>Ga0136655_1000632_pt1 | contig 15909 bp, 12 predicted proteins | sample CPBDNA_2_FD_94863 | JGI IMG/M metagenome (GOLD analysis project Ga0136655, IMG submission 94863) | Freshwater to marine salinity gradient microbial communities from Chesapeake Bay, USA - CPBay_Spr_15_0.8_DNA (version 2) | ecosystem: Environmental > Aquatic > Marine > Coastal | place: USA... | reverse complement strand
TGAAAAAAGGTATACCAGCGAATCATTCTTCAATTCTGCCTTTTGAAGTACGAGCCCTTCAAGCTCATAATTCAAAATAAATGTTGAAAAGATGGGATCAAGTGCCTCATTAAAGATGAGCTCCACAATTTTCTCATCGTAGCCTCGCACTAGATTTACTAAAGGAGGTGAAAGATCTTCCTCGAAGTCACCAAACTCGAAGTCATCCATAACCCAACGAGCCCCATTACCTGTTCCAGCGCCATAGCGAACCTCAATTTTTAAAATAAGTTCCACCTCTCCCTTTATGGCCTCAGGCACATCAACGCTATACTTTTTGAATCCTTGAGTTTGATTTGGGAATTCTTGACTCCCTCCCAAAATTTTTGGGCCGCTAAAGTTGCTCTGACTTATCCCCTTCCAAGAGTAAAAGACTTCCGCCGCTCGGGTACCCGTTCCATTTTGGATAGACTTAGCCCAGAACTGTACTTTCGGATCGCTAAAATCAGTATTCAAAAGTCGAACGGTAATTATAGCATTGAAAGAAGAAATGGGCTGTGCTGCCAATGCTATTGAACCATTCCTTCCCTGTGTACTTTGAAAAATTCGAGTAGCAGTACTTCTGATTTCATTACCAGTCCACCCCGGTAGAAATTCTTGGGGATCATTTACTAAAATGAAACTCTCCTCAAATCGCTGAATTTGATTTGTTTTTACTTTTAAAACCGCACCAACAGGATGAATGCCAGTTATACTCAGAAAAAGGAGTGCTAAAAAAATGTGCATAATTTCAATCAGTCTAAAAACTATTAACAATTTAAGCAAAAATTACCTGATCTTTTAGGCAAGCTGAATTAAAAAAATTAGCTTTTGATTCGAAACTTTTCAATCATTGACCTGAAAATGAACCCATAGTCCTTACTTTTACAGCTTTAATTTTACAACCTATTAGAACTATTTCAATGAAATTAGCAGTGGTAGGAGCTACCGGCTTGGTAGGATCCGAAATCCTTGAGGTGCTCGATGAGCACAATTTCCCTTTTGACGAACTTCTACTTGTCGCCAGTGAGCGATCGGTTGGAAAAAAAATTGCTTATAAAGGAAAAGATTATTCGGTGATCGGCTTGGCCGAGGCAGTTTCGATGAAACCGGAAATTGCAATTTTCTCAGCAGGAGGAACAACTTCGTTAGAGTGGGCACCAAAATTTGCTGAGGTGGGAACCTTGGTGATCGATAACTCTTCTGCATGGAGAATGGATCCGAGCAAAAAATTGATCGTCCCAGAAATCAACGCCAAGGAGATTACTAAAGAAGATAAAATTATTGCCAATCCAAACTGCTCTACGATCCAGATGGTTTTAGCGTTAGAACCTTTGCGGCGGCGCTATGGAATCAAGCGAATTGTCGTGTCAACCTATCAGTCTGTTACTGGGACTGGGAAGGCCGCTGTGGACCAAATGATGGCTGAGCGAGCAGGAACTACTCCAGAGATGGTTTATCCTCACAAGATCGACATGAATGTTCTTCCTCACATTGATGTATTCCAACCAAACGGATATACAAAAGAGGAAATGAAGATGATCAATGAGACCAAGAAGATTTTCTCGGATGAGACAATCAAAATAACTGCAACTACGGTTCGAGTCCCAACTATGGGAGGACACTCTGAAGCAGTAAATGTGGAATTCAACCAGGATTTTGACTTAGCAGAAGTTCGTGAACTGCTCTCAAATTCCCCTGGAATCATTGTTCAAGATGATCCTGCCAACTTTATCTACCCAATGCCAATCACAGCACATAAGAAAGATGAGGTATTTGTGGGAAGACTTCGCAGAGATGAGTCGCAGGCCAATACGCTAAATATGTGGATTGTCGCAGATAATCTTCGAAAAGGAGCAGCTACAAATGCCGTACAGATTGCGGAATTTGCTTTAGAAAATAAACTCGTTTAAATGGAGTTGAGCCAATTTCATCGGGCTGACTTTAGACAATTTGTGCAGGATCATCTGAATGAAGATCCTGCACTTTTACTTTTTAAATTTCAGGGGAAAACAGACTTTGACCTCAAGGCTGCGGTGCAGCAGATTTCCGCCCGGCAAAAAGCGAAGAAAAAACTCTCTTCCTGGGCTTCAAATTCAGAGCTGATCTTTCCTGCCAGTATTTCTTTAGAGCAAAGTAGTTCGGAAGACACGGCCGCCTTCAAGTCAAAAAATCAATCAGGTCAACTGATGCTCGATCTTACCGGCGGGTTTGGTGTGGATAGTTTTCATTTAAGTAAAGGCTTTGAGCAGGCTATTTATTGTGAGCAGCAACCTGATCTTGCGCAGATCGCTACTCACAATTTAGAAATATTAGCTCCTGGAAAGTTTCAGATCGAAATTGGAGATGGGGTAGAATTCTTATCAAAATCCGAAGATCATTTTGAACTGATCTATGCCGACCCGGCTAGAAGAGGAGATTCAAATCAGAAATTATACAGGCTCGAAGATTGTCAACCCAACGTAGTGGAAGCATGGGAACTGATGAAAAGCAAGAGTGATTCTATCCTTCTCAAACTCTCTCCGATGCTGGATATTTCTCAGGCTTTGGAAGAGCTTCCAGAAATCCAGAAAGTCCAAATCATTTCGGTGAAAAACGAAGTGAAAGAATTGCTTCTTTCTTGGGAAAAGAAGAATACTTTCGATTCAATGGTGATTGAAGCGGTGGAACTTGGGAAGGAAATCCATCGATTTTCTTACACTCCTCAGGAGGAAATCGATACGGTAGCCACTTTTGGAGAAGCTGAAAAATACCTGATCGAGCCTTATTCTGGGATTTTAAAAGCTGGGGCTTTCAAGACATTTGGGAATCGATTTGAGCTAAAGAAGCTGCACGTAAATAGTCATTTGTACACGACATCTCAATTGGAAGCGCATATTCCAGGTCGGGTTTTTGAAATTTTGGAAGAAATCAATCCAAAGAAAAATGAGTTGAAAAAGCGATTTCCTACTGGAAAAGTCAATGTGATTACTCGAAATTATGCTTCAGGTTCCGATGCTTTCAAAAAGAAATTTGGGCTAAAAGATGGAGGCGAAGATTTTTTGATTGGAACCAAAACCGAAAGTGGTTTTACCATTTTTTGGTGCAAAATGGTTTGAGTATCATCCCAATGGAACTTATATTAATCATAGACTTTCCTAATACCGACTTTAAGTTCCTGCTGAATTTGGGAAGAGCTTTTTTTAAACCGGATTTATGGAGAAATTTTATCACATTTTGAAAATTGATTCTGCTCTCTAAAAGAAAAAGGTCCAAGTCAGCAGACTTGAACCAGATTGCATTTAAGTAATCACTTTGTGTTCCTTTTCGAAACCTTTGTGACCATAGTAGTTTTAAAGCGGTTGAAAAAAGTTAAGGATTACTCCTTCACTTCTTCATAATCTACATACTCGCCACCTTCAATATCTTTGGAGCGCTTTTGCTGATGTTCTTTTGGAATAAAATCCACATTAACACCCTCCTTATTTCTTGCATTTTGCTGATTAGCACGCATTTGCTCTTTTTGAGTCTCACTTACATGCTTTGCAAATTTCGCCAGTTTGGACCGTAAGAAATAGCGAATGAGTTGGCCCAAAAGCCAACCCACTCCTAGAAATATTATTAAAAACTTTAACAAGGTTATTTAAATTTTAGCTTTTCAGATTATCTACTCAAATAGAGATTTCGCTCTGCGTAAATTTTCAAGAAGTAATCATCCATCAGATCATCGATGAAGTAGATTGCCTCTCCTGTTGATTTCATTTCTGGTCCCAACTCCTTATTGACATTTGGGAATTTGTGGAAGGAGAAAATAGGTTCTTTGATAGCATAACCCTTCTTATAAGGTTTGAATTCAAAGTCAGTCACTTTTTTCTCACCCAACATCACCTTTACGGCGTAATTGACATAAGGTTCCCTGTAAGCCTTGCAAATAAATGGTACCGTTCTAGAAGCTCTAGGATTCGCCTCGATAATATAGACCTTATCATTTTTAATGGCAAACTGGATATTGATCAATCCAACTGTTCGTAATGCTAAGGCGATTTTGTGTGTGTAAGTTTCGATCTGACGAATCACCAAGTCCCCCAAATTATAAGGAGGTAGTACCGCATACGAATCTCCGGAGTGAATTCCCGCCGGTTCGATGTGTTGCATGATTCCAATGATATAGACATTTTCCCCATCGCAAATCGCATCTGCTTCCGCCTCAATCGCTCCTTCGAGGAAATGATCCAATAGTATCTCATTATTTGGAATATCACGCAGCACGTTCACTACGTGTTGTTCCAATTCTTTTTCATTGATCACAATCTTCATCCCCTGACCACCCAAGACATAGGAAGGTCTAACCAAAAGTGGGAAGCCAATGGTCTTGCAAAGCTCCAATGCTTCATCTGTATTATGAATCGTACCAAATTCAGGATATGGCACTTCCAACTCTTTCAATAAGGTAGAGAATCTACCGCGATCCTCTGCCAAGTCCAAGGCCTCGAAACTAGTTCCGATAATCTTGATTCCGTACTTCTCCAGCTTTTCAGCCAATTTCAACGCAGTCTGCCCACCTAACTGTACTATCACACCAAGTGGATTCTCATGCAAAATGATCTCGTAAATATGTTCCCAGAATACGGGTTCGAAATAAAGCTTATCTGCAATATCAAAGTCAGTAGAAACCGTCTCTGGGTTACAGTTGATCATGATAGTTTCATAGCCGCATTCTTTCGCAGCCAAAACCCCATGAACGCAAGAGTAATCAAATTCGATTCCTTGACCCACTCGGTTTGGTCCTGAACCCAAGACGACTACTTTTTTACGGTCTGATCGGATTGATTCATTTTCTTCTCCAAAAGTGGAATAGTAGTAAGGAGTCTGTGCTTCAAATTCTGCGGCACAGGTATCTACCAATTTGTAAACTCGCTTGATTCCCATTTCTTGGTAGCGCTTGTCGAAGACTTCGCTTTCCAAGCAGTCTAATAAATGAGCAATCTGCCGATCTGCGTAACCTTTTTTCTTGGCAAGCTCCATAAGCTCGGCTGGAATTGAATCAATATTGTATTTTTCTATCTCCCTTTCCAAACGAATCAATTCTTCAATTTGCTTTAAGAACCATTTATCGATTTGAGTGAGGTCATGAATCGTTCGGAATGAAATCCCAAGTTTGAATGCATCATAAACATGAAAGAGTCTATTCCAACTTGGATTAGCCAAAGAATAAAGAATTTTATCTTGATCCTTCAATTCTTTGCCATCTGCACCTAAACCATTTCGTTTGATTTCAAGGGATTGACAAGCTTTTTGAAGGGCTTCTTGGAAATTTCGACCAATTCCCATCACCTCACCTACCGATTTCATTGATAGTCCAAGTCTTCTGTCAGAGCCTTTAAATTTATCAAAATTCCAACGTGGGATCTTTACGATCACATAGTCAATCGAAGGTTCGAAAAAAGCAGAAGTAGTACCTGTAATTGAGTTTTTCAACTCATCCAAATTATAGCCTAATGCGAGCTTAGCTGCTACTTTTGCAATTGGATACCCTGTTGCTTTTGATGCCAAAGCAGAAGATCTAGAAACCCGTGGGTTAATCTCGATTCCAATAATTTCAGAGTTATCATGGCTTACGGCAAATTGCACGTTACATCCACCTGCGAAAGTTCCAATGCTATTCATCATCGTAATGGCATAATTTCGCATTCGCTGATAAGTAGTATCCGGCAAAGTCATCGCTGGAGCAACTGTAATCGAGTCGCCGGTATGCACACCCATCGGATCAAAGTTCTCAATGGAACAGATCACGATCATGTTACCAATGTTATCACGCATCACTTCAAGCTCATACTCTTTCCAACCCATGATACTTTGCTCGATGAGCACTTCATGCACTGGAGAAGCTTGTAATCCTGCTACCAAATAATGTTCAAAATCCTCTTCTTTTTCTACGAAGGCTCCACCTGCACCACCAAGGGTATAAGAGGCTCTGATGATTAAAGGGAACCCTATTTCTTGCGCTATTTCTTTACCCTGAAGGAATGATGTAGCTGTAGCTCCTTTACAAACTCCAACACCGATTTTTTCCATCAGCGCTTTGAATTTCTCACGATTCTCAGCGGTATCAATAGCCTCGATATCCACTCCAATCATGTGGACATTGAATTTTTTCCAAATTCCAGCTTTATCACAATCGATCGCAAGATTCAAAGCAGTCTGACCTCCCATGGTAGGAAGTACTGCATCGATATCTGGATGATCGGTCAAGATTTTAATAATTGATTTCTTTTCCAGCGGAAGTAAATACACATTATCCGCTGTCACTGGGTCAGTCATGATCGTCGCCGGATTGGAGTTAATCAGGGTGACTTTTACTCCTTCTTCACGAAGAGAACGAGCCGCTTGCGAACCTGCGTAATCAAATTCGCAAGCTTGACCGATGACGATGGGACCAGAACCAATTAGGAGAACGTGCTTGATGCTACTGTCTTTAGGCATTAGAGAGGGAGGTTGAAGAGAATTTTTTACTTGAGTCCAAATTGGGTCAAAATTATAAAAATAATCTAAAGGGGCACGGTAAAACCTGATTTAATCACTAAAAAAGCGCTAAAATAAAATGGCTCATTTTACAAGATGTAAAATGAGCCTTAGTTAATGGTCCTGAAAAAATTAGTGTTATCGGTAAGAAAACGCACCAAATCATCATCAAAGCTAAATCCAGATCCCCCTTTTATCACACTTTGACTATCCAATGTCAAATAGTCCATAGACAAATAAGCACTGCCACAGGTTCTATTAAAATCTATTCGATAGGCTGAACCCTTTGCACTTGCTGGATTTAGGCAAATGCCATGGATAGCTGCGTAGCGATCTTCATTGAAGCCTATCTATAAGATTGGGCAACAGCCTGATTAGAAAACCAAAAGGAGCCAATACTAACCCAAGCGCAAGTCTATTTTTCTCTGGAAGCTAATTCAAAAGAATTCATACACTTTTCTATTAAAATTAAACTCACTAAAACTAATAACTCATTTTATTTTCAACTTGTAATAAATTGGTGATAAGTCCTATCTGGAGCTTTACTTTTTCAACATTAACCAGCCCCGAGGATCGACGATTGGCACGCTTTTGCTATTGATCAAAAGTGGTTTTTCACCCAACATCACTGTTTTTATACCCCTTTCTGTTTTCAGTTCAACAGGCAACTGGAAATCAATTCCCTTCAATGAAACTTCGAAGCCTTTCTTTCCCTTTTTTGAAATTTTCACTTCAGGAATATCAGTCGTGTAGAGATATAGTTCGAAAAAACCTTCAAGTTCCTTTCCAGAATATGATTGAACAAAATCAATAAAATCACGGGTATTGACTTGGTTTTTATAGGTAAAATCTGCGTCACTAGCGAAAGCTTTCAACATCGGAAAGAAAACATCGTCCCCGAGTACCCAGCGCAAAGAATGTATCACAAAAGCTCCTTTGGTATAAATTTCTGAATGATAGGCTTCCTCCTCAGTACTGTTTATTGGACTTACTACCGGTTTGGAATGAGTGATTTGACTTAAGGTATTTTTGGCATTCTTAAAATACGCATCTTCCCCTCCGTGTTCCCAATAAAACATCCAATCTCCGAAAGCAGTAATCCCTTCATGAATCCAGAAATCTGCCCAATCCCCTACTGAAACATTATTGCCAAACCATTCATGGCCTAGCTCGTGGTGCAACAAATTATCATAATTGACCGAACCCATTTTGACAAATTGATAGTCATTGCCATACGCATTGATGGTCTGATGTTCCATACCGAGGTAAGGAGTTTCGACTATGGCGATTTTATCGTTTGGCCAGGGATATGCACCAAAGTATTTCTCATGAGTTTCGGTGGATACCTCGAGTACTTCAAGAATTTCCTGTGCTTTGGCTTTATTTTCTTGCAATACCCAAACATGCATTGGAACCTCCACACCAGAAACTGATTTGAAGTTCAACTGCTCTTCATGAAATATCCCCATGGTGAAATTGATCCCGTAGTTATTAATCGGATAATCTGTCGTCCAATAATACGTCAACTTTTCCTCTTCCCTCTTTATCTCATCCAGGCGCCCATTAGACGCAACGAAGTAGGGTTTGGGAACAGTAATTAACAGATCTACTCCTTCTGATGCTTCAGAAGAGGGATGATCTAATGCAGGCATAAAAATCTTTGCTCCTTCGCCCTGAGAGGAAAGGCCCATCCAATGATTCCCCAGCTGATCTATTTCCCAAGTAAATCCACCTTCCCAAGGAGGATTGGGAGCGATTGGAGTTTTTCCCTCATAGAAAATATCAACGGCATCACAAGTACAATCAATCACTCGAATATCTAAGAGATCATTTTCATGGGAAAATTCAACTTCAGTGCCATTCATCTGTACACTGCTCACCTGATATTCATCAATAAGATCCAATCGAAGTAAATCCAATTTTTCCATTGCAGTGAAAGTCACAGTACTTTTCCCTTTGATCGATTGGGTTTCGGGAAAAAGCTCCAATTCCAATCTGTAATGCTTCACTTCAAACTTTGCCTGAATAGGGTCGAGCGTACCACCCCAATCCCAATTTTGGGCAAATCCAACTGAAACTAGACTAATTAAAATAAGCGTTGTAAAGAGAATTTTCCGCATGGAGGTTGTTGTGATTTAAAGGAAACCAAGGATAAAAAAACCAATCTCTTGGGCCCAATGGATTACTGGTTGGCGATTCGGTTCTTCAACCTCCTCGGAAGATCATGAAGTTTTTTCATTTTCATAGAAAGTAGAATTGCAATCACTCCCAATAAAATGAAAATCAAAGCAGTAATCGTCACCAAGGTCATTCCCACAAAACCTGGATTCCAAATCAAAAGAAAAGAAAGTACCATTCCAGCCAAACTCAAGTACAGAATGGAATGATATTCCGAGCCCATTTCTTTAAGCTTAAAAGCAAAACTGATTCCTGAAATAGATCTGAACATCACTCCAAAACCAACATAAAGAGGCAGCGTAATCATTGAAAGTGTAGGATTAGAAATAAGCAAGAATCCGATCAAGGTACTGAGTATGCCGGAGCCAAAAAACCATCCCCAATGGTCCAGCTCTTTTCGATTGCTAAGTGCAAAAGCAATTTCTGTAATCCCTGCTGCGAGGAATGAAATACTGAAAAATGTAGCCAACAGGAGGTATGAAGCCATTGGAGTTCGGAAGACCCAAATTCCAAGAAGAACGAAAATTACTCCGATAACAGTCACCAGATACCAGTGATTAATCACTTTTTGAATCGCTTTTAATGGTTGTACCATAATGTTTAGGTTAGATCGTTGCTTTTAATTTAAAAAAAAACCTGAAGACTTGAAAACTGTATAAAACAAAAAAACCGCCTTAGGGCGGTTTTCGATTAATCTTCGGTATAGTTGAAGCTGTCAACTTGCTCCTTTACCCAGTCTTGATATTTCCAAGTTCTAAATTCGATCCAATCGTGTTTATACTTTGACTCTTCAATCTGGAACTTAAAACCTGTGATTGGTTTTGGCTTGCTCAGCACATTGACTAAGTCTTCGGCTAACGCTTTTTCCTTCACTTTTCGATCCACAAAATCCTGCATCATCTGATGCTCTTGAGCGGGCTCCATTTTAGTGAATTCAATATAATTGTCAGGATTTTCATCAATTGCATCCAGAATATCTTCCTCGTCTGGAGTAAGATCGTAGTTAAAGTAGTCTTCATCATCTGGCATCTGGTATATTTTCTTTTTATCTATCTGATAAAAGCAAATATTTCCTTTCATGGTTTGGTGAGCAAGTTGCTCAACCTCTTTTTCTGTAAGCGAAAGCATTCGTGATTTAAAAAGGTTACGGAAAAGTTAAATATGACCTGTTTATTCTGGGTTGTACAATTGATGAGGCAATATAAGAGGAATTACCCATTCCTAAGAAAAATTTTAGCAAGCAATTCCTGATCTAGCTCATGACCTCCCTCAAAAAAATATTTTTTGACCGGAATAGCCAGCTTTTTGATCAGTTCCTCTTGTTTTTCAATGCTTTCAGGTAGAAGTAATTCATCCTGATTTCCCAAAACCATAATAAACTCAGTAGAGGAAAAATTTGCTTCTAAATTTTCCAAATTTAAATCCTCAGCAAATCCTCCAGCCCATAAAACCAATTGTTTGACTTCACCAGACCAGTTGCTTGCCCAACGGGTAGCTGTTGCAGCACCTTGAGAGAATCCGAGGACATTGACAATGGGTTTAACCGGATATCCTGAAAGCAATTCTTTCATCAGGCGATCAAAGTATCGATGGTTATTTTGAATGGCAGTCTCACGCTCATGCCTTGTCATCCAGTTGGCTCCAACTCGCCCACTAAAACCCTCCAGATAGGTATAATTGGTTCCTTCCGGAGCCACAAATAGTCGAGAGGGAGAATCGAAAACTTGAAATTTTCGGATAAAAAATTCGGCCAATTGACCATAGCCATGTAAGACCAGCCAAATCTCTTTTTCCTCAAAAGTAGGCTCGTGGGAAATAGAATAGTTTGCTTCGTAGGCAAATTGAATTCGTTTTTTCAAGGCTAGCTCTTTAGATCATCCATTTTTAAAGGAAGTAAGTTTTTGACCCCCTGCGCTCGAAATACCTGTCCATCTTGCCGTAAAATCAGAATAGTCATGATCTTTCCAAAGCGCATTTCCACTTCATTGATTCCCTGAAGACACATTCCGCAGGGGCTTACTGATGCCCAAGATTCCTCTCCTTTACGCTTTGCGACGACACCAATAATACTTGGGAATTCGGTTGGGAAATTAGCTCCGGCATAGCCTAATACCAGGCGCTCAGCACAAACCCCTACTGGATAGCTTACATTTTCCTGATTACTGGATTGTAAGATTTCTCCGCTTTCAAGTGCGACGGCAGCGCCTACTTGAAAATTAGAATAAGGCGAATACGAATTTTCACTGACTGACTTAGCTTTTCCCAAAACTATCTGCTCTACTTTAGATAAAGCTTCAAATTCAACAAGCTCAATCTCAGCAGAAAGGGTGATTTTCTTAGACATAATTCAATTTTGATGTGTTTGAGCAAACGTCCAAAGTAGTAAAATGTTCCTTGATTTAGGCCTCAACAATTTTTTCCCTGATGATATATTAGTCATTTTAGTAGGAGAATTACAGCCTATGAAGACGATTTTAATCCTCGGAGGTGGAAAATCCGCCACTTACCTTATTGATTATTTGGCGGACTCCTGTCAGAGTGGAGCACGAAACTTGATCTTAGCAGATTTAGATCTGACCATGGCGCAAGAAAAACTAAAAGGAAAACCGAATACAAAAGCGGAAGCTTTGGATATTGAAAACTCCGCTTCAAGGGAGTCCTTAATTTCTTCTGCTGATGTAGTGGTTTCTATGCTGCCAGCATTTTTGCATCCGCTGGTAGCTGAGGATTGTGTAAAGTTCGGAAAGCATTTTTTCTCAGGCTCATACGAATCTGATCAGATGCGATCACTCAAAACTGAGATTGAGGCTAAGGGCTTATTTTTCTTAAATGAATGTGGTTTGGACCCTGGGCTAGACCACATGTCTGCAATGCAAATTATCGATCAGACTAAAGCAAAAGGAGAGGAAATCATCTCCTTCAAATCGTACTGCGGTGGACTACTGGCTCCCGAAAGTGAGGATAATCCTTGGAAATATAAATTCACTTGGAATCCCAGAAATGTAGTCTTGGCAGGCCAGGGTACTTCACGATACATTGAAAGGGGAGAATTAAAATTTGTCCCTTACCACCAATTATTCAAACGTTTAGAGACGATCAGTTTTGAAGGATTAGGTCAATTTGACGGATATCCGAATCGGGATTCGCTCAGCTACCGCAAAATATATGGGTTGGAAAATATTCCGACCATGCTTCGGGGAACGCTTCGAAGAGAGGATTTCTGCAAAGGGTGGGATGTTTTTGTTCAATTGGGAATGACAGACGATTCTTTCCAACTGGAATTGCCTAAAGGAACGACCCTACGTCAATTTATGAATGCGTTTTTACCCTATGACCAAGAACTTACGCTAGAAGAAAAACTAGGAAACGTAATTACTGACTTAGATTTTTCCATTTTTGAAAAGCTCCAATGGTTGGGCTTTTTTGAAAATAAACCATTACCCCGTACCTCAGGCTCTCCAGCTCAAATACTTCAAGCCATCTTAGAAAAGGAGTGGATATTAGCCCCGGATGATAAGGATATGATCGTGATGCAGCACCTATTTGAAATCAAAACTGCTCAAGGAATTCGAAAATTAACCTCAAGCCTAGTTTGTTATGGGGAAGATTCCACGTACACCGCGATGGCCAAAACGGTAGGCTTACCTTTAGCAATTGCGCTAGATCAATTTCTAAATGGGAAAATTACTGTTCGGGGACTACATGTCCCGGTTATTCAAGAAATTTACCAACCTATTTTAAACCAGTTAGCAGTAGATGGAATCAGGTTTGAAGAGCGAGAGCAGTAGACAGTATTGAGGGGGTTAAATTCCCTTCTGAGAAATTGATTTTAACTACTTTCCTCTAATCTCCATTCTCTTGCTTCTAGAATCTAAATACCAAAATCTAAATTCTTTGTACTTAGAACTTTTCCCTACTCATTCGGTCTCCAATCAAATGGAGGAGATAATCTTGCACCAGGAACTACTCTACAATCATCAGGGATAATTGCTCTATTCTGGACAAAGTCAAGCTGGCTATTTTTGATATAAACACGTTTCTGGCTTTCTCCCGCTGCTATAAAAAAGCCTAATACGACCTCCTCAGGATCATCTAAACTGATCATGTTTCCTCGGATACTTGCTGGAGACGGATCAAAAACGGATCCACTGATTTCTGACTGTTGTTTGACCAATCTCAAAAATCGAAATGCCTCCTGACTTACATTGAGTTGGCGCAAATCAATCCGATAGGTGTTTACAAACCGACGTCCGTTATCAGGAATAAACCCTGCGACTAACCTCGTGCTCAGACCATTGAAATTATCGTCCGAACTGATAAAGTAGGATTGATTCCCAACTGTTTCTGTTTGAAAACAAGTAGTGCAACAATCTTTTGGTGCTGGACTTCTTTCAGGCGAAGGTGTCGTGTAAAGGTCAGGTCTAGTTTCGAGGACATAGGTTGCTTCAGAATTTCTGAAATAATAGAAATTATTCTGGTCGGCAGGATCATCGATGTCCACAATCAATTGTACACCAGAAGCATCATTGACTTCACCCTCCACCGGGATGCGCTTGGATTGGTAGCTTATGCTCTTAATTTCTGGCGCAGGAGTAACGAGTTCAGGTAATGAAGTATAGACATTTCCGTCTACCAATTTTATCTGAAGCGTATACTTTCGTCCAATTACTGCAGCAAAATTGGAAGGCGTGTCATAAAAACCTCGATCTACTTGGTTTTCTCCTAAAAAAGTAATGTTTCCCAAATCATCTCGAACGATCACGGTAGCACCGGTCACAGGTCTGATCAAGCCTTGAAATATACTTCCATAAGTATCCCCCCGAGTCAATCGGACACGATGAACTTGAGCTATAGAAGTGATAATCCCGTCGATAGTCAAATACTGAGGGCCTTGCGCCACCTCTACTTCATAGGGATCTATGCAGGAAGTAAGGCAAAGAAGAAATAGGTAAAAATATTTTTCCAACGCAGTTAATTTTAAGGATTCCAATTTAAAGGAGGATTGATTTGAGCTCCTTCTACTAACCGGCAATCATCTGGGATGATTGCCACATTTTGTCTAAACTCAAGATCTGCACCATTGATATAGATTCGTCTTTTCCGCTCACTTCCGGCGATAAAATAGCCAAGCACGACCTCTTCAGGATCATCCAAGCTGATCATATTCCCCCTGATATTTGCAGGAGGAGGATCAAAAACCGAACCGCTGATCTCTGATTGCTGCTTGACTAATCTTAAAAAACGATACGCTTCTTGAGAAACACTCATTTGTCGAAGATCAACTCGGTAGGTCTGAATGAATCGAAGTCCATCATCTTCGATAAAACCTACCAGAAGTCTGGTATTCAAACCATTGAAATTATCGTCTTGGGCAATGAACAAGCTTTGATTTCCTACCAATTCAGTTCGGAAACAGGTGTTACAGCAGTCTTTCGGCTGCGGATCACGGCTAGGATTTGCATCCGATGGCCTTGGAGTAAACAATTCCGGTCGGGTTTTTAAGACATAAACGGAAGGATCATTTCTCCAGAAATAGAAATTATTTTGATCTGCAGGATCATCAATAGAGGCGATTAATTGCAATCCTGATCTAGAGTTGATTTCTCCTTCCACTGGAATTTTAATCACTTGATAAGTCAAGTCTTTAATCTCAGGCACCGATTCTACCCGCTCAGGAAAAGAGGTGTATACTTTTCCTTCTACGGTCTGGATTTGTAGCGTATACGATCTCCCAATCACTGTAGCAAAATTTGCAGGGGAATCGTATTGTCCCGGATCTCCATTATTTTGAGGAAAGAAAGTGACATTCCCTAAGTCATCACGTACAATCACTGTCGCTCCAGTAACTGGGCGAACAAGTCCTTGGAACACGCTTCCGTACGTATCACTTCGAGTCAATCGAATACGGTGGACCTGAGGTATAGAGGTGATTATCCCATCTATAGTTAATAATTGGGTCCCTTTATCCAGTTCGACTTGATAAGGATCGATGCAACTGACAAAGAAAAAAAATAGAAGAATAAAGCTTGAATTTTTCATCCTATCTAAAACTTAATCGAATAACTCAAACTTGGAAGAGGTACACCTAGAATCGCCAAACGCAGGGCTTGTGGCGGTGCACCAAACTCATCGACAAAGAACAGCGAGAATGGATTCTTGCGACCATAGACGTTCAAAATAGAAAAGGTCCAGTCACCATCGTAAAACTTACCATTTCCTTTAAGTTTGAAATTAACAGCAAGATCCAATCGGTGAAAATCAGGTAAACGCTGCTCATTTCTTCGGTCAAAATAGGCCAAGGAATTTCCTGAATAATCAAACTTCGCTTCCGGATAGGTTACCGGTCTTCCTGTGCTATATCCGAAGGTAGCCGAGATAGAGGTATTGGAGCTTACTTTGTAATTCCCAATTAAGGTCAAATCATGAGGCTTATCAAAATTTGACGCAAACCACTCACCATCATTAATATTCTCCTCCTCATAGGCAGTCAATACTCTTCTCAAACTTCTTGAATAGGTATAAGAAATCCAGCCTGTCAATCTCCCAAGGTTCTTTTTCACATAAACTTCAACCCCATAAGCTTGACCTTGCGCTGGTACCAATTCTGTTTCAATATGATTCTGAAGAATCAAATTCGCACCATCCTTATATTCGACCACATTTTGGATATCCTTATAATAAACTTCAACAGAGGTCTCGAAGATATTTCCTTTGAAATTTTGGTAATAACCCAAAGACACTTGATCTACGATCTGAGGCTTAAGAAACTCATCCGCAAGCTTCCAAATATCGGTTGGCGCAATGGTGGCCGCATTAGAAATCAAGTGGATAAACTGGTACATTTTGTTATACCCGACTTTTACTGAGCTGTTTTTAGAGAACGAATAACGCATGGATGCGCGTGGACCAAGCCCATCAAAGCTGGTGATCTTTTCTCCTTTAGCATATGTAGTCTCCCCTATCGCAGAACCATCAGAAATCGGCTGATTTTCGGCGTATTGACGTACCGTGCGAGCACCTAGGTATTGATAGGTATCATATCGGAGTCCATAGGTCATCCCGAATTTTTCTCCCAGTTCAAACTCGTGCTGGAAGTGAAACCCAGATTCCCGGCCGAATTCATCCTGAACTTTCTTTGGAAGAATATCCTGCTCTTGTCCACTAGGGATCAATTCACCAGGCTGCAATGTCAATTGCTTAGTATCTGCTCCT
>Ga0136655_1000630_pt1 | contig 15915 bp, 21 predicted proteins | sample CPBDNA_2_FD_94863 | JGI IMG/M metagenome (GOLD analysis project Ga0136655, IMG submission 94863) | Freshwater to marine salinity gradient microbial communities from Chesapeake Bay, USA - CPBay_Spr_15_0.8_DNA (version 2) | ecosystem: Environmental > Aquatic > Marine > Coastal | place: USA... | reverse complement strand
TAAATACGTATCTAGTACTTGCTTAGGTAAACCTGGTAGACCAAACCCTCATATGATGAGAGAAATTATGTATTCTTTAGGAATTCATAATAATCCTAGAAGAGCAATTAAAATAGATGATAGTATTGTTGGTATTAATGAGGGAAAAAATGCCGGAGCACTAACTGTAGGTGTTGCTAAATGGTCTTCAAATATGCAAATGACTGATTATGATGAAGATAAAAAATTATCTAAAGAAGAATATGTTGAAAGATTAAAATCTTCAAGAGAAGAACTATGGAAAGCAAATCCTGATTATGTTATAAATTCGCTAAATGAATTACCTAAGATTATTTATCATCTAAATAATCATAATTAAAACGAACACCTTCTCTTAATAATAATTGATATACCATACAATATGAAGTATTCACTTTTAATTTTAAATTTTCATTTTGTATTAATTTATCGTAATTTTCTAATGTAACATCTATATCATTTATCTGAATTATTTTACTTCCTAATCGTATAGTATTTTTTTCAGCTAAACTATTCGGATTAATAATCATTATCATGAATATAGGAAAATTTATTCTTTTATCATCCGTTATTTCGACCGGTTTTAATAAATATCTTAATCCTAATTTATCATCTTTTTGTTTCTGAATATTTATAATATTATATACTGGAGTGGTCGCCTTTAATATCAGATGTTCATAGATAATATCCATATTTTGTAAATAATTTAATAAATATATATATATATCAAATTTTATAATTTACTTTGGGTTTTAATATTATTCTTAATGAGTTCAAAGAATAACATCTCCATATATCTTTTTGCTAAAATATATATTCTTTGATCATCAATTTTATCTTTTAATTCATCAAAGAATTTATTATGACGTTTTAGTCTCATCATTATTTCATCATTGTCCATTTAAGTATATTTAAGATTGTTGTTTTTAAATATCGTTTATAAAACTTATAAATTTGATATTACGCTAAAAACAAATTTTTATCAGCAAATATCAATGAATTCAACATTGAAATATAACCTTAAAAAACTTAAATTCTTAAGAATAAAAAAATGTGTTATTCAAAATATTACGAATAGTATTATAAGTAGTTTAGTAACTACAAGCGGAGATACACAAGTAAAAGAAAGATTGTCAATAAATTTTATAAAAAATTGTTTAGATGAATTAGATTATTATTATGAAGAGGCTGGTTCACAGCAGTCAAAGGATTTCAGAAATATATGTAAGATAAACCTTAATATAGAAATTAAAAAGACAGATAGTTTAAATGTTTATTTTAATGATACTTTACCAAGTATAGATATATTTTATATCATAATATTTACAGGGAAAGAATATATAAAAAAAGAAAATATTAAACCACAGATATTATTTATTAACGGGTATGATTTATGTAAACCAGACTTATATCTTTTACTTGATTATAAAAAAGACATGGATCATATGAAAGATAAATGGGCGAGAAAAGGATCAAATGAGAAAGCTAATAAGTTTAAACATTTTAGTGTTTATCCAAGACCAACTTATAAAATGAATATTTCACATCTAATTAATTCAAATTATTCATATATATTAGATTAAACATTTTACAATCATTTCAATCAGAGGTGGTGGAACCGCATTCCCAATCTGTTTAATTTGTTTACCATCATTCCCAGATAGTTTATAATCCTTTGGAAACCCTTGTAGTTGTTTTAGTTCATCTGGTGTAATAGTTCTTAAGAAATTTCCTTTAGAATTTTTTAACGGAACAAAGAATCTCGGACAATGAGCATATGAACATATAATTGTATTTATTGGTTTCCGGATATCAATAATTTCACCCCCAACATCTAATCGTCTACCGAAATGTAATCTATGTGGTCTCGCCTTTTCTTTTCTAACATAATCTCTTTTTTTAGCGAGTTGAACAAGATTTGGGTGAGGGTTAATTTCTTCTTCTGAATTATCCATTTCTGTTAAGATACAATTTTTTGGTATTTCATCAAAATCAAAATTCAAATAATCTGGTTCTACTTTTAAAGCACCTTTCATGTTAAATTCAATAATATCTTTTAGATTACCGCCTTTTTTTTCATTTTCTTCGGGAAATGAGAATTCTTGGTTTAAGTCTTTTCTTATTCCAACTATGATTAATCTTTCTCTGTTCTGAGGAACATTTATATTTAATTTACTACACATGTAAACTTTATAATGAATATCATATCCTATTTTATTAAATTCAGCTTTTATGATATCAATATATAAATCACCATCTACATTTTTACGCGAAAGTAATCCTTTTACATTTTCACCAATGATATATTTTGGATTGATTAATCTTGTAGATCTTAGAAATTCGCGAAATAATGTATTTCTTGGATCATCTGGCAATTTCTTACCCGCATGAGAAAATCCTTGACATGGAAATCCCGCGAAAATTAAATCTACTTCACATTTGAATTCTATGAATTCTTCATCTGTTGTTTTGGTAATATCACCACAACCTATTAATTTTGTATCTGGAAAATTTAATTCATGTGTCTGTTTCATTTCTTTTTCCCACTCCGAATACGCCACTAATTCAAAACCAGCATTTTTAATTCCTAATGAATCACCACCCATTCCAGAAAACAGACTGATTGCTTTCATGTTTGCAGTATTGTTTTGTTTTTTTAAATTTGAATTAATCAAATTTTTAGTTTCAATTAATTGACCTTTATTTACTAATTCCTTTATTTTTTCTTTTACTTTCTCTTCAATTAATGCATTTTCAATAGGTTTACATGTTCGCTTCCTTTTCATATGATTTGTAAAGTGACCCTTTTGTGAAAATATTCTACCGCATTTTGTGCACTCATAATTCTTAACCATTTAGTTATAATATAACATTAGATATTATTTTTAAATGATTAATTATAATTCATCAAAACCATTAAAAATTTTTAAATTTATCATAATCCCTATTTATGAATTTAATTAAGTATTTATGATAATATTCACCCTTGAATTTATCTTTCCCATATTCTTCATTGATATCCTTTGATATATATAAGAGACTATATATATCCTTAATATCAAGATAATGTATTATGATTTTATAGATTTCAATCGGTATATCATTCAGCATGTATGGTAGTCAATAATATACAAAATGATATATTTAAATGAGTAGTAAATTATTCTTCAATTGGTCCTTAAAAATTCGTAAATCTAAAAAATTTGATTTCTCAATAATCTTTCATTACAAAATAAAACAAAGAGGTTTAAATAATCGTTAAGTGAAAGAAAGACTTTCCACGAACAATGAATTCATCTGATAATTGGGCAAAAATGACAGAAGAAGAGTTGGCTATCGCAGCATTCGAAGAAGGAATACCACCCGAATCTCCTAAGGATGAGGGAGAGGATATGACCAGACCATTGGTTATCACCATATCCATGGACTCGGAAACCACACAGATGCCCTTCGGTTCAGTAAGGAATAAACCATTCTTAGAATTATTTTGGAGAAAGACTGGCGCAGATTGCGATGGCGAAGAGGCATTCATGCGACTACCAGATGGCAATACATATTTGATCAGTCTAGCGGAACATTGCGAATAAGAATTGTTCACTTAAATTAATTAAAATTTGATTTTCGTTATTTTTTTATCATTACAACAAAAGAAAGACTGATAGTCTGTCAGATATGCCTTACTTTACATCTTGGGATGTGAATACTTTCTTGTGCTTGATTTACTGGGGTCTCCCTGATGATGTTGTGAAAAGGATGATTGTAGCGACAAAAAAGACGCATACAGAGTTTTCTTTAAGTGAAGCAGTTTGCTATTGGACCAATAACTCACCATCGTTAGTCGGGGGGAGATTGTTCCAACTAAGTGATACTTTAGAATTTCCCCAGACAAGAAGTATTGTCTTTCAAAGAAGACTTAATCTGACAAAAGAATTCAAGCAAGAGTGGAGACTAAGATCTATAGAAGAACGTCAAAAAAAAGTAATTGATTGGTGTAAATTCGGTTCGGAACAAGAACAAAATAGACACCAACATAGATTAAAAGTTTACAATCCACCTGTTTGTCGACGATATAAATATGTTAAAAATCTATGGAGAACTTGGGAAGCGGGTGCCGCTTCGTACTACTTCGTGGGATGGGATAGAAGGGTTAACATAAGCCGATGGTATGAAGGGATACATCCAGGAAGATTCTTCTTATTTTACAGAGAAAATGAGATTGTACAAGAAAGAAACAAAGGATTTCTAAAAGGAAAAGGCCACTTAGATAGTTATAGATATATGGATAAGGATCCTATCTTTGACAGGGGACCTTACGAACAATTAATAGAAGATCTTAAATGTCTGGATGGAGCCGGCATTGGTGAGTCACCTGGATCAAAGATTGAGCATATAGATGATCTTTTCTTAGATTAATTGAAAATTTGATTATCTTTTTTTTATTCTTCTTACAAAAATTTATACTGAATACTTAATATTCACAACCATGTCCTTGTTGAGACAACTGTTTATGCAGAAGATTGGTAAGGACTATCCAGATGATCTTGAAGATGTATTTTTCCATCTGCTTCGTAAAGAAAAGCATCCGCCGAAGTATCTTCTTCAAGATATCAAAATGTTATGGTTTACACCAGGTGATTATAAAGAGGGTGGGGGATGTATTCTAGAGTGCTTAGGAGGTTCTTACTATTGTCACACTATAGAAGATTACGCGAATAATTATAGAGAGAATTTTGATTGTAGACGAGCAATTTCACCACTCAGATCAGTAAAACTTCTTGAAGATGAATTAGAAGAATATAGTCATATAACTAAGAGAGATTATTCGGTGATTAAAGAAGCAATTAATTATTATCCTGAAAATACAGGTGTAGATATTGTAAATATTATCCGTAGACTAAGAAATGGCGAATTAAATTTTGAGATATTAGAAAATGATTCTTCCTGGTCAACGGGAGATCTAGACTTGTATGACATAGATACTACAACTCTTGTCATATATAGAGAAGAAACTACTATTAATGATAAATGGAAGAAGAATATAGAAAAATTCTTAGATGAACATATGTATCCAAAGATTATTCCTTTTAATAATGAATATGGTTTTATATGGCTTTCTAGTAATGAAGCTGAAATTTATGGGAGACTTATCTTAAAGCAAGAAAGAGGTATGAATAAGAACTACTGGGAGAGAACCGGCCCCGTCTGCGTCTTCGGCGATTTCTATTTTTAACTCCCTAAAAATAATTCATTTATTATTTTTTATTTAAAATATTATTCATTAATTTAATTAAAATGTGTGGTATATTCTGTCATATTAGTAATAGTTCATCTATAGATACAAAACAAAATTTTAAAAGAATTCAAAAAAGAGGCCCTGATTATAGTATTTTACAAGATATTAATAATATTACTTTGGGTTTTCATAGACTAGCAATCAATGATTTATCGGATGAAGGTAATCAACCATTCTCTGATAATAATATTTATTTGATTTGTAATGGTGAAATATATAATCATAAGATTCTCAAAGAAAAATATAATATTCAAACTAATTCTGATTCTGATTGTGAAGTAGTTTTATATATGTATCAAAAGTTAGGATTTGAAAAAACATGTAATGAACTTGATGGCGTATTTTCATTAATAATATATGATAGTAATATTAATAAAATTTTTATCAGTAGAGATCCTTATGGTGTTAGACCCCTTTTCATAGGATACAATGAACACAATGATATTTTTTTATCATCCGAACTAAAATCAATTCACGATTTAACAATTTATACCAAGCAATTTAATCCTGGTTATTATTTAGAATATGATTTAATAAATAAAACTTCTATTCATAAGAATTATTATGATTATGATTTTAAAATAGATTATTCACATGATAATTTATTTATTTTAGAAGGAATTAGAAGCAGATTAATAAATGCTGTACAAAAGAGACTATTATCTGATAGACCTATTGGAGCATTACTAAGTGGGGGTCTTGATAGTTCACTAATATGTGGTATTATTTCTAAATATTTTAAAGATACAAAAAATCCACTAAATACATTTGCTATCGGAATAAAAGGAGCTACTGATCTTGAATACTCTACTAAGGTCGCAAAATATATAGGTTCTAATCATCATCAAGTTGAATGTAAAGAAGAAGATTTTATTAATGCTATCCCTCACGTTATTAAAACTATTGAATCATATGATGTTACAACAATCAGAGCAAGTGTTGGGAATTTTTTAATCGCGAAATATATTAAAGAAAATACAGATATTACAGTTGTTTTTAATGGAGATGGGAGTGATGAAGTTCTTGGTGGTTATTATTATATGCGAAATGCTCCTTCATCGCAAGATTTTCAAAAGGAATGTAATAAACTTTTAAGAGAAATACATTTTTTTGATGGATTGAGGAGTGATAGGAGTGTCTCATCGGAGTGGAGCCTTGAAGCACGGACACCATTTTTAGATAAAGAATTTGTTAAATTTTTTATGAAAATAAATCCCGAATTTAAGATGTATTCAAAAGAAAAAATAGAAAAATATTTATTAAGGAAAGCATTTGAATCTGAAAATATTATCCCAAATGATATCTTATGGCGACAAAAAGAAGCCTTTTCAGATGGATGCTCGTCCGAAAAGAGATCATGGCATAAGATTATTCAAGAACATATTGATAATATTATTACTTATAAAGAATTCATCGAAAATAAAGATAAATATAATTTTAATACACCTATGACTAAAGAAAGTTATTATTATAGAAAAATTTTTGAAAATTATTATCCTCAAAAAAATAATGTGATACCTCATTTTTGGTTACCAAATTGGTCTAAGGAAATAGATCCGTCAGCAAGAGAACTAAAAAATAATTGATAAATATACTATTAACTCCCTAAAAATAATTCATATTGAATATTAGATTTATTACTCTGGTAAATACTCTCTAAAAATGTATGATTAAAATATTCATACATCGGTTTATTATGAATACTATAAAATTTATCATTCATCATACTTGTTAAAACATCTTTTAATGTAATCGGTTTATTTTTTGATCTTATATGTAAATAATTTACATATTTATTTTTTATATTATCAGGTAATTCAGAATATTCATAATAATCTTTTCTATTATCATAAATAACGATATCTTTATCTTCACTTATGATTGTATCTAATGGTTCTTCAATACATAACATTAAATATGTCTTTTTTTCAAAGATACGTTTGAATTTTTTATATTCTTCAGCGCCATATTCTCCTTCTGAAAAATCCATATATTTATATATAAATTTCATAATTTTAAATATTATTTAAAAATTTTATTCATTAAAATATTATAATGACATTGATGAATCGTTTAACGAAAGATGAAAAAGAATTTTTAGAATATAAAGATAAATATTCACGTAATATAATACTTAAACATATAGAGAATGGTTTATCTTTTGATCGAGCAGTAGTTAAAGAAGCTGGTGAGAGTATTATCTCATATTATGATTGGATACGTAATAATATCCGAGATATAGACAAACACAAATTAAATGAATTTGATAATATACCATTAACTTATCAAGGAGCGGATTTAAATGAATTCGAAAAAGATATCTTTGATAGATTACCGAAAATCGGTAAATGGCAATGGTCTAACTATTCACGTGTATGGCGTTCTCTAGAAGAAGCTGAACAATGTATTATGGAATTTGTATATCATGAAGTTAATTATTTATGTCAACCGCCTGATAATACTACTTAGTATTCACTATAAATTTGATATTTTGTTTAATTATTTAAAATTATTAAATGAATAATACTATTAAAATATGGTTATTTTATCAGAAGTAGTGTTAACAGATGAACAAAATGGAGTTAAAGATGTTATTTTATCTGATAAATCATGCGTTGTAAATGCCTGTCCCGGTGCTGGAAAAACTACATTATCTCTTGTAATCACACAATTATACAATAAAAAAACTCTTGTTCTCACTTTCTCAAGTAAACTAAAAGATGAAACAAGAGATAAAGTAAGTAAGAATAATATTAAAAATTGCCGTGTTCATAGTTATAACTCAGCACCAAGAGATCATTACCTAACAGATGCTTATAATGATGAAGATATTTATGAAATCTTAAGCAGAGATATAGAACCCTTTGAGAAAATAGATTATGAATTTATTGTCCTTGATGAGATTCAAGACATGACAAAAGCACACTACAAATATCTTATGAAATTTATCAAAGATATGAATATTAAACCTGTATTTCTAATCATAGGTGATGTTGATCAGTCTATTTTCCAATTTAAAGGTGCCGATAGTCGTTATTTAACCTTGTGTGATAAATTAGAATTTAAAGGTGGATTTGTTAAAAAAACTCTTACTAAAACATTTAGATTAACTAAACATATGGTTTCATTTATTAATGAAGCTGTTTATGGATTCACTAAATATACTTCTTTATCAAAGATTGATAAACCAAAACCAGTCATATATGTTAAATGTGATTCTTACGATGATGAAGGATTATTTAAATTCTTAGTTGATAAAATAAAAGGATATGATGTTAATGAAGTTTATATTTTAGCACCTTCTATCATATCTGGTAATATTCCTATAAAACATCTAGAAAACTATATTGCTATTCATCACAAACAAATTAAAATACATATTCCTAAATCTGATAATGATTATACAAATGATGAAGTTTGTCGCAACAAAATTGTAATGACTAATTATCACAAAGTAAAAGGAAGCGAAAAACAATTAGTTATCGCTTTCGGTTTTGATGAATCTTATTTTAAATTTTATGCAGATGAAACTGACCCCACTGATAAGATTACAAATCCTATGCTTGTTGGTATAACTCGTGCTGATACCGAACTTATTTTAATTCATGATCATAATGAAAATTCTGTACCATTCATCAAAATGTCGGTAGATGAATTAAAAAAGAAAAAATATTGTAAAGTAGTTGATATTGAAAGTAATATAATACGTAATATAAAAAGAGAAAAACCCTATGAAATCGCAGTAACTAAATTAACAAATCATTTATCGCAAAGCAATGAATTATTAATATGCCCTCTAATCAATTCAGGTATATTTAAACAAACTTCCGAGGCGATAACTAATTTTAAAATACCCGGAAATATTACTATTGGTGAATTAATAGAAGATGTTTCCCATCTAAATGGTGTAGCAATCCCCGCTCATTATGAATATCTCAGAAATAATCAATCTTCAATTATAGATTTTATCAAAACAAAAAAAATTAAGGGAGGATTAATTAAGAGAGAATTTTACAGATTACCTAAATCATTAGACGATTTTAATTTAAAAGATTATTTGCGATTAGCAAACGTTAGAGAATCCATTAGTAGTGGGATATTATCTAATCTAAATCAAATCAGGGATTATGATTGGTTGAAAAATCATCACTTCAATAAATGTAAAACTAATATGGATAACGTTTTTGGAGATCAACGATTAGAATTTGAAATACCATTAAGTCTTATAATGGATCACAATAAATATGGGAAGATAGAACTAATCGGTTCCTTAGATATTTCTACAAATGAAAATAATATTTATGAATTAAAATGTACCGAGAATTTAACGATTACTAATAAATTACAACTTGTTGTTTATGCTTTTATGTGGAAAAAATTATATCCTAACGATAATAAAAGATTTTATCTGTTTAATATCAGAACTTCTGAATTATTAGAACTAGATGCCGATAGAGATGAAATTGATAAAATTATGGAAATCCTTATCAAAAACAAAATTGAAAAATATGAAACAATCTCAGATGAAGAATTTATAGAAAATAACTCTGAACCTCTTAAATTATCAGAAATAAGTGAAGAATTATCTAATTTTGAAAACAGAAGAAAAAGACCTATGGATGAATATGCTTTTATTGAAGATTAATATTCTTACTGACTTTTTAATGATTACTATTCACCTAAAATTTGATATCATATTATTATTTTTTATGTATCATAAATAAATTATCTCTATAATTTAAAATGGAACCACAAATGATTGATCATTATAACGAATTACCACATGCTGTTAATGTAATTGATAAGATGAATAAAGAACTTTCTGAAACACAAAATGAACTATTTAAAGCAGAATGCGAGATTGATATTCTGAAAAGCACAGATGAACAACAAACTATCCAAGAATTAGAATATGATTTAGAAACATCTAGAGATGAAAATGAAAAATTAAAAGATAAATATGAAACTCTAATAAGCAGTTTTGATAATATGAAAGAATTCATTGAAACTAATTATGAAGGCTCTGAAGTTGTCTCATCAGAATATATAAAAACATGCGAAGATGTTTTAAAACTATACAAAGAAAAATATGGAAAAGAAATAGAAGAAAAGTATATGAAAGAGTACAATGAAAAGAAAAATAAAGAATGGTGGAAGGGTTTACATAGTTTTATCAATACGACTATGTAAATATTATTTATTTATTCACCGAATTTTTAATGCCTTTAATGAATAATAAATATTTAAAACTACTAATCACACACTATTAATAATATGAGCGAAATAAACATAGAATTATATCATGATTATCTCAATAGATTAAATCAAATGAATAGTTATAAAGAATACCTTAAAGTCATCAACAAACAAGATAATTTAACGAATCTTAAAACTTTTTTTAATAAGTATATTTTTATCTCTATAAAAGATTTTCATCAAGGTCATTTATGATAAACTTTTTTTTACAAAAAACGATCTTAAATATTATCTGAATCAATATCCAGAAAAAAGAAGTCATAAAAATATTATTAAGAAAGAAAAAGTATACAGAATATTTCTTAGGAATTTTAAATAAGATTATAATATATTATGAATTATGATCTGACTATTATTTTAATTCCTGGTTTTACAATGAATAGTTCTAGTATGAATTATTACAAGACAAAATTAAATACTATTTTACCTCACTTGAATATTAAATATATTGTTCCTAAACCGATAAAAAGAAAAATATCAATTTACAATAATAAAGTATATTATTCATGGTATGAATATCTAACACCTGATAATGATAAAGAACCTCTTATAAATGAAACTCATTTGTTATCATCCCGTGTTAAAATTCAGAAAATAATTGATAAAGAAATAAAATATTATAATAATGATCATAGTAAAATATATCTCTTAGGTGTAAGTCAAGGATGTTGTGTCGCTATTGATGCTGGTATTACTTATCCTTATAAGCTTGGTGGTATTATAGGTTTCAAAGGACACGTTATCACAAGGAGTTTATATGATTTCTCTCACAAACAAAAAATCTGGGTATGTCATGGTATAAGTGATAAAACAATATATTATAAATTTGCTAAAAAATCTTATATGAATCTTAAAAAGAAAAATCCTGATATATATTTGTTATCACAGGAAAATGTAAATCATAGTAATCCCTCTGGAATAATATTACAAATGAAGAGTCTTCATAAATGGTTTCATAAATGATTTTCGGGAAGTGTTCATAAATTTGATTTATCTGTGTTAATGTTTATTAACTAAACACGCTAAGAGTGAAACTACATAAAGTCCATCGCCGAATACCTCCACGCAAGGTTATGTCCGCTATCCAGATCCCGCAAGTGATAGTGGATCTACCGCCATTTAAGGTGGATTACAACACTGTCAGAGGGTACGCGCCACTTGTACGCCATCGCAGACGACACATGAACATAGCGCAGAGTATACCGGCACCGAGGGTTTTGGCAACTGAAGACCTCTTCACAAAACACGAAAGATGTTATCATTACGCGTCACACGGACGAATTTGGAAAGGGAGGGTTGAAGAAGGAAACATCGTTGAACAAGCGATGATTGAAGTTCTCAAAAACGATACATACATCGGGTTTTCATACAATGAAAAGGTAGGTTCGGTTTATCTAATAAAGAGTCGCGATTGGGATGGAATAGATGGCGGATCAATTGGATGCGAGAGGAGACCAGTACCCCAAGGATTAACACAAAAAACAAGTCAGAAATGGGAATGGCATTCACTCTACATCAAAAAATAAACAAAAATAAAACAAAAAACAAATAAAACAAACTAAACAAAAATTAGGTTAGATTTTTTATGAAAGATATTAAATTCATATTTAACCATTCATCTAAAATTTGATTTTAATAAAAAGATTATTTTAATTAATAAAATACTCCCTTCAACAAAAAGAATAATTATAAAGTAATCATCATACAAATGACATATGGTCTATACTACTGCTATCATATTGATATCAATGATTATAAACAGATATATCAAGTAGTTCAGCAAAAGCAGATGCGATACCCAAATTACACATACAAAAATAATATGAATATCAGGAAGCGGGGAAACCTAAAGCAACCCGGGGGTGGGTCTTGTGACCAGAGACGCTAGACTATCTCTTCTTTGTCCTCATACACTTATATCGCCCTTTAGATTTTCTCAATTGTTTCTTTTTATATTTATTATTCTTTTTATGATTTGATTTATATTTTTTACTCTTTGGAGAATCTATATGAGATACAATTAATTCGCGAATACCCTCTTCTTCTAATTTATCTTTCAAAGATAGTTCCACTTTAACAGACTTTCTAGCTTTAAAAAATCTTTTAACGAGAGATAACGTATTACCACACGCCTCATGAAAAGGATATTTTTTATTATTATTTGTTTCATAATATTCCGAAGGATAATTACTACTATCGTCGTCTTCACCAAACCATTCAGGCGATTCTTTATAAAATACTCCTTGTTCTTTAATAGCTGCTATCATAACTTTTTCAGTATAATATTTGTCCAATAAGTCATATACTTTTTCTATAATATCATTTTTATGACTTTCTAATTTTTTAATGAACTCTTTATATGATTTTATTTTACCATTATAATAATCTAAATATAATCCCACTTCAATTTCACATATGCCCGAAATTATTGATTTTAAACTCATCTTATAAATGAATAATAGATAAAAAATTTGATTTGATAGATGAAATCATCAATCACAAAATAACTGAATAGTATTTATTCGCAGATACAGAAAATGCCTAACTCATCAACTATTCGCCGAGCTTCTCCGAAGAACACGAAGGGGAAGGGTCTCAGTCATCAAGAAGTTATGCAAAGAAGACACGACAGGAGAAAAAAGAAGGATAAGAGATCAGTTCAGCAAAAAAAGAAAGATTTACTCAGAGAATATATGTCTCTGAATGATACTGAAGAAAATACCGACAATAAAACCGCCGCACGGAAAATCATGGCCCTTGTTGAAGAAATAAACGAAAATGGAAGGATGACTGATCACTCTTATCTTCAAATTATGGATCAGCTGATGGCTCTAAACAAAGAGACAGAAAATTCACAACCAGCGAACGCTTATACCAGGAGAACATATGAAGGGGACATAGAAATTAATACTCATGATTATTATGTAGATAACTATATTATTGATAGAGTAGGCACATATAGGGAAATTTATAACCGATTTATTATAAATGCTGATATAGAAAATTACATTAATAGATAGTTTAAAACAAGAGAAAAAAGACATAATCATTTGATACTTCTGAAATTATTTCATCATCACCTAATTCTAAAATAAAATTATTATAAATTTTATATTCCCTGATCATATTTTTTATCACTTCATCATCAAATATATTTATTAAATTTTCTTTTAATCCTGATATTTTAATATTATTATTCACATTAAGATTATATTTACTATGTGATTGTAATAATGATTCATCTGATGAATTTCCTATTATAATAGAAACATCTACTAATTCTTCACTCATATATAATATCCCATTTAAAATTATTCAGATTAACAACGCATAAAATAAAGTCTGATTTTTATCAATAAGATCTAAATCGCAATCTCGTGGTTCATTAAAAGCATCCGAAACAATATTATTATCATACATCCTTATAATATTATTATTATATATTTGATACCTATTAATTATATTTTTTGTATTTACATCATCATATTCATCTGTTATTTTTTCTTTTAATTCAAAGATGAATGTATTTCTCTTGACGCGATATGTAAATGTTCTCCCAACTGGTATTTTAGACCAATCAGGTGAATTTCCTATTCTAATAGAGATATCTATAATATCATTGCTTTTATCTGTCATTATATATAAATATGATGATATATATTTTAAGTAAAAAAAATTTGTCACATGTGGGACTTGAACCCACGACCACAGAATTAAAAGTCCTGCGCTCTACCAACTGAGCTAATGTGACGAAGTGCCGAACCGCGGACTCGAACCGCGAACCTCCGGATGAAAAGTCCGGTGCTCTAACCACGTCCATAGGAGAAAAGCCTATGTTTGCCAAAGGCGACTTGAGCTAGATCAGCATGTTAAGTTTCCTATCCTTGAAACTTAATTAAAATGTCTAATTCTAAAAAATCAAATTTATGAATAAAAAATTAATAATAGGATCAATTATTGTTCTTTAATATACAGAAATATCAAAATGAGTAATCCTACGATGATTATATTTTTCGCCTCGCATATGATTTATCACCGCTTTATTTAATAGTGTTGCTCGCTTATATTTTTCCCCTGAACTCTTACCAGGATATAATTCACAAGCGAATCTTAATATATCTTCTTTGTTCTTATAATCATCCAGATTAAGACTAGCTATTTCTTGATTAATACTATTCATTAAATTTTCATAATCTCTGTTTTTTAATTCTCTTTGAGTAAGAGGAACTTTATAAGATTCTTCAGTAATAATAGAATGTTTATATTTACCATCATTATTAATATGTTTAATATATCTAAATGTATTAGTCTTTGTCATATTTATTTCATCATATTTACTATCTAATAATACAGGGTTAGTATATATAGGAAAAGGTGGATTAAGCCTGAGGATTTCGCTAATTAAAAATGATTTCTTTTTAATATCATCCACTATATTTTCATAAGATTCGCGTGGAATATATAAACCCCTACATATTGAGATTAATTGTTCTATAGATAAATTTTTAAGTGAACTCTCATCGGGTGGGGTTTCTAATACTACTATTTGTTTTGATATTATATTGTTATTATCCATATTAAATTTAATATTAATATTAATAATCAAATTTTTAAATAGTTATGAAGGATTTTATTCGTAGAAATTCATATGTTCATAAATTTGATTTTCATATGTCTTTTTTTTATCTTTAAAACAACATAAGAAACACACTTATTCACAACTGAGTTTAAATCGGTTATCTGTTCGGGGTTATCTGTTCCCCGAACAGTCTGTTATCACCAACAACCATGCCTTCCGCGACCATTCATTTCACACCGGCGTTTCTCAAAGCTTGTGAGGGCATATGGTTGGATGGTGTCAACAAAGGCATCAACGGCGAAGATCAACATCCGGATTTCAAGTCTTTCTTTTCATCGCTCATTGACAAGTCGGAAAATTCTCTTGAAGAAAAGGCGGCGTTGCCATTCAACCCTCATAAATGCGAGGCGCGGGTTGAAAATTATGGTTATGCCATACAATGCACACGATCCAAAATTGGCGATGGTTGCTTATGTGGGACACATCAGAAAATGTTAGATAAGTATGGTGTTATCCGATATGGGCGCTTCAACGAAACACTACCGGACACCAACTTGATTACGGGTGCTTCCATCAAGTGGGGACACAAAAAGAATAAGGAGAACAAATCACCAAAAAATAACCATAATTCTTCTAAAATGAAAGTTGGCGAGATGCGCGATTTTCTCTCTAGTCGCGTTCCTACCGAAGATTTCAGACATCTCAAGAAAAAAGAACTATTTGATCTTTATACGTCTGTTAAAAACAAAGAAATTTCATCACCATCCAC
>Ga0136655_1000626_pt1 | contig 15969 bp, 14 predicted proteins | sample CPBDNA_2_FD_94863 | JGI IMG/M metagenome (GOLD analysis project Ga0136655, IMG submission 94863) | Freshwater to marine salinity gradient microbial communities from Chesapeake Bay, USA - CPBay_Spr_15_0.8_DNA (version 2) | ecosystem: Environmental > Aquatic > Marine > Coastal | place: USA... | reverse complement strand
TTGGCAATGCCACAAAAGTCAAACCCCAGCCGAGAAGCGGTGGATTTGATGATGGAGGCATTTTTTTCGGCGGGGGTCATAGGGTAAAGATATAGAAAGCATACAAACCCTTAGCTCGACAGTTGAGGATTCATTCTTAAAAAAAATTATACAAACTGAAAAAAACTCTTGCATTATAATTAGTTGATCCTTATAATTGAAAACTTTAAACAATTTAATTGATCGTATTTTATGAAAAGCAATTCTGCCCCCCCCCCAAATGCACTTATTTGACTAAAGCCAGATTTAGTGCCTTTTTTGTTTCTTGCTTGGTTCTGATTTTTACCTCTTGCGTTAGAGACGAGGAACCCACAAAGATTCCAATCAGTGAGGATCAAAAAATCTTGGAAAGTGCTAAAATTTGGTTTGGTCCGCAGGATGAATTTCAAATTCCTAATGCCTTAGACATTTCCTCAAGAGGTCGAGTTCAGACTAAGAAAATAAATTGGGATAATGCGATTATCCATGCCGGTGGAAAGATAATAGAGGTTCAGGTTGATTATAATTTTCATGCCGTACCTACAAGAGGTGAAAAATCAGAAAGTAAGATTGCTCAAAAGCAAAAAGACGCCTTTTATCGATTGATCCTGATTTCTGATGGCTTTGGCGGATATAAAAAGTCTATGTTAAAATTTTTCTCGGAAGAGTCAAAGGCCAAACAAAAAAACTTAACGGAGAATAGCTTTTTAAAATTAAGCCCTGATTATTCGGGTACAGTACGTTTGTTCACCTGGGATGAACAATTTTTACAAGGTTGGAATGTGGAAGATGGAAGAGTTGTGAAATATATTTCGCCAATCAATCAAAAAGGAAAAAAATCAACAATAAGTAATGAAAATCTCAGTCAGAACGGATGTTCTGGTTCTTTTGTGGAAGAATATTATTGCTATTATGATGGTAACATCCTCGATTGCACACTAATTTTTGTCATGGAATGTGAAGAAGAGCAGAATTATGACGAATCCCCTGAAGGTGGAGCAAATGATTCGCCTACTTGGTCGCAGAATAATTGGAATGGGTACTGGCCAGGAAATGGGAGTATACCTTTAGGAGATTTATTTTTTACAACTTTAACTCCAGATGATGATTATACTTATTCAGGAGAAAAAAGGCTAATACCCGAATTATTATCGCTCGGCAATGGAGAGAATGTAATAGTTGAGTTTGGAATTACTGAATCTGATAGAAAAAGTGCAAACCAAGAGGTTGCAGAACTTCTAATAGAAGGCTTAAAGTCGGCGCTCAAAAAAGCCAATTCGAACTTAGGGTCACATGAAAAAATTTTAAAAATTTATGTAGCAGCAACTACTAATGGGGGGCATGGTTCAACAAGTAATCATTATAACGGCACAGCGATTGATATTAGCCGTATTAATGGAGCCAAAATGGCGTTAACCGGAGTTACTAATCAAATAACTCAATTACAAATAGCAATGGATGATTTCCCCAATGTGAGAGAAAATTTCGGACCATCATTCAAACACAAGTTCTCCATAGAATCTAATAATTGGAATTATAATCATCCAGTAAAAGGTCATGGAGATCATATTCACTTTTCTGTAAGAAATTTAAACGAATAGCAATGAAAGTATATTTTCTCCTCCTACTATCTTTTTTCTTCCTTCAAATTGAATTTACCTGTACAGCTCAGGAAGCCAAAATTATAGAACTAACATCAGATGAGACAGCCAATTACCTATTAGCAAATATTACAGAGATCAATTATTCCTATCAGGAAGTTTTTAACAGGAGTTTCTTCGTAAATATCTATACCGTTAACGACTCAAAGGCGACTCCACTGGACTACTTTGAAGAGTACGATGGCATACTTTCCAGTATTCTTATTTCCATAATTCCGGATGGTGATTATTACAGTCAAAGCAAACTGTTTAAAATAGAAGGACTTGAAAACCCAAAAATTGTCAGCTTAAAAGAAAAAGAATTTCCAGAATTTGTTCTATCTGTCGAGTCAGGTCCAGTGAAAAATCGAAGAACTATTGAGTATAAGCTTTGGGGTTTTGACCAATAAATTCGACTAAATTCATTCAAGAGAACCGATATATTTAAGCTTTCTTACAACTCTGGCGGATATTGACTACAGCAGAGTGGACATAAGAAATTTACTAGGCTCCCACTCGGATCAATATTGCATTCTTCAATCCTCTTCTATTCGACGCTTATCCGGCCGATCCTGATACCATTGCTCGTCAAAAGTCTCTTTGATATCCACATCTGCCACCAATACTGAATAAACCATCCAGATAACTAGAAAGGGTCCAGCCAGAAAAATCAGCCAGATTAGAAATTGGCTAACTTCAAACTGAATCAGTGTCACAAAAAGTATCAAAATGCCGGTGACAATTCCGACAGCTAGTTCGTAATTCTTCATCTTTTTTGGGAAATTGTTTCATAGATTAAACTCGTCAGCGCCTTATCTTGTTATACCTCCAATGAAAGGATTCCGATTCTCCCAATTCGTACCCAATCAAGATCCCGAAAAGAATACTTTCGAGAACTTGCTCAATATATTTCTTCAACTCGTCACTATGACTGGAGGAGATGTCGCTGAGGCACTTAGCTGGCTGACTAATCTTGATAAGCGCTATAATATGACCAACCCAAATTATGGGATTGGAGACTTTATTGAGGACCTCAAGTCGAAGGGTTACATGACTGAGGAAAACCAAAAAGGTGAGTTCAAAATCACCGGAAAAGCCGAACAAACAATCCGAAAGTCGGCTTTGGAAGAAATTTTCGGGAAATTAAAACGTGGCAAATCCGGTCAGCATAAAACTACTCACTCGGGCGAAGGGGAAGAGCGGGGAACAGATCGAAGGCAATACCAATTTGGAGACAACCTCGATCAGATAGCCTTGACCGATTCCCTTCGCAATGCGCAAATCAATCACGGACTCTCAGGAGATTATTTGCTTACCGAGAGTGATCTGGAGATCAATGAAAAAGAATTTAAATCCCAGACCTCGACGGTACTAATGATTGATATTTCTCACTCCATGATTCTCTATGGGGAAGATCGCATCACCCCCGCTAAGAAAGTGGCGATGGCTTTGGCTGAATTGATCAAAACCCGTTACCCGAAAGATACTTTGGACATCATTGTTTTTGGAAATGATGCTTGGCAGATTGAAATCAAGGATTTGCCTTACTTACAAGTTGGACCTTACCATACCAATACGGTGGCTGGTTTGGAGCTCGCTATGGATTTACTCCGAAGAAGGAAAAACCCAAACAAACAGATTTTCATGATCACCGATGGCAAGCCTACTTGTCTCAAAGTTGGGATCAAATACTATAAAAATGCTTTTGGAATCGATAGTAAGATCTTGGCCGAAACGCTCAAGCTTGCCGCGCAGTGCCGTAAATTGAAAATTCCAGTAACCACATTTATGATTGCCTCCGATCCTTATTTGAAAGAATTTGTGAAAGAATTCACCAAAGTCAACAACGGTAATGCTTATTACAGCAGCCTGAAAGGACTTGGAGATTTGATTTTTGAAGATTACAGACGAAACAGAACGAAACGCTTTTAAGCAAATGGATTACAACAAACTGAAGACTACAGACCTACACAAAATAAAAACCCTTGGCCAATTGAAAGCCGCGGGCTATCAAGCCAAATCCATCAAAGAAGAACTCCGAGAGAACTTGATCCTCAAAATCAAAGCGAAGGAAAATGTTTTTGAAGGAATATGGGGCTATGAGGATACTGTGATTCCGGATATAGAGCGAGCGATTCTTTCCCGCCACAATATCAATCTCCTCGGACTTCGAGGGCAAGCCAAAACCAGAATTGCACGAATGATGACTCATCTGTTGGATGAATATGTTCCCGTGGTTTTTGGAGCTGAATTAAATGATGATCCAACGCAGCCACTGACTAGCTATGCAAAAGAACTCATCGAAGACAAGGGAGATGATACTCCAATTTCCTGGTGGCATCGCTCTGATCGCTACACTGAGAAGTTAGCTACGCCTGATGTGTCAGTTGCTGATTTGATCGGTGATGTGGATCCAATCAAAGCGGCTACGATGAAACTTAGCTATAATGATGAGCGCGTAATTCACTACGGATTGGTGCCAAGATCACATCGCTCGATTTTCGTGATCAATGAGTTGCCGGATTTGCAGGCTCGTATTCAGGTCGCATTGTTTAATATATTACAGGAAGGAGACATTCAGATTCGAGGTTTCAAACTGCGACTACCTTTGGATATCCAATTTGTATTTACAGCAAACCCAGAAGATTATACGAATCGAGGAAGTATCGTGACTCCGCTCAAGGATCGAATCGAAAGTCAGATCATCACCCACTATCCAAAAACGTTGGAGATTGGTAAGAAAATCACGGCTCAGGAAGCCAACTTGACTGGCAAACCAGTAGATCAGATTCATGTTCCAGAATTGATGAAAGACCTTATTGAGCAGATTGCGATTGAGGCGAGAGGTTCGGAGTATGTGGATGAAAAAAGTGGGGTATCCGCTCGATTGACGATTTCTGCATATGAAAATCTGGTTTCGGCTGCTGAGCGACGACTTTACATGAATGGAGAATCCAATACGGTAGTTCGAATCGCTGACCTGATTGGTGTAATTCCGGCCATTACTGGAAAGGTAGAATTGGTTTATGAAGGAGAGCAAGAAGGCGCAGGTTTAGTAGCTTACAATTTGATTGGAAAAGCGATCCGGACTCAGTTTGTGAATTATTTCCCAAGTCCAGAGCAAAAGAAAAAGGAGAAACAAGGCAATCCTTATGTGCTTCCTCTGGCCTGGTTTGGAGAAGGAAACGTGTTGGATATTCTAGCTTCCCAGCCTGATAGCACGTATAAGAAGGCTTTGCATGCAGTGCCAGGGTTAGCAGAAGTAGTCGCTCAACTGGTAAAAAATGTGCCTGAAAATGAAAAAGAGTTCTTTATGGAATTTGCACTTCATGGCTTGGCGGAATATTCCCAACTCAGCAAAAACATGCTGGATACTGGACTTCAATTCAAAGATTTGTTCAGCTCCATGTTTGATATGGGTTCTGGTAATGAAGAAGATTTTGAAGAAGACGACATGTAATTTATTTACGGGAGGTCTAGTCTTTTAAAAATGCCGATAAATGCAGGAGTTTTACCAGCTGCGTTTATTGGCATTTTCGTTCCATGGAATATATTTTTTAAGCTTTGGAATAGAGATTCGGCAATCAATTATAAAGTATTAGGTTATATCGCCAGCTAAGATTTCTGACTTTTGGACCAAAGATTATTGTTGCTTGAAGGTGATGATAAATTTTGTGCCCACATTAATTTTACTTTCCACTTCGATTTTCCCACCCATATTTATCACATGATTGTAAACTAGATAAAGGCCAACCCCTTTACCTTCAGAATTTTCACTTGATTTTTCATTGATTCCAAAAATTCTATCTTCCAAGTTTTCAGAGTCGAATCCTAAGCCATTATCCTCTGCAAACAGCTGTTTTTTATTTCCATTGATTTGAGTGTAGAATTTTAATTTCGAGGGTATACCAGGCCTTGAATATTTGATAGAATTACTCATGAAGTTTAAAAAGATGCTTTCAAGGTTGGCTTGATTAAATCGTACTTCTTTAAACGCAGAAAAATCTGAGCTTACTTCGGTTCTGGAATTGGTAATAAGTGAATTGATAGAAAGGCTCACTTTTTCAAGCGTAGCCTCTAGATTGATATCTTGCTTTTTCACACTAGAAGATTGGGTTTCTTTCAATAAATCCACGTGATTGTCAAGAGTGCTTTTAAGGTTATTTGCTGCATATTTTAATAAATCGTGAAGCTCTATTATTTCTGAGTCGTGTATGGAAATCGTGTCGAGCAATTCCAAGATTGACAACAAATTATTTACAGGAGATCTTAGGTCATGAGAGGCAGTAAAACTAAGCTGCTTCAAATTTTGATTTATTCTACTCGTCTTTTCGAGGAGTAAATTCCGTTCATTTTCTATCTGCTTTTTATGTGTGATGTCTTTCGCAATAGCAAATACTAGTTGCTTATCCTCGATGGGCTGTGACGTCCAAGATAACCAGATGATTTCTCCAGACTTATGGACATATCTATTTTCAAAATCAAGTAGGGGGGTGGAATTGATGATTTCGTTTCGAAACTCCGAAGTTATTTTTTGATCCTTAAAATAAATAAAATCATTTATTGGTCTTGAATAAAGCTCCTCAAAACTATATCCCAAAACGTTTGAAACAGCCTTATTGACTTTTTTGAAATAACCATCGTATCCTGCAATACACAATAAATCCGGCGTCAAATCGAAAAATTTTTCATATTCAAAAGGGTTATGATTCATATAATAGGTGTTCCTGCTTGAGTTTTCTTAAAGAGTTAAGGGCTTTAATTTGCGAATAAACCAATATTATTCTGATTCAAAATCTTTAATTTATCAGCACACCTATTCCGTATTAAGATATGGATATTAATCTCCTGACTCGCTTTTCACAATCTTGAATTAGTGGAGTGCCTGAATTACTATGTCCTGTACTGATTTACTAGCCAGAATAACATGTTACGCCTTAAATTTTTCCTGAAAAGCACCAGTTAATGTGGGAAAATCTATGACGATTTTTTTTATCCAATGCTGTACTGAAGGCCACATCTATAAATAGAAGACTTTAACTTTTTATTAATTAGCAGAAAAAAAAATTACCTCAAAAGAGTCAACCCAATTCCTATCAGTGCAGGTAATGCCTGCACCCAAAAGATTTTTTTGCTGGCAGTAAATGCTCCATAAACTCCTGCGACAAGAACACAACTAAGAAAAAATAGGGCAACTTGATCTGCCCATACCGGATCGGAAATCAAGAGAGACCAAATCAATCCGGCTACTAAGAATCCATTGTAAAGTCCCTGGTTTGCAGCGAGGGCCTTGGTTTTTGGAAATAGATCCGCCGGAAACTGTCTAAAAATACGTTTCCCTATTGTTTCCCATGCGAACATTTCGAAGTACAAAAAATACAGATGCAACCCTGCGACAAGGATAATGAGGATTTTTGAGGCTAGTTCCATGAGTTTCAATTTTAATGAATTTACATTTTTAACAAGATTTTCCAGTTATAGAGACTCCTTAACTTATCTTTGCCTTATGTCCAATATCCAGTTGCCAGCAGCTTTTGAAAGTCAAATGATTGATTTGCTTGGAGAAAAAGAGTTTGTGGAATTTAAAAAGGCGATCGATCTGCCTTCGAAAACTTCAGTTCGCTTCAACGAAGCCAAGCTTTCGGTAAAGGATTGGAACAAAACGCCAATCCCATGGTCTGAAAATGGCTATTTTCTTGAGAATAGGCCTTCTTTTACCTTGGATCCTAGTTTTCATGCAGGAGCATATTACGTGCAGGAAGCGTCCTCGATGTTTATTGATCACATTTTAAAAAGTATTGGAATTCCCCAAGGAATATATTTGGATCTCGCGGCAGCTCCCGGCGGTAAAAGCACCTTGCTTTCATCGTATTTGGGTTCGGATGGACTACTCGTAGCAAATGAAGTGATTCAATCACGCGCTCAGATTCTGAAAGAGAATATCGTAAAATGGGGCTTGGGTAATACCATTGTCACCAATAATGACCCGGAGCACTTTACTCCACTAGAAGGGTTTTTTGATATGGTCTTAGTGGATGCTCCATGCTCTGGGGAAGGGATGTTTCGCAAAGACCCCGAAGCCAGAAATGAATGGTCTCTGGATCATGTGGCCCTTTGTGAATTGAGGCAAAAGCGCATTATGGACCAGGCGGGTTCATTAGTCAAGGGAGGAGGTTATCTGATCTATAGTACCTGCACCTTCAATGAGAAGGAGAATGAGGACATGATTCGGTTTTTAACTTCAGAGTTTTCCTATGAACCCGTTCGAATTGCACTCGATCCAAGCTGGAAAGTTCGAGAAACTGAAGTTGATTCGGATGGCAAGGTTTTTTTTGGATATCGATTTTTCCCCCATCTGATGAATGGAGAAGGGTTTTTTATAACCGTTCTTCAGCGCTCCGAAGATGCCTATATCCAAGAGCCAAAGCGCGCCAAAGATTTCAAACATCACTATCTGAAAGAAATTTGGGATCGTGATTCTGCGGAACTTGATCGTGAATTGGGTTTTGAGGAATCTGGAAAGTACTATACCCTTAATGATTCATACTTCCGAATTTCAAAAGATTGGAATCTCCACTTTCAAAAGCTTTCCCAACATTTGAGTTTGAAATATTTTGGAGTAGAGTTGGGGAAAAAGCAAAAGACCAGTTGGATACCAAATCACGAGTGGGCTTTGTCTCTTCTTCCGAAAAATGATTTTCCCAAACAGGAATTAACTGAGTCAGAAGCGTTGGAATTTCTTAGAAAAAATGATTTTGAGATCAAAGATTTGCCTATAGGTTGGGTGCTGATGACTTATCAGAATCTCCCGCTAGGTTGGATCAAAAATCTTGGAAATCGAATCAATAACTACTACCCCAAAGAATGGCGGATACGAATGTGAATTAATTTTTCATTTTTGAAGGATTCAATCGAGAATCAAAACCATATGTTTATTAAATATCATTCGGTTTCACTCGATAAATTTTCATCCTATTTCCCAAAATGACTCTTCTTTGTTCTGTTTTGTAAGAATTGAGAGTTGGTTCAATTTGTCCGATGAAAGGATCTTTAGGCAAGCGATCTAATAAAGTTGCAATTTAATTTGAGGTAATTTCCAGTTTATAAAGGTAAAAACACAACCCTCTAAAAAGTGAATCCAAAGCAGCTTAGGTTATTAAGACTTTCGCAATCTCATTTTTTGAAAAATGTATCTTTTAGAAGTTCCAACTTCAATCAACTCACTTTTCCTGACTTAAACTGGTTATTTTCTCTGCTCTAAGTTGAAATTCAGGAGCACTTTCAAAACCAGCGCTTGGATTCGACTTTCCATAACTCGAAACTTTGCTTTCAGTAAATTCTTGAATAGTCTGAAGTAACTCTCCGCTTGCTATAACCTCAATAATATGAAGGAATTCTGTTTTTAGCGTTTCCCTTTTGATAGCTTAAGTCAAATTCTTACTTAAACTTATACCCCCATTATTTCTCCTCCTCAGTCCAAGTATACACTTCATCTTCAAGGTAATTAGGATAGATTTTTCGATGCTGCTTTTTTACCTGTGCTATAAGTGATTCCCGAAATCCTTCCACGTTGGTACCGCTGGCCGCAGCCATAAACACGGGCTTTATTCCAGTTTTCTTTTCATATGCCTCAGAAAGTGATTCGAAATCCAGGTAGTTAGCCTCTTCAAGCTCCAACTCCGTCATTTGCATACTTTCTTCCTCGCTCGGCATGGTCTCTACTAGGTCAATCTTGTTGAAAACCAACAGAATAGGTTTTTCTCCAGCCTTTATTTCGTTTAGGGTCTGGGTCACCACTGCAATATGGTCTTCGAAGTGAGGATGAGAAATATCTACCACATGAATTAAAAGATCAGCTTCTCGAATCTCTTCTAATGTGGATTTAAATGATTCAATTAAGTGAGTAGGCAGTTTTCGGATAAACCCAACTGTGTCAGAAAGCAGAAAAGGAACATTTTCAAAAACCACTTTTCGTACCGTAGAATCCACTGTGGCAAAAAGCTTGTTTTCCGCCAAAATATCTGTCTTAGTAATCAAGTTCATCAGGGTGCTTTTACCCACATTGGTATAGCCCACTATCGCTACACGGACGATACCTTTTCTACCTTTACGTTGGGTTTCACCTTGTTTTTCTATTTCGAGTAGTTTTTTCTTGAGTAGGGTGATCCTATTTCGAATATCTCGCTTATCTGTTTCGATTTCCTTTTCACCGGACCCACCTCGCGTGGTTGTGCCACCTCGCTGCCGTTCCAAGTGAGTCCACATATTAGTTAATCTTGGAAGTAGATATTGAAATCTTGCTAGCTCAACCTGAGTTTTTGCTTGAGCTGTCTGGGCTCTACTGAGGAAAATATCCAAAATCAATAAAGATCGATCATAGATTTTGACTTTAAGTTCGTCCTCCAAATTTCGCATTTGGGAAGGCGATAGATCATCATCGAAGATGACCATATCCACTTCGAAATGCGTGATGTAAGAAAGTATTTCGGCTAATTTACCAGATCCGACAAAAGTCTTGATATCAGGCTTTTCCATTTTTTGGGTAAAACGATACACCGTTTTTGCCCCTAAAGTTTCGGTAAGAAATGCCAATTCATCTAAATATTCAGCTGTGACCACCTCGCTTTGGTATTGTCGAATTATACTGACAAGAACTGCAGTTGGCTCTTTTACGGAGGTATCGTGTAGTTTTTGGAGTTTTCTTGAAAATTTACCCATTCGTATTCTTTTCTTTTGTAATGCATTCGAAGCAAAAACCGTTCGGTTTTTCTGAATTTCTTCTCAGGCGTTTAAAACAAAATTTTGTTAAAAATCCAAAGAGATTGAGTAAAGTTCGTCATATTTCAACACAAATGGTTAGGATAGTCTATTCCTAGGTGGTTATTTTGCCATATTATTACCCAATTCCTAACGTTTTTAAAAAATGGCGCAGTTAGTTCAAACACCTATTACTGGTGTTTTAGAGATTTTTCCAAAAAAATTTCTTGACAAAAGAGGATATTTCTTTGAATCCTACCGCGATGATTGGTTTGATGATCTAGACCTAGATCACAGATGGATTCAAGACAATCAAAGCTTTTCAGCTGCAGGAACCCTAAGAGGACTTCACTTTCAGCGAGGAGAATTTAGCCAAGCCAAATTAGTACGAGTGATTCAGGGTTCTGTTCTTGATGTTGCTGTAGATTTAAGATTAGGATCACCTACGTTTGGACAATGGTACTCGACCATTTTGGATGCTGATAAAAGTAACATTTTATATGTTCCTAATGGATTTGCACATGGATTTGCTGTTTTGGAAGATGCGATATTTGTATATAAATGTTCTAATTATTACGATAAAACTAGTGAAGGTGGAATTTTATGGAGTGATCCTGAGTTAGCAATTGATTGGGGTGTAGCCAAGCCACTCGTTTCGGAAAAAGATGAACTTTGGCCGACATTAAATGAATTTAGACTAGTAGAGGGAGGATTATAATGGGGATTTTGGATTTTTTGAGGGGGAAGCCGGACCAGATTGAAGCGCTCGACTTGAGTTGGCTTGAGGTAGATATGCACTCTCATTTAATCCCTGGAATTGATGATGGATCAAAGTCTATGGAAGAGTCTCTTGAACTTATCAAGAGGTTGTCTAGCTATGGCTTACAAAAGATCATTACCACCCCGCATATTATGTCAGAGTATTACAAAAATACTCCCGAAATCATCTCAATGGGGTTAGAAGATCTTCGCAAAGCAGTAAAAGCTGAAGGTATTTCCATTGAAATCGAGGCTGCGGCTGAGTATTATATGGATGAGATTTTTCTTGAAAAAATCAAGGATGGCAAGAGCTTGTTGACATTTGGCGAAAATTATATTTTGGTTGAGACAGGATTTATAAATAAGCCCCAGATGTTATTGGAGACGATGTTTCAGCTGGAAATGGCCGGTTATAAACCGATTTTGGCCCATCCCGAGCGCTATCAATATTTACTCGCTGACAAGGGATTATTAGAAGATCTGGTCGACCGAAATATTTTATTTCAAGTCAACCTCCTTTCACTTACCGGATTTTATTCCAAGCCAGTCAAAGATTTTGCAGAAAGCTTATTGGAGCGTGATTTAGTTAAGTTTCTTGGAACTGACTGCCACAATGTACGGTACTTGGATATGCTTGAAACGCTTCCGAAGCATAAATCCTATTCCCAAATCAAGCAAGTCAGTTGGATGAATACTTCGCTCTGACCGGATCGATATGAAAATTCTGATTACGGGCATCACGGGGCTATTTGGAAGCTATCTAGCGAAGGAGTTTTCAAAACATGGTGAAATTCATGGATTAATCCGCGCTAGTTCCTCAAAGAGACTTACTGAAGATTTTGATTTTCCGGTGATCTGGCATGAAGGTGATCTTTCAGATTTGGACTTTCTAGATGAGATTCTTGGCGAGATCAATTTGGTGATTCATGCAGCGGGTTTGGTATCTTTTGATGAAAAGGATGAAAAAAGGCTTTACCAGACGAATGTTAAAGGCACAACCAACTTGGTCAATGCGATGCTTTTAGCTGGAGTCAAAAACTTGATCCATGTAAGTTCTGTATCCGCAATAGGTAGAAGTGCAGAACTTAAAGAAGTGGATGAAAATTTCAAATGGACAGATTCACCACAGAATACGGCTTATGCTAATTCTAAATATTACGGGGAATTGGAAGCCTGGCGTGGTGAGCAGGAAGGTCTGAAACTCATGGTGGTCAATCCTTCGATCTTATTGGGCAAGGTAAGCGACGATCGAAGCAGTACTGATATTTATCATTACGTTCTGGAAAAAAACAAGTACTACCCCATTGGGTCTATCAATTACATCGATGTGAGAGATGCCGCTAACCAAACCTTCCAACTCTATGAAAAAGAAGCTTGGGGAGAAAGATTCATTTTAAACAAAGAGTCGATTTCCTATCGGGAATTTTTTCAAACTATGGGAATGGTATTTGGAAAGCCAGGCCCTACCAAAGCCATTAATTCTTGGCTCTTGGGAACGGTCGTTTTCTTAAATGCAGCGCTTCGAAAACTTGGATTGAGCAAAAGTCCTTTAAATAAGAAAACAGCGAAATTAGCTCAACAAAGCATATTTTTTAACAACAACAAAACTACTCGTCTATTGAAATACAAGTACCGAGAGTTGACTGAAACATTTCACTGGGCCAAGTAAACTTATTTGAAAGCATTGGGGTTAGTTATACTCAAGAATTTACCGCACGTTAAATTTTCGAAAAGAGTTAAAAAATTAACAAGGCCAGATTTTGAGAGAAAAAATTATTTGGTAACTTATGTAAACCTTAATGCATTCGAATGACAGGAGATCATGAGCATGATTGGGAAAATGATAAAAAGCTAGTCGAGCGATTTGAAAATTCCCTGAAATCCAATCTGGATCTATATTTTGAAGAAGAGGAACTGGAAGACATCATCCGTTTTTACTTCGATCAACAAAAATTTCTTAAAGCGCTAAGAGCTTCTGAATACTGCCTGGAGAAATTCCCTTTTTCCGTAGAAATTAAATTGCTCAAGGCCCAATGCCTAATCTTCAATGACGAATTAGAAGAAGGCATGGGCATTCTTGAAAATATCAACAATATTTCTCCGAATAATGAGGAAATTATTCTGGCACTGGCTAACGCCCATATTTTAGAAGGAACTCATCAAGAAGGGATTGATCTTCTAGAGCGTTTTTTACCACTTGCTGAGGACAAGGCAGAAGTTTATTATTCACTTGGCAATCTCTATCGGATTCAAAGCAAAAATGACAAGGCTAGTTATTATTTCAAGGAAGCTGTAAAACTTCGGATTAACCATGAAGATGCCCTTTTTCAGCTAGCGATGATTACTGAGGAAGAAGGCTCTTTTGATGAAATATTAGATTTCTATCAAGAGTTTATCGATCAAGATCCTTACAGTGCTGGAGCCTGGTATAATCTAGGTGTAGTATATAATCGGTTGGGGAGATTTGAAGATGCTATAAAAGCATATGAATATACGCTGCTAATAGATGATGCTTTTGCATCAGCCTATTTCAATCTTGGAAATGCATTGATGAATACGGAGCAGTTTGAGTTGGCTTTGGAAGCCTACCAAAACACCATCAACTGTGAGGGTGTAAATGCCGAGAACTGCTGCTATATGGGTGCTGCTTATGAAAAGCTAGGGAAACTTGATGAGGCATTTAAATATTTTAAAAAATCAGCCAAACTCGATGAGGAGTATGATGATGCATGGTTTGGATTAGGGATGTGCATGCTCAAGAAAGATAAATTTTTTGAATCAATTCATTATTTCAAAAAAGCATTGAAGCTTACCAAGGAAAATGCAAATTACTGGGTAGGCTTAGCCGATGCGGAGTTCAACCTTGGCAATATGCAAGCGAGCTCAGAGGCATATGAGGAAGCAATCAATCTGGAACCTGGCATCATGGAGACTTATGTTAACCTTGCCGTGATCTATTTTGAGCAGAATCGATTTGAAGAGGCCATCGATGTCACCCTAGAAGGAATCGAAGAGCTTCCTGAATCCGCAGAACTCTACTACCGTATGGTCGTTTATCAGATCAAAATGGGTAATTATAAAGAGGCGTTTTCATTTTTAGAAAATGGGTTAACTTTGGACTTTGAAAAGCATACGATCTTATATAATCTGATGCCAGAATTGAAAAAGCAAAAGGCAATTTATAAGATCATTTCTCAGTATCGGGGTAAAAATCCCGAAGTCTAATTAAAAACCTAGCAAATGAATTACGTTCTGAATAACATTCCCGTTCGAACTCAAAAACCTCGAACCTCTGGATTTACTATGGCCATGGATAAAGGTCTATCTGTTAGAGAGACGGAAGATTTTGTAGATAGCTGTTCGGATTTTGTAGATATCGTAAAGCTCGGTTGGGCTACATCTTATGTCACCAAGCATTTGGATAGAAAGCTAGCTATTTACCGTGAGGCCGGAATTCCGGTATATCTTGGAGGAACACTTTTTGAGGCCTTTATAGTCAGAGGACAATTTGAGGACTACCAGAGAGTATTGGATAAATATGACCTGAAATTCGCAGAAGTTTCAGACGGATCTATTTCCCTCAATCACGACAAAAAGTGTGAATACATCACGGAATTAGCGAAGCAAGTCACTGTACTTTCCGAGGTTGGCTCCAAGGATGCCGCCAAAATCATCCCTCCTTACAAATGGATCGAGCAGATGCAGAAAGAGCTTGATGCCGGTGCCTGGAAGGTAATCGGAGAAGCAAGAGAGGGCGGAAACGTCGGCCTATTTAGAGATTCAGGAGAAGTAAGACAAGGCTTGGTAGAAGAAATTCTAACCAAAATCCCTGAAGAGCGGATCATCTGGGAAGCTCCTATCAAATCTCAGCAGGTTTGGTTTATCAAACTGATTGGTGCCAATGTGAACCTTGGAAATATCAGCCCTTCAGAAATTATCCCACTGGAAACAATTCGTCTTGGACTAAGGGGAGATACATTCGACCATTTTCTAGGAGAGATCAAATTATAAAAAACCTACTCCAAATGGGCTGATTGGTACTTACTGATCAGCCCTTATTTTTGACCATGGAATTAATCAAAAAGTACCTCCTTAACTTCTTCAAGGGAATGGCAATGGGAGCGGCAGACATCGTGCCCGGAGTTTCTGGTGGCTCAATTGCTTTGATCACAGGCATCTATCAAGAATTGCTTGATAGCATCAATTCATTTACTGGAGCCAACATAAAGCTGCTCCTTAAGCTCGAGGTAAAAAAATTCTATAGAGCTGTCAATGGCACCTTTCTGCTCAGCCTTTTATTGGGAATATTGACCAGTATTTTTTCGCTGTCCCGAGTCATTACGTATTTGATGGATGAGCATCCGATTCCACTTTGGTCTTTCTTCTGTGGTTTGATTCTAATCAGTGCATTTGTGATTCTACGTGAGATTAAGCGTTGGCATTTGGGTGTGATCGTGGCGCTAGTTATAGGAACTGTCGGAGCCTATTTCATCACTGAACTTCCCCCAACTAGCACTCCAGAAGCAGCTTGGTTTACTTTTGTCTCTGGTGCAATCGCAATTTGTGCTATGATTTTACCAGGAATTAGCGGTAGTTTTTTATTATTGATTTTGGGAAAATACGAAATGATTTTGAAAGCAGTAGGAGATCGGGATGTTGTAACGCTGGCATTATTCGCTTCAGGCTGTATCGTTGGAATCCTAGCTTTTAGCCGAGTGATTTCTTGGACTCTCAAAAAATATTACGCCACAACAATCGGCTTGCTTTCAGGATTTATGCTGGGTTCAATGAATAA
>Ga0136655_1000621_pt1 | contig 16005 bp, 16 predicted proteins | sample CPBDNA_2_FD_94863 | JGI IMG/M metagenome (GOLD analysis project Ga0136655, IMG submission 94863) | Freshwater to marine salinity gradient microbial communities from Chesapeake Bay, USA - CPBay_Spr_15_0.8_DNA (version 2) | ecosystem: Environmental > Aquatic > Marine > Coastal | place: USA... | reverse complement strand
TTGAAAGCTCAGTTTTAAGAACTGGATGAGTAAAATAAAGTCACAATAACGATAGTTTGATATCTTGTTAGTTCTACGGAGTTCACAAGATAAAGTGGGTGTGTACTTCGAAAGAAGACGTGCCCACTTTTTGTTTTTTTAGGATTAAAATACAGAATTCATTTACATTCAAACTCTATTTTTTTGAGAGATTATCATTGATGATATCAATCTATTTTCTCTCTACAAGAACGGCTCACAAATAATACCCTAGGACTGATTTTTTTTGGAGTGCATGGCCATAACCGCAATCATATTCATTAAGACTATTGTTAGCTTCATCTTAGAATCACAGAAGAATTTCACCCTCAATTTAAAGACTGGGGAATTTAAAGGAAATAGTTTTGTTAGAAATTCTCACTAGTGAGCAGCAACCGCTTTTTGTTGGATCTTTCTATTGGCTGCTCTAATTCATCTAGTCCATTATACTGCCAATAAGGTCATAATTTACCTTCACGAGAAATGTGATTTGAAATTAATGTAAGAAAATTAATCTCCATTCCATTTGTTCACCTCGTTAAGTTTTTAAAAATTATCCAATACGAATAGACTTCCTATTTCTTTTCAATAGCATATCATCTGATATTGAGAAAAACAAAAGTGATGACAACTGTGATTCTCATCTTTTACACGGATTCACAAGTCAAATTGACCTTCTCTCAATTACACAAAACTTTTGAATAAAGGAGGTATCCCCTATTCTCTCCCTATTGAAATGCTAGAAAATAGGAAGATTCAGGTAAAATTGTCCGATCTTTGCTTCTTAAAATTGAAGGCTTTCATTTTTAAACTTTAGAAGTTTCAATAAAAAAGTCTCTTTTAATAGAATCCAATCAACCAAGTAATAAAGCAATGATTTCAGACGAAAACGACCCTACTTTAAACGGGAAATACCTAGGAACGATCTCTAGTGATTTTGTCAAAATTTCTGACACTTTAAAAGAAGCTTCCTATCAAGTTCGCACGCGAAAATTTTCCGAGTACCCCATCTTTCCTATCTCCAAGGAGATGCAACCCATCGGAAAAATATTTATCGGAAAAGCTGAGAAAGACTTGGATTGGAATTACTTCATCACCTACCTAGATGAGTTTGTACAACGGAAATTGATTGGGGAAGAATCTCTGGAAGACTTTACAAAAGCCTATAAAGATCCCGATGAATTTTGCTGCCTATTTGTAATAGATGGGGCGTTCACCAGCTTTGTTTACATTCCTTATCCAAATGATTAAGGTGAAAAAAAAATCAAAAAAGGCTTTACCAATCTGATTAGGTAAAGCCTTTTTATTTACTGATAATGAATTATTTATAAACTCGTAATAAAAGCTATAATTCATTCCCATTTGGCCAGAAAACCAGGTCTTGATCCGAATGCTTTTTCAACTAGCTAATCCAAATAGCAGCTTATTTACTAAGAATTTAAATTAGTCACCTTTGACTTATGAAACATTCTTAATACTCTAAAAATGCTTCCAGCCTTGCGCTTTAATTTGCACAGCCGTTCCACTTTTAGTTACCAAAAATTTCCCTTCTTCCGATTTGGTCATGTGTCCGATGAAATGGATGTCTGGATGTTTTTCCACTTTTTCAAAGTCCTTCTGATCGATGGTAAATAATAATTCATAATCTTCCCCACCATTCATTATGCACGTAATTGGATCTAGACCCAACTCGACAGCAGTATCAAAAGTCTGCTTATCTATAGGTAGTTTATCTTCATAGATCGTCGCTCCAACTCCTGAAGCTTTGCAGATATGAAAAATCTCAGAAGCCAATCCATCTGAAATATCCATCATACTGGTAGGGATTACTCCCAATTCTTTGAACTCATGAATTATATCCATTCGGGCATCTGGACGGAGTTGCCTTCCAGTTATCACCGAGTATTTATCTAATTCAGGCTTCATATCAGGGTTAGCGAGAAACACTTGCTTCTCACGCTCTAAAACTTGAAGACCGACTAAGGCGGCACCTAAGTCACCGGTCACACAAAGAATATCATTGGCTTTAGCACCAGATCGATAAGTGATCTCTTCTTTTTTGGCCTCACCTATAGCAGTTACCGAAATCACTAAGCCTGATCTCGAGGCAGTCGTATCTCCACCAACTAGATCAACTCCATAATGATCACATGCTGCATAAATCCCTTCATAAAGTGCTTCCACCGCCTCTAACGAAAAGCGGTTTGAGAGTGCAATACTGACAGTAATTTGTTTTGGAATTGCATTCATCGCTGCGATATCGGACACATTAACTGCTACTGCCTTAAAGCCCAAATGAGGTAATGGTGCATACGAAAGATCGAAATGAACGCCTTCCATAAGCAGATCTGTAGTGACTACTTTCACATGATCTCCAGCATCAATCACAGCAGCATCGTCACCGATTCCTGTGATGGTGGATGCATTCCTGATAATTACTTTTTCATTCAAATGATCAATTAGGCCAAATTCACCTAAGTCACTGATTTCTGTTCTTTTTTCTGACATGTCTTGATTTATGATTTAAGAAATCGATTTACGAGATCGCACCTAGGACAAACAATAATTATGTGCTTGGCTCTTTCGACTTTGTAACTTTAAAACTTCTCCTGGCACAATTCTACCAAAACCCCATTTGTACTCCTCGGATGTAAAAATACCACTAATTTATTGTCTGCACCTGCTTTTGGAGTTTCATTGAGAATTTCAAAACCTGCCTCTTTTAATCTGGCAACCTCAGCTAATATATCCTCCACCGCAAATGCGATATGATGAACCCCCCCTGACTTTCGATCAATGTATTTTGCGATAGGTGAGTCAGAGCGTGTAGCCTGAAGTAATTCTACTTTGGTCTCTCCTACCTGAAAAAAGGAAGTTTCTACGCCTTCCCCTTCCACTTTTTCAGTCTTGAAATGTGCTTTCCCCAACAAGTTCTTGAAAAGCTCATTCGATTTTTCAAGATCTGCTACAGCAATACCGATATGTTCAATCTTCTTCATTTTTAAAATTCTTATATTTGAACTGAATCATTTCAGCAGACAAGCTGTTTTGACACTAATTGAAAATAGAATTTAAAGATACAAAGATATGATTATCGTTTCCGACAAAGCTAAAGCGCGAATTTTGGAGCTCAAGAAAGAAGAAGGCAGAACCGAAAATGAAAATATTCGGGTGTCTGTAAAAGGCGGTGGATGTTCAGGCTTAATGTATGATCTAGGTTTTGACGGAGCTCAAGTCGACTCGGACCATGTATTCGAAGATAAAGGCGTGAAGATCCTAGTTGACCGCAAAAGCCTACTTTATTTGGCTGGAACCACATTAGAATTCACCGATGGATTGAATGGCAAAGGATTTCAATTCGTTAATCCAAATGCAAATCGAACCTGTGGTTGTGGAGAAAGCTTTTCAGTTTAATTCCATTTATAGATCTCTTGACAAAGGACAGCTTTTGAAGCTGTCCTTTTTTTATGAATAATTTTAGCAGCAAGAGCACAGCGTTTTGAAAATGTGGATTGAATCAAGAATCTTAACTTTTTGCTCCAGTATGGCTATGGCAATTAGTACCGGAAACGAATTTCATTGAGAAGATCACAAATTCAACCTTCATCAATCACTTTTATTTGAAGGGTTTCTCCTATTTAACCTTCAATCCTTACCTTTGCCCACATCAAAATAACAAACCCAAATTCATGGAAGATCAAATCAAGAAAATTCAACTCAATGACCTACACACTGCCCTAGGTGGTAAAATGGTGCCATTTGCAGGATTTAATATGCCAGTTCGATACAGCTCTGATAATGAGGAACATCTTTGTGTGCGAAACGGAGTTGGAGTATTTGATGTATCTCACATGGGTGAATTTATGGTAGAAGGCCCAGAGGCATTGAACCTGATTCAAAAGGTAACTTCAAATGATGCTTCAAAATTAGTTGAAGGCCAAGCGCAGTATTCTTGCTTCCCAAATGAAACTGGAGGAATCGTAGATGATTTGATCGTTTATAAGTTTGCAGAAGAGAAATACATGCTGGTTGTCAATGCTTCTAACATCGATAAAGATTGGAACTGGGTCAATCAGCACAATACAATGAGCGCTCATTTGACAAATATTTCGGACGAGTTGGCACTTTTTGCTGTGCAAGGTCCAAAGGCGATCGAAGCGGTACAATCCCTTACTCCAGTCAATCTTTCCGAAGTGAAATTCTATCATTTTACTGTAGGAGAATTTGCAGGAAAAAAGGATGTAATCATTTCAGGAACTGGATATACCGGATCTGGAGGATTTGAGATCTATGTGAAAAATGAGGATGCGGAGGAAGTTTGGAATGCCATCTTCGCTGCAGGAAAAGACTTTGATATTAAACCAATCGGTCTTGGTGCCAGAGATACTCTCCGAATGGAAATGGGTTATTGCCTTTATGGAAATGACATCACCGATACGACTTCTCCTATTGAAGCAGGACTGGGATGGATCACCAAATTCACCAAAGATTTCACCAACTCAGAAGCTCTAAAAGCACAAAAAGAAGCTGGGGTGACCCGTAAGCTAGTTGGTTTTGTGATGCAAGAAAGAGGGATTCCTCGTGGACACTACCCTATCGTGGATGCAGCCGGTGAATTAATCGGAGAAGTCACTTCAGGTACGCAATCTCCGAGCATGGGAGTTGGTATCGGAATGGGCTATGTAAAAACTGAATTTGCTAAGCCTGGAACGGAGATATTCATACAAGTTCGGAATAAGAACCTCAAAGCTCAGGTAGAGAAATTACCGCTATTGAAAGCATGAACAAAGTAGAAATCTGCTTCAGTCCTGAGCTGATTCATCTTCATTCCCTTGAAAATAAAATTGTGGTGGTAGTCGATATCTTTCGAGCTACCTCCACGATGATTGCGGCCTTGGCCAATGGAATAACTGAGATCAAAACCTTTGCTGATCTGGAAGAATGCAGACAAATGTCTGGAGAAGGCTATTTGATTGCTGGAGAACGAAATGGATTGACCGCAGAAGGTTTCGAATTGGGAAATTCTCCCATCGCCTATTTAAATGATGCATACAGTGGTCAAAAGCTTGCGATGACCACCACCAATGGCACGCTAGCTATTTCTAAATCTTCCGAAGCGGATGAAGTCCTAATTGGAGCTTTCCCAAATCTTTCTGCTACAGTTTCCTACCTACAAACCAAAAATCAAGATGTCTTGATCCACTGCGCAGGTTGGAAAGGCATGTTCAATTTGGAAGACTCACTATTTGCAGGAGCTTTAGCTAAAAGCTTGGAGTCTACACATGAGGCCACGGAAGATGGAGCTATAGCGATGAAGGCACTTTTTGAAAAAGAAGGTTATGACTTGAAAGGTTTTCTTTCACAAGCTTCCCATGCCAAGCGACTTCAAAATCACAATATAGAGGCGGATATTGATTTTTGTTTGACTTTGGATCTCTATTATTTCGTGGTAAAACTTTCTTCAAAACAAACTTTAATTAAATTTTGAGTTTGAACTTTATTTTCATTTCTTTCTAGTCAATATGAATTGTTTTTCAAAACTGATTTTGCTCTTTTTAGCATTATCAACATATAGCTGTTCCACAAAAATGAGAAAAAGTGTATTCCTGGTAGGTTCCGAGGTGGTTTTCAATGGTGATGATCAATCCTTGCGGTTTTTAGAAACCCAAACCGTAGAAGAAAACGTTGCTTTAGAAAATGTCAATGGACTAGAGTTGGTTTTTGAACAAAATAAATTGGTGAAGAAATACCAGTTGATGTACGGAGAACGGTATGAACTAGAGTTAGAAGAGGAAGAAATTGAATTTGAGTTACCCATCGATCCAATTGCGCATCCTGTATTCTTAATTAAAGAAAGCATTCCTAAAACCGATAGCTATTTAGGAGGAGAAACTCCATCGCAATTTAATTTGCCCAAATTTGACTCAAAACCATCTTTCCAATTTTTAGGGATTTTATCAAATAAAACAGAAGGATTTGAATGGCTTCCGTTTGATATTCACCTTACCGCTCCTCTTTTTGGACATTTTGATCCACTCTATTTAGATTATTCCGACCCACTTTCTCCCAAGGTCATCAATGAAGAACATTATTTAAGTTCTGATTATGAAGATGAATTTGTAAAGCATGATTCTGATTTGGTATATGAAAAGGCTTTTATTACCACTCAGCCTAGTGATGAGATTCCAGAGTTTGAGGAAAATATTGGAATAGCAGGAGTCCCGGTTTGGATTCAGAATCCAGCTATCCCGGTTTGCCCCATTTCAGGTAGAACAATGAAATTTGTATGTCAATTAAATTATGGATTAGATATCCCTTTAAAGTCCAGCAGCTTTAGCACTGAAAGTGGTGGAGCATACATCGAAAAAATGAATTTTGGGATTGATGGAGATCTTTACCTATTTATCGAACCAGAGACTAAGGTGGTCTGTGTGATCATTCAACATAGTTAAAAAATATTGAACTAGAGTCAGTATAAAAATCGAAATATCGAGGCAGATATTGATTTTTGTTTGACACTTGATCTTTTCTCCATCGTAGGCAAAATGGAAAATGGCGTATTAAAGGGTCTTGAAATTTAAAAAATACTCCATGAAGTGACTTTTGTCATGGATAAGATTTAGAATTGACCTTATTATTGTTTGAAATTAAATTCAAATCCAATGATCCAGAAACATCAATTAACCGAAGAATTTCCAGAGCACGCAGACCGAATCCACGAATTGAAAGAGAAGAACTCGCATTTCAAAAAATTATTTGACGAATACGATGATCTCGATCATGAAGTCTATCGCATTGAAACTAATTCAGAAGCGGCTTCGGATGAAACACTAAATAAATTGCGAATAGAGCGGGTAAAACTGAAGGATGAGCTTTATCAGCTGATTCAAACCTTATAATTCAATAGCCTGAGAAAACTCTCAGGCTATTTCTTTTTAGCTTATCGTCATTTAACTACCGATCCGAATAGCAAGCATTTTTCTTCTAGAAATTCTTTTCATTGCTTCATTAAGATTAGCGGCCGCTTGAATAGCTAGTAATTTAAATCCAAAAAAGTCCAAGCTTAAAATTCGGGATATTAACGTATTATCATTTTGATGACTTAGTTCTTTTTCAGAGGTCTCAATTCCACTTTTCTGAAAAATATCTCCGCGCCCTCAGATTGAATTTGAATGCGCCCTTTATTTGGTTTCACGTTGGAAGCATGATTTACCAATATTCCATTCAGGAAAATCGCGATTTCATCTCCCTCAACTACACATTCCACTTTATTCCACTCACCCACCGGTTTCTCCACATCCTGAGAACCACGGAAATCAATCACATCTTTCCAGTTTGGGTCACGACCATACCAATTAATCCTGCCAGAGTTGATAGTTGCAAGTTCCCCGTCGGATTGAAAAATAAATGAACTGCCCTGCTTTTCCTGAGCTACCGGACTTGTAATGCTGAAATCTTTGCTTCCATCTCCTACTACAATAAAATCGCCGGTTCCGCCTTCTATCACCTGACATTCGATTGAGTACATCCAGATTCCATCAGAAGCACCATCCTCTCTCACAGAATGCAAGAGAATTCCAGAATCTCGGGCATTTTCCAATCTGGGAGCAAAGGTTTGCCCACCCCATTTGAACTCAACGAGAAGCCGATAATTCTCAAATTCCTCATTGGAAGTGATCCCTCCCCACTCCTCACCAGATATCCGGATCATTCCATCCTGTACAGTGAAGACCTTTTTCGGATCAATTCCACGTCCACGATTTTGTACAAAAGTGTACCAGCCATCGAGGTTTTTACCATTAAATAGCTTGACTTTATTTTTGAGATCTGATTTTGATTGGCTTTGAGAAAAAGCTATCGAAGTCACAATCAATAAAATCGATAAAAGAATAACTTTTTTCATAGGGAGTTTTGGTTTGAAGGCAAAGGTCAATTACAGGATTGAGGAGGGAGAGTTTTTGCCGTTGAGTTTGACAAAAGCTTCAGCCGCTGGTACACCGGCCTCCATGCCCCGAAACTTCTCCATCGCCTCATGTCCACAGGCATAGATTCCGACAGGGTCCTGACTTACATGACAGAATAAAGCCTTCCGTTTGGTTTCCTGTTCATCCGAAATATCAACATAATCTGTGGGATGAAATGTCATGGTTTGCTCGCCGGCGCAGACTTCGTAAAAGTAAATCTGGAATTTCCTCTTAGTTCTCAATCCCGCTTGCATGGTCAGCATACTTGCTGCCTGATGATCTCTATGTGAATCTATGGGCCACTGCGTGAAAACCAAATCTGGTTTTTCGTTTTCCATGAACTCAGTCATTTTGGTGATCCACTCATTATTGACAATTGTGTTACCATCCACCTGCCCGAGAAATGAATGCTGTACATTTAGAATCGCACAAGCCGCTTCTGCTTCTTTGGTTCGGATATTTGCAGCCTCAATTGCTGATTTACCTTCAATTCCTCCTTCTCCACGGGTCAGATACAGGACTTTTACCTCATGTCCTTTTGCACTAAACTTTGTAAGTGTTCCTCCACATCCGCTTTCAGGGTCATCCGGGTGGCCACCAACACAAATTACTTTCAGTTTGATACCCTGATCGGTTGAATTTGCTTGAGCAAGAGCTGATAGCGGCAAAGAAGCCAAGCTAACCAGTGATGCTTTTTTGAAGAATTGTCTACGCGTAGTTTTTTGATTCATAGTTCCTACTTAACTAAAATCCCCCCATCTATCGTGTAAGCCGAACCGGTAATCCAAGATGCTTCATCGGAAACCAGAAATAAGGCCAGCGAAGCAATGTCTTTCGGACGTCCAAGACGCTTCATCAACGTATTATTGGCTGTTTGCTGTACTATGCTGTCAGGGTCATCAAATGCTTTAGCTGAATCCCAAATCAGAGGGGTATCGACTGGACCAGGGCAAATTGTATTCACACGGATTGTTGGTCCATAATCCAATGCCATTTCTTTCACCAGCGCAACCACAGCTGCTTTACTCGCACAATAGCCTGCATGGTTGGGGAAGCTTTTAAAAGCTGCAATCGAACTATTTGCTAGGATGACTCCCTTGCCATTTTTCTGCATCTCAGGAATCGCAAAACGACTCAGATAGAATACGGAGTGCAGATTAGTGCTGATGGTCTCATTCCATTCTTCAAAGGAAATATCCGTCACTGAACCCAAACCTAACTTTCCGGCATTAGTCACCACAATATCCAGTTTCCCGAAATTATGAATCGCCTCGCGAACTAGCGTTTCATTCACAGCTATCTCAGAAATATCCCCAGCAATAAAAACGGCCTTTCCTCCCTGTTGAATTAGATTTTTCTCTAATTCCTTGCCTCGAAGCTCATCACGTCCGCTCAAAATTACGGAAGCTCCTTCACTGACAAATCGTTCGGCCATAGCCTTTCCCATGCCACTTGTAGCTCCAGTTATGATGGCTATTTTTCCTTGCAATCTCATTTTTTGGGGTTTATTTAGAAATGACTTTTAATCTTAAAGTCGGATAGTAACGCATGCACTAGTCTCCTGCCAGCATCTTTAATTTACTTCAGTTTCTCGTTATCCTTATGCCGGTTCAAATCACGGATATTCTTCTTTTCAAAGTTCTTTTTCATCGCCTCTGTAAGATCTACTCCAGTCTGATTAGCTAGGCAGATCAATACCCAAAGCACGTCCGCCATCTCGTCTCCCAGGTCTCGGCCTTTATCTGACTCTTTGAAGGATTGCTCGCCATAGGTTCGCGACATGATTCTCGCCAGCTCACCTACCTCTTCCATCAGAATGGTCATATTAGTGAGTTCATTAAAATATCGAACGCCGACAGTCTTAATCCATTCATCTACTTGAGCCTGAGCCTCAGCTAATGTTATATCGTTTTTCATATTGTTATTTTCCAAATCAAATTTACCCTAATACCTTTTCCAATGAAGCTACTAAAGAATCTATTTCAGTTTTTGAATTATAGATATGAGTGGATATTCGAATTGCATTCACTCCACTTTCAGGGACTTGTCTGATTCGAAAGCCTTCATTTGATAGACCTTTTGCTATTTCTTGATAGCTCATGTCTAGTGATTTAAAAGAAATCATGGCAATTCGGGATTCTTTTTCTGCAGAGGTCAAGATTTGGATCTTACCACCCATAGCCTGAAGTCCGACATATAAATAATCATTCAATTCCCGAATTCTGGATTCTATTTTACCTTTCCCTATTTCTAAATGAAATTTAGCCGCAGCTGCAACACCCACATAAAGTGCTCGGCTTTGTGTCCCGTAATCATACCGGTGGGCAGTTGGATTCAACCCACGAATTACCGGTGGATTAGTAGTTATATCCCAACCGTCGTCCGAATAGCCTCCTACTTGGATCGCCTGAAGCTCGTCCAGAAGTTCTTTTTTTACATACAAAAACCCAGTCCCAACTGGTCCAAGGAACCACTTATGAAAACAACCCGCATAAAAATCACAACCCAATTCCGAAATATTCAAATCAAATGTTCCTGCTCCATGCGCTCCATCTATTGCAGTATAAATTCCTTTTGACCTGGCAAGGTCAGCTATTTCTTTTATTGGAAAGACGAGACCTGTGGTACAAGTCACATGCGGAACAGCAATCACCTTAGTCTTAGAGTTGATTAGTTTTTTAATCTCCTCCAGATTCTTTTCCTGCGTATTCTTAGGCTCAAAAGTCCGCAAAACAATTCCTTCTAATTTAGCTCGATTGAGCCAAGGCAATGCATTGCCCACATGCTCATGGGTGGTAAGGATTACTTCATCGCCTTTTTGTAAAGGCAAACCCCAAACCATAATATTTATCCCTTCGGTAGTATTATGAGTCAAACTGAGCTCATCAGTTCCGACACCTAAAAAACTCGCAAGCATGGCTCGCTCCTGATCAAACTTTCCATATTCCCCTGATCTGTTGATTTCTTCCAAACAGGAGTTCATTGCTTGACTGACGGCATACGGTGCTGGTCCAAATGTTCCATTGTTCATGTAAATTCTTTCATGAGTTAGCGGAAACCCCTTTCTGATTTCTTTCCAAAAATCGGCTTCGGATAGCGAATGATCAATCACTGACTTTGGGAAATTAGCTGATGAATTACCGATAAATGCTCCAGAAGCTAGGAAACTAGCGCTTAGTTTTTGCAAAAATTTCCTTCGATTTGACATAGTCTATGCTAAAGATGAAATTCATAAATGACGTTCTAATCTACAAAAGCAGATTTTAAATTCTGCCTGATAGAAAGATTTCTGATTGCAAATCCCTAAAAAATTTAGATTAAATTGATTTTTTTAGTGTTAGACCCACTACCAGCAGCCCATGAAAATCAAAAACTCCAATTACTTAAAATTCTTTATCCTGGTTGGGGTCTTCTTTGGAAGGAGCTATTCCACTTTTGCGCAGCAGCTCAACCAAGAACTTCCAAATATAATCCTGCTCCTTGGCGATGATCATGGCTGGGACGAAACAGGCTACAACGGACATCCTTATTTAAAAACTCCAGTTTTGGATGAATTAGCCAAAAAAGGAGTTCGAATGAATCGCTTCTATTCTGCATCACCGGTTTGTTCGCCCACTAGAGGAAGCATTTTGACAGGCAGACATCCAAACCGCTATGGTACTTTTACACCAGGCTTTTCGATCCGGCCCGAAGAAATCAGTATTGCGGAATTAATGCAGGCAAAAGGCTATGCGACGGCACATTTCGGAAAGTGGCATCTCGGCCCGGTGAAAGCAGAATCTCCTACTAATCCCGGCGAGATGGGATTTGATGAATGGCTTTCTCATGATAATTTCTTTGAATTAAACCCAGCTCTATCCAGAAATGGAGCAAATCCTGAAATTTTCGAAGGAGAAAGCTCTGAAATCTTAGTGGTGGAAGCCAAAGCATTCATTGAAAAATCGAAAGCCGCTGGCAAACCATTTTTTGTAGTCATTTGGTATGGTTCACCTCACGAACCTTACAGCGGTCTTCCCGAAGATTTAGCTTTGTATGCTGATTTACCAGATACTTTTGGAACAAAGCAAGTTCGCTTGACTTCCAATGAAACCGGACTTCCTGTCACTCGGCTTCAACGGGATGTCTTGCAAGAGCGCTTTGCGGAAATCACTGCCATGGATAGAAGTATAGGCAATCTGCGAAATTACCTATTGGAAAATGAACTTCGGTCAAACACGCTGCTTTGGTACTTTGGAGATAATGGCACCCCGGCTGAAGCAAATGCGACAGTCCCGTTTCGTGAAGACAAAGGCAGTATTTATGAAGGTGGAATTCGCGTACCCAGCGTTTTGGAATGGCCGGGAATAATTCCCCAACCTTTGGAGACAGAGGCCAGCATGAATAGTGCAGATATTTTCCCAACATTAGCAGCAATTATCGGAGCTTTGCTTCCTGATCGCCCAATAGACGGAATTGATCTTTCGCCTTATTTTTCTGGAGAAAAGGCGACAAGAGAAAAACCAATGATGTTTTGGAATGGAAGTCCCAGAGATACGCTTTCAAAGGATCTTTTACCCTATTTGGATCCGAAGCTCCAAGAAGGCACCTCACCTATGGTCAAGTTGATGAATGGAAAAGCCACTCGAGATTTTAAAAATTATGTGCAAACGGATATCATTTCGTCAGATTTTGAAGGTGCACGAGCAATTATTGACCATCACTACAAACTCGTACTAACCGAAAATAAAAATGGTGAAACTCAAACAGAGCTATTTGATTTGAGCACTGATCCAGCTGAGGCCAAAGATATTAAAAACACTTATCCTGACCTTGCGAAAGAATTAGCATTCAAGCTCAGAACTTGGCAAGAATCTGTATTAAACAGTCTTTTAGGAAACGACTACAACAAAAAATAAATGAAAGCAATACTTTACGAATCCTTCCAATCCTTACCTATTATTACTCAGGTTCCCGATCCTTCTCCTTCTAAATCCGGGGTAGTCATTGAAGTGAAAGCTACTGGACTTTGCCGATCTGATTGGCATGGCTGGATGGGTCATGACACCGATATACAGCTTCCACACGTTCCAGGGCATGAATTTGCTGGAATAATTCAGGCGGTTGGATCAGAAGTCAGAAATTGGAAAGTCGGTGATCGAGTGACCGTTCCTTTTGTCTCTGGCTGCGGCAAATGCCCGGAATGTGCATCTGGAAATCATCAGGTTTGCGATGATCAGTTTCAGCCAGGATTCACTAATTGGGGCTCTTTCGCTGAATATGTTGCAATCGATCGAGCTGACATCAATTTGGTAACTCTTCCAGAATCCATGAATTTTCAAACTGCTGCTAGCCTAGGTTGTAGATTTGCGACTTCATTCCGTGCTGTAGTAGATCAGGGCAAAGTTACAGGTGGGCAATGGGTGGCTATTCATGGTTGCGGCGGGGTTGGGTTATCTGCAATTATGATTGCAAATGCACTGGGAGCAAACGTAATCGCGATAGATATTGACGAAAAGAAGTTGGAGTTAGCCAGACAAATCGGTGCTATAGCGACTCTAAATGCAAAAGAAAAAGCTGTAGTCGAAGCAATAAGAGAAATCTCCAAGGGTGGAGTTCATGTGTCGGTTGATGCCTTGGGAAGCCCTGTTACACTTTTCAATTCTGTTTCTTGTTTACGAAAGCGGGGGAAACACATTCAAGTCGGGCTTTTGCTTGCTGATCAAATAAATAGTCCAATTCCAATGAATTTGGTGCTATCCAAGGAGCTGGAAATCTATGGAAGTCATGGTATGCAAGCCTGGAGATATCCTGAGATGATGCAAATGATTACTTCGGGAAAAATGAATCCGGAATTATTGATCGGCCGAACTATCAGTTTGGAAGCAGGAGCAAAAGCTTTGACAGAAATGAATGAATTTCGAGATGCTGGGGTGACTATAATCGATCAATTTTAAATTGCAAAATCATGATGAATCCCAAAGCCTCATCTGTCGAGGAATATTTCAGTTGGCAACCTGAAGCTATTCAAACCAAACTTCAATTGATCCGAGAAACGATTCTGTCCGCAGTTCCCGAAGCAAAAGAAGTGATCAGCTATCATATGCCCGCAATCCGAACCTCTGAGGTTTTGGTTTATTATGCTGCCGCAAAAAAACACATTGGGTTTTATCCCAAAAGTGATGCAATTATTGCTTTCAAAAAGGAATTAACACCTTATAAAACCTCCAAAGGAGCGATTCAATTTCCCTTAGACGAACCTCTTCCGCTCGACTTGATCCGAGACATTGCCCAGTTTAGAAATGAAACGGTGAATGCCAAAGCCTCCAATCCAAAATTAAAATGAGCTTACACAAACACCAGTTTATATTTCTTTTCTTTTTATTGACCACAATTCAATTCAGCATTGCCCAGTCCAATTCACTTTTTAAAAATGAAGAAGACCGGGTACTCAAACTTGCTGAGCAATACAAAAAACTAGTACCAGTTACAATAACTGCTTCGGCTTCTTCCAGAAGTGCCGGCGGGAAAAATGACTTCTATTCCGAAGGCGACTATTGGTCGCCAAATCCGGAAGATCTGAATGGCCCTTACATACGCAGAGATGGAATAACCAATCCTGACAACTTCACAGCACATCGGGAAGCGATGATTCGTTTTTCACAAATTTCTGGAGTATTAGCTTCAGCCTATTTGGTCTCGGGAAAAGAAGAGTATGCAGCCGCTCTGATTCCGCATCTTCGTGCTTGGTTTATAGATGCTGATACCCGGATGAATCCGAATTTGCTTTACGGCCAAGCGATCAAGGGCGTAGTAACTGGAAGAGGGATTGGGATCATTGACACCATCCATCTGATGGAAGTAGCCAAAGCAGTAAAGACAATTGAATCCTCCACGAGCTTGGCTCCAGACGATTTAAAAAAGATCAAAGTGTGGTTTTCGGAATATTTAGATTGGATTTATGCCCATCCCTATGGCATCGCAGAGCGGGATAATGGTAATAATCACAGTATCTGCTGGGCATTGCAGGCGGCAGTTTTTGCAGACTTGGTCGGCAATCAGGAAGTCTTGGACTATTGTCGAGAGATGTATAAGACCAAATTACTTCCCGATCAAATGGCTGAAAACGGATCCTTTCCTTTGGAACTTGCCCGCACCAAACCTTATGGCTATTCACTTTTTACGCTGGATGCCATGACTGCGATCTGTCAGGTGCTTTCAACTCAAACCGAAAATCTATTTGAATTCACTTCAAAAAACGGAAGAAGTATTGAACTGGGGATTTCATTTTTAGCCCCATTTGTGCATGATAAGTCTCTTTGGGTTTATCCAAAAGATGTGATGTATTGGGAAGAATGGCCCGTTCGACATCCCTTTCTGCTTTTCGGAGGATTGGCATTGGATGAATCCGAGTATCTAAACTTGTGGAAAAAACTGGATGGGAATTTTTATAATCCTGAAGTAGTCCGGAATATGCCGGTGCGATTTCCTTTATTATGGGTATCTAAAGAGAGGTTACAATCTTCTGGGTCATCACAGGTACCTATCTCCCAAAGGGATGCCGATAAATTCAAAGCCATTGGAGTAGTTACCTATAGTGATTTCGGCGCCAAAGGTGATGGCAGAGTAGATGATATGGAAGCCATCGCTACCACTCATGCATTCGCCAATCTGCAGGGACTACGCATCAAAGCTGAGGATGGAGCCACCTATTACATTGGAGGAAAAGAGCATACAGCGATCATCCAAACTGACACTGATTTTGGGACGGCCACTTTTATAATTGATGATACCGAAGTAGAAAACCGAAATGCTTCTATTTTCTTGGTCAGTTCAAGCCTCAAATCGTCTAAAATCGAAGGGGTGACTTCACTAAAGCGAAATCAGGAGAAAATCAACGTCTCCTTTCCAGGTCCTTCCTTGATTTCAGTCACCAATTCAAACGAGATGAAGTATATCCGATTTGGGTTGAACCAAAACAATGGAGCTTCGCAAACAGATATTTTTCTAGTAGATAAAGATGGGAATGTAGATAGCAATGCGCCCA
>Ga0136655_1000620_pt1 | contig 16010 bp, 17 predicted proteins | sample CPBDNA_2_FD_94863 | JGI IMG/M metagenome (GOLD analysis project Ga0136655, IMG submission 94863) | Freshwater to marine salinity gradient microbial communities from Chesapeake Bay, USA - CPBay_Spr_15_0.8_DNA (version 2) | ecosystem: Environmental > Aquatic > Marine > Coastal | place: USA... | reverse complement strand
GGGTGAGGTCCTACTACTTTTTATGTTATTGATGACAAGAAGCGCAATTGGCATTAAAAATGGACTTTTCTAATTCTTGTTGTTCTGTTATGGTTACTGTTGGTGGGAGGTCAATTGTTTCAACAGAAGCTTGAATCGCATATTGTTGCTGCTTGTGTGCGACTAAAAATGCTGCGCAAAAATGACTGCAATCATTGCGAGAATACGTCCTGAAAAGACTGCTAGAGAAGCAGAAAGTTGGTTAAAGGTACGTATGTATTTGATAAGTTGTACCTGTGCCAAGCTCGCTTTCGCGAAAGCAAACCAACCTCAATACCGTTAATGCAACACCTTATTTTAGAAAAGAAATACCCGCTTATCATGATAGATAAATCAAATGACATTCCTTATTTTTGTAGAAAATATCTATCATGACAATCACACAGTTAAAATATGTTCTTGCCGTTGCCCAATATCAAAACTTCACCAAAGCAGCAGATAAGGTTTTTGTGACTCAGCCTACGCTGAGTATGCAAATTCAAAAACTAGAAGACGAGCTGGATGTACAAATTTTTGATAGAAGTAAAAAACCTATCGAGCTTACTGAGACAGGAAGGAAAATAGTCAATCAAGCACGTAATATAGTTAATGAAAGTGATCGCATTCAAGATATTGTAGATCAGGAAAAGGGTTTTATAGGGGGCGAATTTAAGATAGGGATTATTCCTACCGTTATGCCTACTTTGTTGCCGATGTTTCTAGCCAATTTTGTAAATAAATACCCGAAAGTAAAACTGCGTATAGAAGAACTAACAACAGAAAACATTATAGAAAGTCTTCAAGATGGGAGTATAGATGCTGCAATTGCGGCTACCCCACTGAAAAACGAAATGATCAAAGAGCGAGTTTTATACTACGAGCCTTTCGTAGCTTATGATCCGAGGTTATCGAGCCAGCCAAAAACCAAAATTAAAGTAGAAGATATCAATATAGATGAGTTACTACTTTTAGAAGACGGACATTGCTTTAAGGACAGTATATTAAATTTATGTCGCAGTTCAAGAGATACGGATAGAGAGCGTTTTATGTTAGAAAGCGGTAGTTTTGAAACCCTGATCAAACTTGCCGATGAAGGGCTGGGGATGACCTTACTGCCTTATTTAAACACTATGGATTTATCAGATCATAAGAAAGCAAATTTGAGATTCTTTGAAGACCCGTCCCCAGCTCGTGAAGTGAGTTTAATCTACCATAAAAGCGAACTCAAAATGCAAATTATTGAAGCATTAAGAACCGTTATTGCTGGAGTGGTAAAAGGAGCGATCGCTTTTCAAAATGTACAAATAATAAGTCCGCTTGCGGGAAGGTAATACCGAAGTGACGCACTTCACCGCTACGTGTTTGTGCCGCGGCTTTGAGGTCGATGCAGCAGAAGTTGTTCACTTGTTAGAATAAAAAAAAGGATAAAAGGAATTTCAATTCCTTTTATCCTTTTTTGAAGAATTCATTTTTGAGTTATGATCCCTCCAATAAAGTCATGCACGATCCTAATTTTGGATGTTGTAAAACCAGTTGTTTGATCCAAATTTCTAATTCTTTTATTTCAAAGGGTAATAAACGACTAACTGCCTTTTGTAATTCCTTGCAAAATAGTGTAGAATCGAAACTCACTTTTTCAAGTATCATTTTAGTATACTCAAACATAGCTCTAGCCATAATTTTCAAGATTTTTGGTTAAGTAGTTTTTTTAAACGGTTATTGCCTTATAAGACTGACTTAAATATACATCATAATCTTAATAACTACAAGTTTTGAAGTTTAAATTAACGCAATTTTATTTCCTGAAAAGGATCTATAATACCGCATGTAACGCATGTATAGTGTTTGAAAATATTCCTGCTTTTAAAAGAGAAAGCCCTATAAAAAGGGAGCACCATCAACAACAGTTGAATGTCAAGATAACATCCAAATACTAATCACACAGAGCACCGCAAAAAGAAAGGTAGATAATGCTACCTTTTTTAGCTCAGGATCCAGTAGGGCAGGAGCACTTGTTTTTTTGACTTTAAATACATGCATAATTAAAGGAATGAAGGCGAGTAGCGGAAGAAAAGCTATGTAATTGAGCTCCTTTATGCTGCTTATTTTAAAGAGAACAAGCTGAGCATGCTGTAGGTTTCCAGTAATTCTTAGGGCACTTAAAAAAGCAATTAAAATCATTGCGTAATGCAACCACTTAGCCTTAGCAAGTCCCAGCTTTACGACTATGGTATTCTTTCCAGCCTTTTTATCACTTTCCATATCTCGCATATTGTTTAGGTTGAGAACGGCAACACTCAATAAGCCTATGGTGATCGAAGGAAAAATCATTTCCCAATTGCTGGTTTTGGTAATTAAATAATAGCTCCCCATGACACTAACTGGACCAAAAAAGACAAAAACAAAAACATCACCTAGTCCGCGATAACCATAAGCATTATCCCCTACGGTATAGTTAATCGCTGCCCAGATGGCCGCGATTCCCAATGCTAAAAAGAATAAGGAAATCAATAAACGGTCCATTCCTAGACTTACATATATAAGGAGCACTGCACTGATTAGAGTAAGTATTGCCGTGATGACCATGCCACGTTTCATTTCTTGAGGACTGATGATACCACTTTGAATCGCCCGCATGGGGCCTATGCGATCTTCATTATCCGTTCCTTTTACTCCATCACCATAATCGTTAGCAAAGTTCGAAAGGATTTGGAATCCCAGAGTTGTAATTAATGCAAGGATTGGAATAAAGTAATTAAAATCAATTAGATATACGTCAAGAACCTCTGAAAGTTCATTTCGCAAATTATTTGACAGCTGGTGATAACCTTTTTCTTTTTGTATGTTTTCTAAGATAGACTTAGCTAATGTTCCTTGATATAAACCCCAATATGCGTAAGCACTTCCCGCCAAAATCCCACTAATACTCAACGGTAGTGTTCTTAATCTTGCAGCACTGATCCAGGCTTTTAATTTACTTGCTTCTGCCATTACTTAGACATGATATTTACCATGGCTTCTTTTAAAAGATCAGCATGCGTTGCTTGATGCGTTCCTACACCTTTTGATTTGACATCCATATCTCTAATCACTTGAATAGCGCGACTGCAGTATTTCATCGGGTAGTTTTTTGCAGCTGTAATAATTTCTTGAACAAAAAACGGATTCACCCCAGCAGCTTTTGCCACTGCTTGCGGATTCATGTCCTTTAAGGTGTGTACTTTTAATAATTGAGTGAAAAAGCTAAATAATTGAGCTGTTGTTAGTACCAACGGGTTTTCCTTAGGGTTCTCTGTAAAATAGTTGATGATTTTATGCACCTTTACCACATCTCTTGCCCCTAACGCTTTGCGCAGCTCAAAATTATTGTAATCCTTAGAGATCCCTATATTGTCCTCGATGACTTGAGGAGTAATAGGGTGTTCTTTGGGGTGTACTAAAGCTAATTTAGAAAGTTCGTTATTGATTTTACTCAGATCAGTTCCTAGAAATTCAACCAGCATTCGGGTGGCATTAGGATGGATTTGATATCCCATTTCTTGGAAACGGCCAGTGACAAAAGCAGGAATCTTATTCTCATAAAGAGGCTTGCTTTCCATGTAAACCGAATGTTTTTTTAATAGTTTAGTAATCTTGCTGCGGCCATCAGGCGTTTTGTATTTGTAAGCAAATACAAGAATCGTGGTGGGTTGAGGTTGCTCGATATAGCTTTCTAGTAGCGCTAATTGCTTCACTAGATGCTGTGCTTCCTTTACGATAATGACCTGGTACTCTGACATCATGGGGTAGCGTTTGGCATTTTCCAGTACTTCTTCCATGCTGGTTTCTTTGCCGTAAATAACCATTTGATTAAAGCCTTTCTCACCTTCATCAAGAACGTTATCTTCTATATAATCACTAACTTGATCTATAAAATAAGGCTCGCTGCCGCATAAAAAGTATACGGGGGCGTATTTTCTTTGCTTTAAGGAAGCTAAAATGTTTGTGACATCACTCATCGAGAGCTGTTGTTGTTTTTGTATTATTGTGCTATGAAGCCATTGCGACTACCAACTGGAAATTTCAGAGTCAAAAGTACTGAAAAAGGACGTGCTATCTTTGACCAAATCAGGAAAAAGTTTGTCATTTTGACACCAGAAGAATGGGTGCGGCAACATGTTGTTTTGTTTTTGCTTTCGCGAAAGCGGATCCCGCAACACCTCATCAACATAGAAAAACAATTGATCATTGCAGGAACAACTAAACGATATGACATTATTAGTTGTAACACCGATGGCTCTATACATTTAGTAGTAGAGTGTAAAGCGCCAAGCATTAAGATTGATCAGTCGGTTTTTGATCAAATAGCCAGGTATAATTTATCTTTAAAAGCTGATTATTTAATGCTTACTAACGGTATGGAGCATTATTTTTGTACCATGGATTATGAAAACCAAACCTACCATTTTATCCCAGACCTACCTGAATACGTGTTATGAAAATAGGAATTGTCATATTAAATTGGAATGGAATAGAGTTGCTCAAAACCTATCTACCTAGCGTGGTAGAACACAGTAAAGAACATGTTATTTATCTGGCAGACAACGCCTCTACTGACGATTCGATAGAATGGACAACAACTCATTATCCAGAGGTGAAGATTATTGCTATGGAAGAAAATAGGGGGTATGCTGGTGGGTATAATACAGCTCTAGAAAGCGTATCGGAAGAGGTGGTTTGTTTACTCAACAGCGATGTTGCGGTTACTTCTGGCTGGTGTGATGTAATCGTCTCGAGATTTGTAACCGATTCAAAACTTGCTGCATGCCAGCCTAAAATTCGCGATGATAAAAAGAAAGCGTTTTTTGAATACGCCGGTGCTGCTGGCGGATTTATAGACCGTTATGCCTACCCGTATTGTAGAGGTCGTCTTTTTGACACCATAGAAAAAGATAGTGGGCAGTACGACGATGTAATTGACTTAGACTGGGCGAGTGGTGCTTGCTTGTTTCTAAGGAAAAGCGCTTATTTAAATGTTGGTAGGCTGGATGAAGACTATTTTGCTCATCAAGAAGAAGTTGATTTATGCTGGAGGTTGAGGCATGCAGGTTTTGTAATTAGTTACGAGCCACAATCAATTGTATATCATCTGGGAGGAGGTACTTTAAATACATTGCACCCGAGTAAGTCTTTTTATAATTTTAGAAATTGTCTGTATAATATAGTCAAAAATGATCACTCCAGTTTATGGATAGGAGTTTTGACGATGAGAATGCTTATGGATGGTATAGCAGCACTAAAATTCCTTAGCGAACTAAAGTTTGCTCATTTTTTGGCAGTACTGAAGGCGCATTTTTATTTTTATAGTCAGCTAGGATCGCTTTTAAAGAAAAGAAAAAGAATAAGAGCATTTGAGCATACTCTAACATTTGGGAATACTAATATAAGTATCGTCTATCAATACTTTGTAAAAGGAAAGAAGACCTATCAAAAATAACCTGTAATAACTTAAATCCTTGTTAATGATCATGTCTTCTTGTAGGATATTGCTAATTTTGAGTTGTTATTTAACAAACTAAACAACAATTATAAAATGAAGAACCTATTTTTAATATTGCTCGCAGGGGGACTTATCGTTTCCTGTGCATCCAAAAAAGATCTTGAAGCAGCGCTTGCAAAACAAAAAGAAACTAAAGAACTATTAGATACTGCAACAGTAAAATTAAATGCTTGTCTTTCAGATGAAAGAGCAGCAAATGCCCGAATTGAAGGATTTAAAGAACAAATTGAAACCCTTAAAAATTCTAATAACGCACTTTTAAGTAATCAAGGGGAACTAGTAACGCTATCTACTACGGGTAGTAGAAATTTAGAGCGTTCTCTAGAAAGTCTGAAAGAAAAAGATATGCAAATCAGGTCTTTAAACGATGCGATCACCAAAAAGGACAGTGTAACACTAGCTTTAGTGACTAGTTTAAAAAGTTCCTTAGGTAATTTGCAAGATGAAGATATAAGCGTTAACGTAGAAAAAGGAGTGGTATATATCTCTATTTCTGATAAGTTATTATTTGCTAGTGGTAGTGATAAAATTAATGATAAAGCTATTGCTGTTTTAGGTAAAGTAGCCAAAGTAGTAAATGACAAGCCAGAAATCGAAATCATGGTAGAAGGCCATACAGATGACCAACCTATCTCTTCAGCAAAATTTGCAGATAACTGGGCTTTAAGTACAGCTCGCGCAACTGCTGTTACCAGAGTGTTACAAGAAGACTTTAAAGTTGCCCCTAAACGCATGACTGCTGCTGGAAGATCGTATTATATGCCAGTTGCTAGTAATGACACTGCCGAAGGTCGTTCTAAAAATAGACGTACCAGAATCGTGGTACTTCCGAAGTTAGACCAATTCTTTGATATGGTAGAAAAAGGAATGGAACAAGCAAAAGAAAATGCAAAGAAAGAAACGGAACTAAATAAGAACTAAGCAGTTCCCACTTGAACTATAAAGCACCTGCGTAAGCAGGTGCTTTTTTTGTTAGCAGTATGAACTCAAATGGGTTTTGAAGCATGCGATCTAAGCGACTAGAATGTTGCTTTGATTAAAGCTACATGATCTTCCATAAACTCTTCGTCGTGGACGCTGTAGTTGTACGTCATTATTGGTGCTTCCTTCTTCCTTCTTTGCCTCAGACTTGCAATCCCAATGCTATAGAATGCTGCGATTGGACCAAAAGTAGAAAAAGTACAAGGAAGCGGAAGAATCACCTTAAATTCAAAGCTAAATCAGCATGATTAAGCAGTTATAATCGATCAGTGTACCCTTAGACTACCCAAATATTCAATTACAGCTATACATGGTTAGAAAACAGTTCATATCTTCTCATTAACTTCTCTATACTAAAGAAAAAATAGCAGCTCCGTATATAGCAAAACGCACAAAACGCAATAAGCCAATTAGAATCCATTGCTTTACTGGGAAACGCAACATTCCTGCTACTAGACTCGCCATAGAAAAAGGTAAGGGAAGTAAAGCGCCAACCGCTATAAGTACCCCACCCCATTTTCTAGCCATTACCAGTTGTTTGGCCATTTTGACTTCCAGATAATTGTGTAAACTGGGAATCCTTAAGGCTCTTTTACCTATGGAGTAAGAAGTAAAGCCTCCTAAATAAGAAAATAAGGCGATAAGAAATAAATTTAAAATAGGAGTACTGGTTTCTCCCGCCCAAGCGATAAATAACTCTGGGGGAATCAATCCCAATAGGGTTTCTGACACATAGAAAAAAGCAAGAACGCCGTAGTCCGGTAATTCTTCAACTGCAAGTTCCAGAAGCCCCATTAATCCACCATCCAAAGCAAAGTGAATAACAATTAGAATACCAACAACAACTAATACTGGGGGCATAGATTTCTTGATGCTACTAGTTACAAAACTGTAAAATCCTGTAAGCTTGTAGTATCTGTGAGCACGATCAGGTCTGAACCTAGTTTTTTTTTGTGTAGTGGACTGTTCCAATTTAGTTATTGTTAAAAACGTAAAATTACCATTTAAACGCATTTTAGAGCGTTAAATTCTTATCAATAAAAATTATATTAGATTCTTAACACTACACAACCTTTAATACCTTTAGAAAAGGCCTATTTTTGCAAATCTCAAAAATGAAAATCCAGAGCAATGTCGATGAAAATTCCTACTGAAATTAAATCCCTATACGATTACCAAGAACGCGATCTGGAAGCGGTTTTTGAACGTATAAAAAATCAACCAGATGATTATAATTTGTTGTACCAATTGCCTACTGGTGGTGGTAAAACAGTTATTTTTTCTGAAATGGTGCGCCGGTACATTAGAGAAACCGGCAAAAAGGTGGTGATATTAACCCACCGTATTGAACTCTGTAAGCAAACTTCTAAAATGCTTAACGGTTTTAATGTAAAAAATAAGGTCATTAATTCTAAAGTAAAAGAACTTGACGATCAAAAAGAATACGATTGTTTTGTAGCTATGGTAGAAACCTTAAACAACCGTATTCAAGACGATAAATTGAAATTGGACGATATAGGTCTAGTCATTATTGATGAAGCTCACTACAACAGTTTTAGAAAGTTATTTAAATACTTTGATCACTGTTTTATGTTAGGGGTGACAGCGACACCATTGAGTTCTAACTTTAAGTTGCCTATGAAGGACAACTATAAAGAACTAATAGTGGGTAATAGCATCACTTCACTGGTAGAACAAGGATTTCTTGCTCAAGCTGTTACGCATACTTACGATGTAGGCCTAAGTGGACTTACTATAGGAATGAATGGAGACTATACCGTCAAAAGTAGTGAGAAACTCTACACAGCAGTAACCATGCAGGATAAGCTAGTACAGTCGTACAATGAAGTAGCAAAGGGTAAAAAAACCTTAATCTTCAACAATGGTATCAGAACCAGTATTGAGGTAGAAGAAACCTTTAGACGTGCCGGAATAGAGGTAAAGCACTTGGATAATACTAATACCAAAGAAGAGCGTAAAGAGATCCTGAGATGGTTTAGGGATAAGCCAGATGCCGTTCTTACTTCTGTTAGTATTCTAACTACTGGTTTTGATGAGCCTAGTGTGGAATGCATTATTTTAAATAGAGCAACCAAATCCCTCACTCTTTATTATCAAATGATAGGTCGTGGCTCTCGTATTCTTGAAAATAAAAAGGAATTCCAAATTATAGATTTAGGTAATAACGTGGCTCGTTTTGGTTTATGGAATGAACCTATAGACTGGCAGCAAGTATTTAGGTCTCCAGATTTCTATGTAGAAAATATTGTTTCAGATGAAGAGATAGAACGCAACTTTGTTTACAAAATGCCGGAAGCCATCAAAGCCGAGTTTCCCAATACCAAAGATTTTACCTTTGATATCAAAGGAGCGTATAAACGCATTACCAAAGAAAACAGAAAGTCCAAGGATGTACTTGACGAATCCATCGCACAGCACGTACAATGGTGTATCGAAAATAGTGAAGATGTTTTTGACGCACGTATTCTAGCAAAATTGCTTAAGGAAGATATTAAAGACCGAATACGAAGATATGCTTACTGCATTATTAATAACACTAATAATTATAAAGACTGGTTGGAAGAGGATTATTACCGCCGCTTAAGAATGGCGATACAACAAGAGTTTGCAGGGATAGAGACAGATGCATAACAACCTCATTGTTGCGTGCTTTCGCGAAAGCGAGACACTGATCCATCAATACTGACAAGTTGTATAGGTTTTCTGCCCCTTCATTCTTCATTAAAGGCACTAGTAAAAAGCGCTCCCCTGAAGGGAGCGCTTTTTTAATATGGTATAAATAGAATGGATTAGTTAAGTGCTGGACGTTGGTCTGCATTTGCGACATCCCATGCAGTTACGAATATTAATTTTATTCTTTTTTGGTACAACTCGTATTCAATTTTGTCAGGCGTGTCTGTAGCTTTGTGATAATCTTCATGAACTCCGTTGAAATAGAATATTACAGGAACATTATTTTTAGCAAAATTGTAATGATCGCTTCGATAGTAAAAACGGTTGGGGTCATTTTTACCATTATAAGTATAGTCCAATCTTAGATTCACAGATTTTTTATTTGCTGCTTCAGAGATATCATGTAAGTCTTGAGAAAGCATATCACTACCGATCAAATAAATATAGTTTGGGTCATCTTTTTGGTCAGGATCTATGCGGCCTATCATATCAATATTAAGATCAGCAATCGTATGTTCCATTGAATAAACAGGGTTATCAGCATAAAAAGCACTTCCCTTAAGACCTATTTCTTCTCCAGTAACATGTAAAAAAAGTATCGACCTTCTAGGTCCATAGCCGTCATTGACCGCTTGCTTAAATGCTTCTGCTAGTTCCAGGAGGGCTATCGTACCACTACCATCATCATCAGCTCCATTAAACACTTGACCATCTTCCATTCCGACGTGATCAAGGTGGGCAGAAATCACCAATACTTCATCTGGAAATTCTCTACCTTCTATAAAAGCCAATACATTTTCAGAAGAAAGTTCTGGCTTTCCAAAAGCCTTTCCAGGCACTACTTGAAAATAAGCACCATAAGGAGCACCTCCTGCAACCCCCATTTTCTTGTATTGATCTCTTAAATAATTTACGGCTCTTTTCTGTCCTGGACTACCCGTATAACGTCCCTCCATTTCATCACTGGCGTAGTAATACAGTTGTTCCTTTAATTCTTCTACGGTAATGGTATTGGCATAATCCATGACCTCTACTTGAGAATAATCGAGTACTGATTTACTAGGGCCCGTTACAGAAGCACTTGTACTCGGCTTAATGTCTTTAGTTTTTATGCCTTTACATCCTATAAATAGACTGATTGACATAATGCTGATTATGATGTATTTAAAATTCACGGATTGTTTTTATTGAGGTTATTTTTAATTTTTGTCTTTCGAGGTCTTTAATACTTTATATTCTTCGTAGCATTCACTTATGGCATCTAGAATCTGCAAATCGTTTGCGGTTTCAATAAACTGCTTAGAATACTGACAATTTCTTAAAATAGCATCTATATCTACTTTGTCCAATTGCAGCAAGTTCATTAGTGTTTCTCGGTCGTATTTGCTTTGTAATAAAGTTCTAATTTCGTCTTGTTCTTTGACCTGACGCAATTTACGCATGGATTGCCCCTTTTTTCCAAAAGTATTATATAAGAAATCTGCTGGATTAAAAACACTTTCTAGTACTTGTGTTATTGCACCTGGCTCGCTGTCACCAGCTTCATAACCTTTTGGCAACCCACTTATTTTGTACCTTCTCGTCGCGTAGATAGGAGCGCGTTTAGCATCTATTTCAAGAAATCCGGTCAAGGAGGTCTCGGTAACAGTAACTTCGTCTAAAGCAATTCCTTTTTCAGTCATAGAGATGGTGACATTACCAAATTTGAGCCAGTCTTCTGTAACTCTTACGTTGATGGTTTCAAAGCCTAAATAAGATAAATAAAGAGTATCGTTAACTTTGGCAGCAATTTTAAAAAGTCCCTCTTTAGTGGTTGAGGTTCCTTTGATTTGATTGAGGTTTACAATATTAACATTCTCTAGGATGGAATTGTCTTTGGCGTTGAGGACTTTTCCATTGACAACGCTGCTAATCGCCTCTGCGGTTTTTTGATTTTTATCTTGAGCCTTACCCAGCGTAAGGGACAAAGAAAATAATAACAACGCAATGTAGTAATGTAATTTCATAGAATTATAAAAATAAACTAAAGCACTTATTTAATAAGCTTTTATCATTTAATTAACATCTCTCAAATAGGCAATAAGCTGGAACAAAGCCTTAGCTCTATGGCTTATCGCACCTTTTTCGGTTTGTGACATTTCGGCAAAGGATTGGTGAAAACCTTTCGGTTGGAATATTGGATCGTACCCGAAGCCTTGACTTCCTTTTTTCTCTTTTAAAATGCTTCCTTCACAAATGCCTTCAAACAATGTCTGTTTATGGTTCAAATCTAAGGCAATAGCAGTAACAAATCTCGCGTCTCTATGGTTATTGTCTGTTAACTTTTCTAACAATAAATTCATGTTGTCCTCGCTATTCTTGCCTTCACCAGCGTATCTAGCACTATAAACTCCTGGTTCTCCACCTAATGCATCTACTAGAAGTCCTGTGTCATCTGCAAAAATGGGCAGGTCATAGTATTTTTTTAAATACGCTACTTTTTGAATGGCGTTTCCTGCAATGGTGCCAGAAGTTTCTGGTATGTCTTCTTCAAAACCCAAATCTTGGAGGCTTATTAATGTGATGTGAGAAGGCATCAAAGCCTGTACTTCTAATAATTTATTCTGATTGTGTGTGGCAAAAATAAGCTCCATAATTACAAAGTTTTAGCGATTTTTTTAATAAGCGGGACGTGAACTACGTGTTTTATTTTAGGTCGATACAACTCACAATCTGTTCCAAAAAGGAGTTCTATTTTTTCTTTTTCTCTTTTTGTAATAGTACCGGTAGAATATTCATCGTTTGTTCCAGCGATGTGTATGAACCTAGAACAATACTTTTTAAAATGTGCACCATCCTCTGATGTTAGCTCTTCAGGAATACTGCCGCTGTGCAATAGGAGTGCTTTGATTGGCTGGAGGTAACTCTTTAAAAAACGCATAGCAATAGATACGCCTTGCGAGTAACCAAAAAGAACTATACGTGGATCTCCTACGAGGTTTTCAGCGGCTAGCACCCCGTGGATGTACTCCAAGTTATTGTTCATTTCTCGAGCGGTATCAACCCTAGTTAACCAGCAAGCACCTACGTGTTTAAAGTCAGATCCTATATACGATTTTGACGGTGCTTGAAGCACGATTACAAAATTGTCTTGCGCATGAAGACCTTCCAAATAGCGCTTGAAATACGCAGCTAAATATCCTAAGCCATGAAAGCAAATCCAGATATTTTTCGTCTTTTCTGTTAGTTCAAAAAGAGTCTCATAGGAATTAGTATGCGTATAGGAAACCGTTTTTACCATTATGCTGCCATTTATTTTTAAATTGATAGAATTGAGATGTTTGCTTTTGATGCCGATATCTAAAGAAACCTCAGCTTATACGATGCTTTGTTTTCTATTAGTGCTAAAAAACGGTACTTGTAGACCTTTTATTTTTCAGGAAATTCAAACAATAAATACGTATTCTTTTAGGATGGCTTATTTTTGGTAAAGATATGGACAAAGAAAAGATACTACAGCGTTGTAATGCTATAAGTCGCAATACGCTAATGGAAACCCTAAATATTGATTTTGTAGACGTAGGAGATGATTTTCTAACTGCTCGAATGCCGGTTACTTCAAAAGTGCATCAACCAGATGGCGTGCTGCATGGAGGTGCTAGTGTAGCGTTAGCAGAGTCGGTTGGAAGTGCTGCAAGTTATTTGTTCTTAGATACTGATCATTTTACCGTTCGCGGTCTAGAGATTAGTGCCAACCACACCCGGTCTAAAAAGGATGGCCACGTATTTGCGACAGCTCGTTTCTTGCACAAAGGCAGAACAACTCAGCTTTGGGAAATCAGAATTACAGATGAAGAAGACAAGCTTATTTCTATCTGTAAATTGACGACTATAGCTTTGAGAAAATAACAGAATTTTTAACCTTTATTTCTTTACCGCTTGCGCGAAAATTTATTCCCATACCTGGCTGATTTACTGGAAAAACAACTGCCATTCTTATTACTAAGAACTGCCAACACCCATCGCGTGCGAGTTGTTTCACAACGCGATCAAAAGTGGTATACCACAGCACCTGACAATATGACTTATGCTGTTTTTTCTGAATTCCAAAAATCAGAAAATCACGTGTTTATTATCGCTGAAGATGATCAATACTTTACTATAAATAATAATCAATCGCCAGCAGTTCAAGAAATCAATAGGCTCGATTTAATGGAAGAAGTGGAGCAACATCGGTACGTAAAACTGGTTGAAAAAGCAGTAACGATGTTGAAAGATACGCCTTTGAAAAAGGTGGTACTTTCGCGTAAGCAACGCTTTTTAAAAAAAGCTTCCGATTTAAAAATTCTTTCGAATTTATTAGATCAGTATACGGAAGCTAATTGTTATTTTTTTTACCACCCTCAAGTGGGAAAATGGATGGGCGCTACACCAGAAGTATTGCTAAGCGTAAAAGACGGGAAACTACAAACGATGTCACTAGCAGGAACAGCCATATATAAAGAAAATCACCTGCATCATTGGGGTAAAAAAGAACTACAAGAACAAGAATTGGTCACAGACTTTATTATTGATCACCTCCATAAAAAGGGTGCGAAAGACATTCGTAAATCAGAAGTAACCACGGTTCAAGCAGGTAACCTTATACATTTACGTACTGATATTAGCGCCTCTGTTTCTGCAGAAGATTCCAGTAATTTTATAGATGCTTTACACCCAACTCCTGCAGTGTGTGGGATGCCTAGAAATCAAGCATTGAAGTTTATTCTGCAGCATGAAAACTACGAGCGTTCTTTCTATACTGGATATTTAGGTATTGTGGATGAATGCACAGCAAATTATTTTGTGAATTTAAGATGCATGCAACTCTATGACCAAGAGGTCGACCTTTATGTAGGAGGCGGGGTTACTGCTTCAAGTAATCCACAAGCAGAATACGAGGAGACCGTGAATAAATTACTTACAATGAAAAAAGTATTATAAATTACTTATAAGACACTTCTAAAAGCAGTGCGCAATAATGTGGTCTTAAATCCTGCTCCTTGGCGCTGCTCCTTAGGATGATCACTCCATGATTTAAAATAACAAGAACCTTTTCTTATACCAAGCATAATAAATAAAGCAGATTGATACAATCCTACAAACGAATAAAAGATTAGGTATTTTAATAGAATCATAGTTGGAACTGTTTTTATGGAAATTTAAATATCGTCTAAATATTTCAAATAAACTAGTTTGATTTTTAAAAAAATCTTCGATTGAATTTATACAAAGTAAAACAACACAGATTAACTGTATTGTTAGAAAGTCCAGTAGATGGTTACCCCTCCCGCTTTGTTTTCTGCAGTATTCCGTTCTTTAAGCGATACCTTTAGGTTCGTAAATTTTTACGATTAGAAATTATAGTTGTTATCTATTGTTACACGGGAGGTTTTTGTCATTTTTATTTAATTATTAAGAAGTGAATCCAGCCAATAAAATGATTTTTTAACTTCCAAGTGTCCAACCCTTAATTTGTAAAGCTTGATAATAAAGTGGTCTATAAGACTTATTTGGTAGCGTGATGTTGCGTTTTGGATCAATACATTAGCAAATTACAATAAGCACAAGGCGCCTTACATTTTTACCAAAATCATTCAGGTCTAGAGTCTTGAATAACATGCGGGTATCTTATTCATGAAGTATCGTAAGAAGCTGTTAAGGAAGTTGGTTACACCGTTTTTCGCAACTACCTTTGTAGCTTATGTATCCAGAAATTTTACATGCTCAACAAGTCATCCTTTTATTTCAAGAAAGAGGTATTAGGAATATTGTTATTTCGCCAGGTTCTAGAAACGCTCCATTAACTATAGGTTTTTCAGAAAACGATTTTTTTAATTGTTATAGCATTGTTGATGAGCGTTGTGCAGCCCATGTAGCTCTAGGGATGGCCCAGCAATTGCAAAAGCCAGTAGCCGTACTTTGTACTAGTGGCAGTGCATTATTGAACTATTACCCGGCAATTGCTGAGGCTTATTATTCAGAAATCCCACTTATAGTACTCAGTGCAGACCGACCACTACACAAAATAGATATAGGTGATGGACAGACCATTAGACAACAACATGTATATGCCAACCATATCTTATACGATACGCAGCTAGAGATGATCACCTCGTTACAGGACAAAGAAGGAATTGCAACTAATGAGCGATGGATTAATAAAGCAATTAATACTGCTATCTCAAAATATGGCCCGGTCCATATCAATATACCTTTTGAAGAGCCCCTATACAGCAGGGTGAAAACCCCTTCCCTCCAGGTCAAGGTAATCAACCTGTTAAAGGACGAATCCACCGCTATTCCAGATCGCTTTACTGCCCAATGGAAAACAGCCAAAAAGAAACTCGTGATACTAGCAACGCTAAATCCGCCAGTATTGAATAAGGAAGATTTAGATATATTAACTAGTGACCCTAGTGTTCTTGTAATGAGCGAGGTGAGCAGCAATGTGGTACATGAAAAAGTGATTTGGAGTATAGATACCTTAATCGCTCCAATAGAGAGGGAAGAAGACCAGATTCAAGACCTTCAACCAGATCTTGTGATCACCATAGGTGGGATGATTGTGTCTAAAAAGATCAAACAATTCTTAAGACGTTTTGAGACTAAAGCACATTATCATGTAGGAAAACGCCGTGCGTATGACACCTTTTTTAAACTAGCAGGTCATATCCAAGTAAAACCACAAAAATGGGTGCATCATTTGCCTGAAGTTACTATGAAAAGTACGTATCAAAAAAGATGGATGCAGCATTTT
>Ga0136655_1000615_pt1 | contig 16040 bp, 13 predicted proteins | sample CPBDNA_2_FD_94863 | JGI IMG/M metagenome (GOLD analysis project Ga0136655, IMG submission 94863) | Freshwater to marine salinity gradient microbial communities from Chesapeake Bay, USA - CPBay_Spr_15_0.8_DNA (version 2) | ecosystem: Environmental > Aquatic > Marine > Coastal | place: USA... | reverse complement strand
TCTCTATATGCCTGTCGAATAATTCGGCAGGCATTTTTTTCAGTTCACTATTTAATCTTACCCATTCAGTAATCTAAACTTTCTTCTTTTCCATTTATTAAAATTCAAAGCATGAAATTAAAAGTCTTTCTTCCCCTCGCATTATCCGTAACTGCTCTTTTATTGAGCCCCTCTTGTAAAAAGGAAATTCCCAATATGGATGCCTACGTCTATGGCAAAGTGTACAATCAGAATTCCTCAGATCCCGCTGTGGGCACCCTCGTACTTCTAAGGGGTCTTAAAATGGGTGAATATGCTGTAAACAAGCCCATACTTGATTCTGCGTTTGTGAATGAATTGGGTGAATATCATCTCTCCTATCAAACCGAAGAGGAGATGAGTTTGTATGATTTAGATATTATTGGTCCCAATCATATCCAAAGCAATATGATACATCCTTCTGGAGGCCAGATTAGTATTCATCCAGGCAGTGTAAGAGAATTGGATCTTCATATTGTTCCTATTTGTTGGTTGAGGATTCATAGTGTACGTACCTCAGATGCTAATTCCCTCTATATTAATTCAATGACGAATGGGTATGGCCTATTCATTGATGAGCCTATCGCCATCAATTATATGGAGTCACGCGGAAATGAACTAGTGGATATTCCGTGTTTCCGAGATTATTCAACTACTTATATACCTTTCCAAGTCCAAGTGCAGACGCCGACACACGATACTGTAGATGTTCGGATTGAATGGTAGAATGATTTTAATTCTCTCCATATGCCTGTCGAATAATTCGGCAGGCATTTTTTTCAGTTCACTATTTAATCTTGCGCATTCAGTAATCTAATCTTTCTTCTTTTCCATTTATTAAAATTCAAAGCATGAAATTAAAATCATTTTTACCGCCTGTCATGAGCTTGGTTCTTCTGCTATCCTTTGTGGGTTGTCAAAAACAAGATGGGGAGCCAACCGGAGTGCACATCTATGGCAAAATTTACAATCAGAACTCAAATGAAACCGTAGCCGGAGCTATGGTCTTATTGTCCGGAATGAAAGGTGGTACCTATGTAAATCCTGCACCCATTCTGGATACCTGTTATACTGATAAGGATGGAAACTACTTATTCGACTATAAAACGGAAGAGGATTATGCCAATTATTCGGTGCAAGCCTTTAGCCCAAGGCACCTTAATCCACCCTATAATCAAGCCACTTGGGAACATATCTACCATCAAGGCAAAGTGCATGAGTCTGATCACTATATCATCCCTATTTGTTGGCTAAAAATCAACAGCATGAAAGTATCTAATGCCGATGAACTCGGTATGAATAATCTAGTTGAGGAAGAAAGACCTATTATTATTTATGAGCCAAGAGTAATCTTTTATAGAAGAGCCCCTGGTAATCAAAAGATAACACTGCCTTTCTTTAAAATCTATCCTGGACAGCATATTCCTTTATCAATACCTGTGCAAACACCCGCACACGACACACTAGAGGTGCTGGTGGAGTGGTAAAATGATTTTAATTCTCTCTCTATGCCTGTCGAGATGTTCGGCAGGCATATTCTTGGAGCGAGACTTCCCAAGCCGTGCGTTTCTCCTTCAAGTGGCGCCGCGGACAGAGCCTATCGAAAGGCGCTCTGAATTTATTGCTAAGGCAGCCATTTTTTGCTAATTATATCAAAATTATCCCTACATTCGTTTTCCTATTTATTTATGCACCCTACTTTTAATTATATCCTTTGCTTTTATTCTTTCATTCAAAACCCATGAAAAATCCACTAAAAAATTCAGTCTTCTGTATCCTCTTCTTACTGCTGTTCAGTTGCGAAAAGGAAAATCCCGCAGCCACACGCATCCACGGCGTTGTGTACAATATAAATTCAAGCGATCCTGTAGCAGGAGCCATGGTGCTCATTGCAGGAAATAGCAACAGTATTTATGATGAGTTGGATTCCATAGAAACCGATGAAATGGGGCGCTTTGCGCTCAGCTATGACAGTCGTCGGTATCGCAATTTATTCACGTTTCAAGCCTTTTCCCCCAATCATGCACCATGGTACAGTAAGGATGGTTCGATCGATTGGCCCAACTTTGTGAATGCCGGTTTTAAAGGTCAGAGGGATATCTATATCATACCCCGTTCTTGGCTGCGCATTCGAGCGGTAAAGGTTTCCAATGCTACCAGCTTGTTTATCAATCCCATATGGGATCGGTTTCCAGTAGCTACTGGAGCTCCAGACATCACCTTTTTATGGGCTGCACCAGGCAACCAAGAACTCGTGCTCCCATGCTTTAGAGAGTATGATTTCGATAGTATCGTTGGCTTTCGTAATCCCATCACCTATTACGCTCCTGCTTATGATACGGTGGATGTGTTGGTGGAGTGGTAAAATGATTTTAATTTTCTCCATATGCCTGTCGAATAATTCGGCAGGTATTTTTTATTCGATACGAATGGGTGTTGTGAGCGCTGATCTGCTCCAGACTACAATACTGGCTCTTTACTGAAGTTTTGAGCCGGGATGAAAAGAATGACTAAGAGTTTGGAGAGAGGGACTATGCGCTTTGGTATTGAATACGCGACCTGAACTCTTTTCGATGGATTGCGTTGGGAACCTTATTGGACTTAGCGAAAGGGAGAGCGGAAAGAATGCGGGACGCTATGTAATTGGGCAGGTAGTTGCTAAGGATTGAGTTGTGAAGGGAAGGGAGGAAAAGGGTAGATCACTTTTCAGTTGAGCGCATGGACTCGGAGTAAGTTCAAATTGCTTTAAATGATTTTTACCATATCGTAAAGAATACACCTACAACAATAGAAAACAGCCGTAAACAATCCAAAAAAAAGCTGTGCGTATTTTCTGTAGTCCGCTGAAAGCTTGGCTAGGCGCGGGATTCCTATGAATGTTAAAGTAGAAAGTTAATGGTGTGGAAATACAAATATGGACTACATTCAGGCTGTTCTTTTGAACATGGATTTTAATGGTGCCTATACCATTTGCTACTAAACCAAAATGAGCAAGTGGTGCACAATCAAAAACTACTAATTGAATAAAATGATGCAATCTTTAAGGGTATTGTGCTTTGGTTTACTGTTTTTGCTTGCTACTCTAGCCCAAGCACAGTACCCTTATTTTAATCAAACACATGCAGTAACGGGCAATGCCAAAGTAGCGGGAGGAACGGATGGCAGGCATATTTACACTGCCAGCATGACTCCAGACAGGCTGTTTTATCAAATAGCCCGTTTTGATTCGGTAGGGAACTTTCAAAAGAGTTACCTCTACGACAAAGACACCCTAGGAAGTTATGATGGTTGTGCGCGCTGTATGGAGATTTACAACAAACGGGTGTATACAGCCACAACCCATTTTCAAGGCGGTGTGGTTAATCCTTATATATTATTTTTAAAGCTCAATTCGGAATTAGACACTCTGTACAGTATTGACACCCTCTTCTCCCCTATGCCTTATGACAAGGGTTTACAAATTTGGGGGATGAAGCGCGACAGCGATAGTACTTTTTTAGTTACTGGAGAGGTGGTTATAGAAACCCGGCCATTACCGGATTTAAACTGGCGATGGGACCCTTTTGTGGCGCGATTAGACACCAACTTCAACCTAATCTGGTTTACTGCCATTCCCGATCCTGTTGTTCATAGATTCTTAGGTCTGGTAGGTCAAGATCTTGAGGTGGATAGCTATGGTGGAATTATAGTTACGGGCGGTCCGCCTTTTTGGAGCTTACAGCTAAACGCTTGGGCAGCCCGTTTGCGCCAAAAAGACGGCCAATTACTATGGCGAAAACAATATTACAATCCACCCTTTGGCTATTCTGGCCTCTTTGTGGTAGACAACGGCAACGGAACCTATCAATACGCAATGAATAAGTGGGTCAGCAATACGGGTGGGGTTAACCTTGTGGAGCATGGGCTAATGGACACCATGGGCAATCGGCTCAGCAGTCATCTAATGGGCAATCGATCCGATCTAGATGGCACTCCGGCTCAAAGAGCCAATTTCATCATAGATCTAGTAAAAACAACCGACGGAAACTATTATGCCGCAGGTCTAGGGTATTATGGTTGGTATTTTGGTATCGGCATGAAGTTTACCGCTACCGGCGATAGCCTTTGGTACCGACAATATTCTTCCGCCCCTTTTGATGCTCAAGGATTCCCAACCAAAGTAGCCTTTATGGAGAACTTTATCCAAAAAACAGATGGTTCCTTCGTTCATGTAGGTTTTAGCCGAGACATAGGGAGTGCACTTCCTTGGTATGTCTGGATCTTTGGAACAGACGTAAACGGCAACAGCATAGGAATACCCGAGCAGCCGAGTTTAGTGCGATGGCTTGTGTACCCCAATCCCGCAACAGACTACCTCATCCTGCAAAGCGAGCAATTCAATGCCCCAAGCACCCAAGTACGCCTATTGGATTTACTCGGCAAAGAAGTCTGGAGCGCAGAGTGCACCCAAGCCCACTACGGCTGCAAGCTCAATCTTCCACCCCTAGCCCAAGGAATGTATCAGTTACAGCTTCTGCAAGAGAATAGAATAGTAGGACAGGAAAAGCTTATTTTGGGCTTGTAAAAAAAGAGGCTTGAGTAAAGAAATTACGAAAAGCATCCGTTCCTCCCTTCCTCTATCTAGTTGATAGTTAAGACCAAGAAATCATCCAACCAAAGCTCAAGCAGCCTTGCGCTAAGAGAAAGGGCTGGTTTTTAGCGGTAGCTTCAGTTGCTGCCCACATAGAATAAAGCCCAGAAAACATCTAGCCTAGGGTTGCAGCTGGATTTATGCCTCTACAAATCATTGATATATACCTCTTCTGCTTGCAAGACCTCTTGGGTAGCAGAATTGTAGATAAAGGCCACCAATTTGCAATTCTCCGCTACATAGTCATTGCTAATGACCTGGCTAATGGCCGTACTGAGGGTATCGCCTGTATTGGCTCCAGAAGTCCAAAGAAGCTCACCAAAAGCGGTGTTTAGGCTTTCTCTAAACACATTGTTGTGCACATAGATGGGATCCACTGTATCGTCTGGCAATAATTGCGGTGCCACAATACTGCTTTCGCATAAAACCAAGCTCAGGTTAACCGCATTCGGATAGGCCACCAAGGCAATGGATTGCACCTCGCCGCTTAGCGTTCGCGAAGCCGCGTTGTAGGTCAACGGCATTTTTATTTGAAAAGAAGGTTCTAAACTGCTAAGCTGTGAAACCTCTGAAGCCCAACCCGTATAGAGCTTTAAATGCCCAACACCACTGCCTGTAAAGTCGGTTCTGCTTACCATTCCAGCCGGCTGAAAGCTTACATTAAAAAAACTGGCCAAGGCATTGCCTTCCGCCGTTCTAAACTCAGTAGGATAAACGGGTGGATCGTGAGCTGTAAAATTAGAAGGTCCTGCATGCAGAGCCACGGCCACCATTCTACCAGGCAATACCGTATTGATTTCTTCAATGGCTTTGGAAGCCTTGGGGCAGTTCTTGCAACGATGTCCGGTAAAATCTTCTACCAAGACCTTGCGAATAACCGTATCGGTTGGTGGAGGATTTATAACCCCTCCATTCTGAAAAGGCTCATCGATGTAATTGCAAGATGCCAGCAGCATTGCCGCAAGAAAGCTAAGAAGGATAGAGATTTTGCGCATGATTAAAAATTACTAGTAATTGACATTCCCACCGAATTGGAGGCCGGCACTACTCTACAAATACCCCCTACACAGAAGATACCGCGTTGTTGTCTTCCGAAATTGAGCTGAAAGCGAGTGGTTCCTGTAATATAACCCATAGAAACCAAAGGAAAACTAAGCCGTTGATCTTCGTCTGGATTGCCATAATTGTAGATGTTTTGGGCGGCAAAAAACCACTGAGGAGCAATGCTGTATTCGAGCAATAGCATGGCCATATCTCCACGGTCTTGCTGACTGAATAAGCCCTGTAATTCAAAGCGAAGGCTGTGCTTCTTCTTAAGCTTTAGTAAGCCTTCGAAAACCACGGCATTGATGTAGGCCATATCCAAAAGGTTCGGATTCTCAATAACCACATTGTCTTTCAATCCACCCGCATTGGTGGCAGAGCCCAGAATTCCCTGACTGTATTCTATATTGTAGTAAGAGACCGTGTATTTGAATTTAGACGAAGTAGACTTAGAGAAAGACACATTAAAATCTTGGAAATACTTGAGCTTACCAAATTTAAACCACTCGGTTGTGTAGCCATCGGTACCCGCTTGACCGATAGGGATGCTATCATTCAAAGGATTTTTAACAATAGAATACGCATCAGAGAAATTGGCAGTAATAGAGGCCCCTCTATCACCGCCAAAGAAGCTTCCTTTTGGTATTTGCACGGTAAACTCGAGCTGTATTCCCGTTTCTCCATTTATCTGAGTAGCATAGGGGTATAAAGCAGGTAAGGCGTAGGTATGAAACTTAGTAGTAGGTGGAAGGAAATTCATGAATAACTCAAACTGGCCTGCATCTCTTTCGGAGCGAAAAGCCATATTGTCGATCATCTTATAGGAGCCTACAAAGCCAAACCCCTTAGTAGAGTAGGTAGTGGTTAGAATCAGTCCGTTGCCATTTTTAAAGATGTAGCCATTGTCTGCGGAGGGATCGTTGATTTTGTGTACAAATTCACCGCTAAATCCTATTCCACCGTAACCATAGTTGAATCGCACGGCTGCAGAACCCACATTCTCAGGGAGGTTATAAATAGGACTTAAATCTGCTTGGTATTTGCTCACCAAGCTCACGCCCATAGAGAATCGATTTTTCTTTTCAGACCATCCTGAAAGCAAAGAATTGAAATTGAAGTCGGCATCTAGACCGCGCACAATTCCCTCCCCTTTATCAAAATACACCCTTTGTTTTCCAATGATTCCCTTGAGTTTGAGTCCGGGAACCGGAGAGTAGATTAAACGCACTCCATCCATGGCATTGTCTAAGCCCAGCAATCTTTCTTCAAAGGTTCGGAAGATCATTCCGCTTCCAAACTGTTCGTAGAAATTACCCACCGTAATGTCCAGTCCATCTTTTTCAAAACGCAGGAATCGGTAGGTAATGCCTTCGCCCACAAATCCTTCAGGGTAACCCAAGAGCGGATTTTGATAATTCTCGTAGCGCACACCAGCAGAGAAAGAACCCCGAGTATAGATGAAGTTGGCAAAACCCTGCCCGAGGAATTGTTCATCGGGATAGTCTTCACCGAGGGGGTCTAGTTTGGGATCTTCAAAATAGTAATTACCATCGAACTGGAAATTGCCATGAAGCTCTCCGAAAGGGTTCTCTGTCTGAGCCCAGGAGGCAAATGGAAGAGAAAGGGCTAAAAGCCAAAAGACTCTTTTCATCTAAGAAGAATAATGATCGGTTTGGGTGCTCAAGTTAAGCATGTTCATTGACTTATAACAGCATCTTAACATATGCAGAAAAAGGGGTAGAAAAGAAAAAGGCTTGAGCATCCATTGTGGACGTTCAAGCCTTTTTGCAGAAATAGAGAGGTAACTTTAGTGCTCGCCTATTTCTTCGCCATTGACAAGCTTTAGAATAAGCTCGTATAGGTCTTCTTCGTCTCCCGTAACATAGCCATTGTGTTGCCACACAATCTCGTTGTTTCCATTCACCAAAAAGGTATGAGGAATGGAGTTTACGTTTAGCAAACGTTTTAAGTCTTGATTCTCATCGATGTAAATCTCGTATTCCCAACCCTCACCATTCACGAAAGGACGAACCTTTGCTGCGTTTCTCGCATCGTCTATAGAGATTGCCACTAGCTTAACTCCGGTTTCCTCTTGCCAATCGGGGTATACATCCTTAATGGCATTCAGTTCTCTAATGCAGGGTTTGCACCAAGTGGCCCACATAGAAATGATCATAGGCTTGCCATCGTTGTTGAGATCTCCTGTTTGGATAGACTTTCCATCTATGTCTTTAACGGTAGCATTGGGAATAGACATAAACTCTCCCGTTTGTGCCAGGGCAGTGAAAGAGAAAGCAAGGAGAAGGGTGCTTAAAAGTGTTTTCATAGGTTTGAATATAAAAAAATAGGAGGATAAGTTTCCCTATCCTCCTATTTCATGAATCATGCCGTAATTACTTAACTACAGAGATTTTACGAATGCTGTTCTTTTCGTTTCCACGGATGTCTAGAGTATATACACCACTGCTCAAAGCAGAAACATCTAAGCGAAGAGTGTTGTTTCCTTCGTTTGCACCGAATTCAACTGTATTTACAATGGCTCCTAATTGGTTCAAGATAGTAACTGTTACAGACTCTTGAGAAACGCTAGTGAAATCGATGTTTACGAAATCAGAAGCAGGAACAGGATACAGGCTCAAAGAAGTCAACTCATTCTCTTGAATGCTTACTGGAGTGGTGTTTACAGAGATGTTATCTAAGTAAAGACAGTTACCGAAAGCAGAAGTGGTTTTGAAACGTACAACGATATCAGAAGAGTTTGCGTAAGCAGCAAGACTGATTTCCTGACGGTGCCACTGACCTGCAACTGGGTAGAAACGACCTGTTCCAACTGGAGCCGCGGTGGCCAAAGTGCTACCTGCACGATTCCAAACAGAAGTCCAAGTTGCGCCACAATCGTCTGATACAGCTACATCCAACATATCGTTTTCTGCTTGATACTGCGCATAGGCGTTATCGAAATAAAGCTTTGCACCTGCACCAATAGTAGACATATCGATCTTCTCGGTAATGATTTCACTTTCAACACCTGCTTGAATAACGTAGAAATCTACACGTATACTCTTTGCAGAACCACCAAATCCGCCCAAATCCCATGTAACAGCTGAAGAAATACCTTGATCTACAGCGAAAACACGACCTGAAGGGTCATTGATAATGAACTCAGCGGGCAATTGTCCTAGGCTCAAAGCCTCAAAACCTTTGTCGTAAGGAGTTGGCTGTAGATTTGGATCTAAAAAACCGTAATTGCTTACAGCAGAATTGTTCAATGTATTGTAGTCAATCTGACCATTTACAGTCATAATGTTTGCTTGGAAAGCAGTGCTTCCACCAAGCAAAGTAGTAGCGGGGAAAGTAATGGTTGCACTAGCACCTTGAGCTAAAGAACCTGTCCAAGACTGAGAAACTGCAGCACCTCCGTTCAAGCTGTATTGAGCAGTGGCCGAAGTAACGGTAGTTGCGCTATTGTTTGTAATGGTTATGGCTGGAGTAAAGTTGGCATCGCAAAGACCCGAACCATAGATACTCGCATTTGCACAACCTGCATCTGCAAAACCGGCAGGTACTGGAGCTGGTGCTGAATAATCTGCATTGTGTACTTTTTTGTCGCCGTCTGTTTGAACGAAAGCAACGAAAGCAATTTCACCGTAGTTGTAGATATAGCTTGGCATAGCTACCGTGAATTGATTGGATACCATTTGACCAGGAGCCAAAGAAGCAGGAAGAGCAGTACCCAAAGCATTTGGAACCATTTTACGCATTACGCTATAAAAATCAGCCTCACCATTTGAGCCTGGAGGAGTAGGAAACTCAATGGCCTCTTCTACCAAAGCCAATCTAAGATAGGCCGCTCCATTGGGGGTAAATGCACTTGTACCCACGTTTGTTACTGTAACGTTTACAGTTGCTGAGGTTAAATCTGCTGCAATTGTATGCGTAACAGAAACCGCAATTGGACTAGTAGTATTGTATGCTTGATCAATCTCCGCTTGGTTTAAACAAGCAGGTGCACCAGCATAGGCATTGCAATCGTTTGGGACGATAACACCATCAACCCGAGCATTCGGAACTCCACTTACTCCATAATAAGATACACGGGTTTGAACTTCATTTGGATTGTGAAGGTTCATAGGATCAAAACCGGGCCAAGAGGTTTGATATTTTATACTGATAATCTTGGAGCTGTTTGCATCCAATAAGGCATTAAAGGCAGGATTCTGAGAAGCACAAGGACCGCAAGAGGCTTGTGTAAACTCTTCGGCCAATACGAGGCGAGGTGCTTGGGCATTTACCGCGTTGGGTAAAGCCAAAAACAATCCACCTGCTAAAAGCGATTTTGTAAAGTTCTTCATGAACATTTGGGTTTTAATTATACTCCGCGTAAATTTATAATTTCCCATTAACAATTGATGACTTGATTATTATTTTAAATTTGTGACTGAGAAAAACGACAAACAAAGACAATTATGAAAAAATTAATTATCGCTTTAAGCTTCTTTTTAACGGCGCAAGTGGCTTTTTCTCAGGGATTAGAAATTCTTGACGCCGATACAGTAATCTATGGTAATGCCAGCGTATCTAGCGACTTAGTTGCACACGTTGGAGTACGAAATGGCAATTCTTCTGCCGTAGATGTTAAGGTTAGACGTCGTTTTAACACTTCAAATGCCCTGACAGACAGCAATGCCATTTGTTGGGTGGTATGTTTTGACACAGAAACAGACACTTCTTTAACCACTATTACTTTGGCTCCAGGAGAGCGAAACGACAATGATTTTTCTGGTCATGTTTATCCAGATCAAGACGGCATATTAAACAATGGGGTTATGACCTATATTTTTTATGATGCAAACAATCCGTCTGATTCTGTAGAAGTAAAGGTGCGATTCAAATTAACAGCCGATTTTTCTCTTAATGATGTGCGCAAAGAAAGTTGGGAGGTATATCCCAATCCGGCCAACGACTTTTTGTACTTCAGTCCTTCGAATGCCAACTCCTCTAACGATTCGCGCTTTGTGTTGACGGATATGTTGGGAAAGGTTGTGAAGAGAGTTCAGTTGAACAATCAAATGGAAAAGAGCAAACTCTCTATTCAAGAATTAAATGCAGGGGTTTATATCTATGCTATTTACAATGGAAACACATTGGTTGAAAAGAAGAAGTTGATTATCTCCAGAAGGTAAATCCTTTCTGAGGCACTTAACACAAAGCCCTGCTCATTTTGAAATGAGCAAGGCTTTTTTTATTCTCCAGTACTTAAGCCTCTATCGTTGGCATACTTCACAAGTGCTGCTGAATTACTGAGGCCCAATTTAGCCAAGAGGTTTTTTCTGTGTGTGTCTACCGTATGCGTGCTTAAGAACAGTTTTTCTGCAATTTCTGGACTAGACATTCCTTTCCCTATTAATCCTAAAACCTCCAATTCTCTTTTAGATAGAAGACGGATATTCTCTGGATGACCGCTGATTTCTTCCAAGGTCTCCTTCACTTGGTCCATCACTTGGGGGCTGAACCAATTATTTCCAGAAACCACAGAGCGTATGGCCTCTATGAGTTCAGATTTTGGAGCATTCTTAATCAAGTAGCCATTAACTCCAATGGCCAATAAGTTTCGAATAAACTGAGGATGGTCATAGGTGGTAAGTATAAGTATTGGCAGTTCAGGGTAAACCGATTTCAACTTTGTACTTAGGGTAATGCCATCCATCTCAGGCATATTGATATCCAATAAGCAAATGGAGGGTTTTAATTCCAATATTTGCTTGTAGGCTTCAATGCCATTGGTTGCCGAACCAACAAAGACAAAGTCTTTCTCGGTTTGAAGCAGAGCCATTATCCCTTCCGAAAACATTTTTTGGTCTTCGGCTATAAAAATGCGAATCATATAACTATAGTGCTAGATCTACAATAAAAACAGAGCCTCTCCCTGGCCGCGAATCTATATGAAGCTCTCCTCCAAACGTGGCCAATCGCTCTTGGATATTTTTCATACCAATGCCCGCCGTGTTTAAAGGATCTACTTTAAATCCCATTCCGTTGTCTTCGAAGGTAAGATTGAAAGTTGAATCTGTACGAGTTAAATTTAATTCTATGGTGTCTGCCTTCGCGTGCTTTAGGGTATTGCTAAGCATTTCCTGAACAATCCTATAAATTTCTACTTCTAAATCAATGGGTAATCTATTGTCTAGTCCAAAAGAAATGAGGTGAAATTGATAGGCACCGGTAGATTCTATAGCTCTTTTAATCTCTTCTAAGGCGCTAATTAATCCGAAATTATTGGGAAGCGCATCGGCCAAACCATGCGAAATTCGCCTAACCTCAGCGGCCGATTCGTCTAGTAGCTCTAAACTTCTTCTTTGGTTTTCTTGAATTTCTTCTACTGATCTCTCTTCATTTGCAAAGGCAATGGCAATATGCAATCGCAGCGTTGCCAGCATGCTTCCCACCCGATCGTGCAGGTCTTTGCCCACTCTTTTTCTTTCTACCTGCTGCCCTTTAATCAGCGCATCTAAAGAGTCTGCTTCTTTAGCCTTCAAAACAGATGACAAGCGTTCTTGAATGATTTCTGCTGCTTTTTTACTGATCTCCTCTTTCTGTTTTAAAGTTCGGTATATTACAAAGCCTAGGCTTAGAAAAACCAAAAGGAGCAAAAGCAAAAGGCGATTTATTTTAGTTTGATTTCTATTTTTCTCTAGTGATTCTTCTAACAGAACCTCCTTTAATTCAGAATCTAAGCGGGTTCGAACGGCTGAAATCTCCACTTTTTTCTCATGACTTAGAACCGAATCACTTACCACCTGATAGCGCAAAAGGCTTTGGTAGGCATTGGGCCAATCTTTATTTACCTCATAAACCTCTGCAATGAGATCGAGCACTTCCAAATACCTCCTTCCATTTCGGTCTAAGAGAGCATATTCTGCCGCTCGATTGTAATTCGCTAAAGAAGAATCTTGTTGATCTAGAAATAGGTACACCTTTGCAATGGCTCCATATGCAAAAGAGATATCGAGCCTATTTTTCTTCGATCTAAAGTAATCTCGCACCAAAATCATGGCTGTAAGGCTCGAATCTATACCGTAATTCTCAATGAGCATTGGCAGGCCATTCATGAGCGTATTCATAAAGTATACGCTGTCATTTACCTCTATATAATGTTTTACTATTTTATTGAACCTTGTTTGCTGAGACTCTGCTCTCCCCATTAAAAAATCTACAATGCACAATCGATCTTCCAATCTCCAATACAAATTTTCATTTTGATAGCCACCCATCTGGGTTAAATACTGAAGCGACAATTCGTACGACTCTTCAATTTTTGGCATTTCTCCCAAGAGAAAATGTACATCGCCCAAAATGAGATAGGCATGTCCCAATTCTCTGTAGTTCATTTCTTCTCTAGCCATATCTATAGCCTTAAATGCCAATACTTGAGCACGCTTGAGTTGGTTTTGCTGCCTTAGAACGTCTGCTTTCAGATTGAGAAGCTTTGCTTGGATGGATGGGAGCTGAGATGCCATGAGATAGATCTCATCTAAGTAAATAGTATCTACTTGGGCCTTGCATTTATCAGGACAAATGCTGTCTATTTTAAACTGTAATTTCTCAAGCTCCCTTTGGGCCGAAGAAACAAGAACAGAAAAAAAGAAAAAAAGAAAGAGTTGTTTTTTCATAGAATAGAGGAAATGAGGTAAATGACTAAGGAGTAACTTCGCATTTTTACAAAGGATGTCGATAGAGGTTAAAGATATTTCAAAGCAGTATGGGAGCCAAAAGGCTTTAGACCATGTTAGCTTTTCTATTCCCAAAGGTCAAATATGTGGATTTTTAGGTCCCAATGGCGCGGGGAAAAGCACAATGATGAAAATTCTAACGGGCTATATTCCGCCGACAAGTGGTAGTGCGTTGATTTGCGATATCGATGTACTCTCTCACCCAATGGAAGTGAAAAAGAATATCGGCTATTTACCGGAACACAATCCATTGTATCTAGAGATGTATGTTCGAGAGTTTCTTCTCTTTCTAGCGCAGTTGCACAAAGTGCCCAAAGAATGGGTTGAAGAGGTAATTGAAAAGACCGGCCTTTTGCCCGAAGCGCATAAAAAAATTAGTGCCTTATCAAAGGGATACCGACAAAGGGTAGGCCTCGCCCACTCTATGCTTCACCATCCTGCTGTTCTTATTTTGGATGAACCCACCACAGGTTTGGATCCGAATCAGATTGTGGAAATCCGCAATTTAATTAAGGAGCTTGGAAAGGATAAAACAGTACTTCTTTCAACTCATATTATGCAGGAAGTAGAAATATTGTGCGATCGAGTGCTTATTCTCAACAAAGGGGAAATAGTAGCCGATTCTACCCCATCTGAACTCAAAAAAGAAGGTCAAAACTTAGAGGAAGTATTCCAGCAGCTTACGCGCTAAACTTTAGAGTATTTCGGCTAATCGCTCGGCGGGACGGGCTACAACAGCCAAGTCTCCATGAATGGCTATGGGTCTTTGAATGAGCTTTGGTTCTTCAATCATAACCATAAGCAACTCCTCCTCACTTAGGTCTAAATGCTGGTAGTTCTCTTTCCAAACAGCTTCGTTGGTGCGTAGAATCTCAGAAGCTTCTACACCCAGTTTGTCTAACAAATCTTCTAGAAAAAAGGGGGTTAACTCCTCATTTAGGTAATCGATGGTTTCGTAGTTGATTTTTCTTTCATCCAACCAAGCGAGGGCCTCTCTGCTCTTGCTACAGCGAGAATTGTGTAAAACTTGAATCATTCCTTTATCTCATTAAGTGCACTACCCCTTGCGACTCGAAGGTTTCGCCACAGGTATTCTTTCCGCTTAAAACCCAAAAATACACTCCTTCTGCCACTTCGTTACCAGAAAAGCTGCCATCCCAAGAGGGCTCTCCTGAGTAGACTCTTTCTCCCCATCGATTGAAGATCTGTACTTCTGCTTGACTTACACCCGAAGACAATAAAACGCCGTCGAGATTAAAAAAGTCGTTCAAATTATCTCCGTTCGGAGTAAATACATTTGGGAATATCCGCTCATCAAAAGGGAGTTGACCCACTTGAATCTCAAAGCTTTCTGTTAAAATTACATTGCAAATACTGTCTTCTGCTTCAATGGTAATGGTATACAATCCCGGCTCGGAATAGGTATGTGGCCACTCATTCCCTCTTCCTATTTCTTGCTGTCCGTCTCCAAAATCTACGGTCAATTTTAAAATAGACGATTGCACTGTACTGAAAAAATAATTCACTCCATCTCTACAAGCGGTATAATCTGAATTGTAGCGGAGAAATGGAAGTCCTCTGCTAAAGTAGACTTCGGTTGTATCGTAGACTACAGAATTACAAAAAGGGTCAAAAGCAACGAGATACGGTTGGTAAGCACCTGTTCCGGGATACGAATAAATGGCAGGAAGTGAGTCGAGAACCACCCCCGTTGAAGTATGAATTTCGAAAAAGCGCAAGGGCGGAATAATATCAAAGGTCACCCATCTGTTGGCATCGCAGGTATCGTATTGGGCAATGAGCTGATAGCTTTGTTGGACATCCACCACCTGCACTTTTACACTGTCGGATATTTGTGTGCCACATTGATCGTTAAAGGCGGTTAGGTGGATGGTATACTCGCCCGGAAGGGGATAGCTTACGCTCTGAATGCTGGAATCTGTTCTTCCGTCTCCCAAAGTGCGATAGAAGGAAGTAGCATTGGATTGTTCCACAATAAAATTCACCGCCTGCCCAAGGCAAACCGTGTCTTTTTGCAAAGTGAGTTTTAGGGTGAGCGTATCTAACTCAAAGGCGAAGCGAAAGGCCAACATATTACAGTTGCTGCTTTCATTGGTGGTAGACCAAACATTGGAAGGCTCTGCGGGAGTATTAGAAGTTCCCCCACAGCCCGCACAAATGGCTTGAGAAATAACTCCATTCTCACTAAATCTACTGGTTCCTCCATCTACATGCTCGCCAGTTCCTATGCCGCCAAAGAAGCTGGCATACAGGAGCTTCTTCCACTCGCTATTTAAGGCCATAATGTAAAAGTCTGCCCCATCAGTGGTGTCTTGATAGGCATCTGAACTCACCTCTAGGTCGAAGGTTCGACTTCCAGAAGAAGCCAGACTTCCTCCCCAACCCGATAAGTAAAGAACCCCACACTCGTCTATTCTAAAGGCTGTGGGCGCTAGGTCGTAAGAGTTTCTTCCACTTCCAAAAAGAGTGCTTCTACTCAAAACAGAAAGGTCTTGCGAATAGAGCTGTAAAAACTGACGGGCGTTGGTTTGATGAAAAAGGCTGGAATCTGAAATGGGCATTCCTTGGTCTGATTGACCGAAGATGGCTACTTCACC
>Ga0136655_1000614_pt1 | contig 16055 bp, 15 predicted proteins | sample CPBDNA_2_FD_94863 | JGI IMG/M metagenome (GOLD analysis project Ga0136655, IMG submission 94863) | Freshwater to marine salinity gradient microbial communities from Chesapeake Bay, USA - CPBay_Spr_15_0.8_DNA (version 2) | ecosystem: Environmental > Aquatic > Marine > Coastal | place: USA... | reverse complement strand
TAAATGCAGCGCTAGAGGGCGCATATCTTCCGTGGCCAAAGCTGGAGCGAAATTCAATTGGTATAAATGCAACGCTTCCCAAAGTAGAAATAGATCGAGTCCCCGAAATACTGAATAGATTTCCTGGTGCAAAAACTGTCAAGATAAAGATTGACGATTTTGAGAACGACAGTGAATTAGTGGAAGCAGCACTTGATTTCAATCCAGATTTCAAAGTTCGTTTAGATGTCAATGGTGGTTGGGATCTTCAAACTGCACTTCTAAATCTCTATAACTTCTATCTGCGATTTGGCAAAATATTTGAATACATTGAGCAACCCTGCTTGCGAATTGAAGATTTGAGAGAGCTAAAAAAAGAGATACCGATGAAGATTGCAATCGATGAATCAATTAGACAGGCGCTTTCAAGTGCCTTCTCAGATGCCAAAGAATTTGCGGATGTCGCAATTATTAAGTGGGCGCCTTCTGGTGGCATAAAAAGCGCCAATAAATTAATAGAAAAGATTGGTTTACCTGCCGTGATTTCCAGTGCTTTAGATACGGGTATTGGAATTTCACATGGGCTAGCTCTAGCTGCAAGTCAGAGTGATCTAAATTTTGATTGCGGGTTGGCAACAACTTCACTGCTTGAAAGCGATGTCGTAACCCCGCCAATTGAAATAACTGCTGGCACTATCCTGGTTAGTCGAACAGCACCTGACGAGAAGCTAGTAGCCAAATACTTGGCTTCTGCCGACCGTAGACTTTGGTGGCAGAATCGGATTGAGAGAATTTGGGAATCTGGATTTGGCGAAAGGTGGCAGAGTGAGCAGCTCGACTGATCTAGCCCGCCAAACCATCCGCAAGTTAATCGAGTCTGGCGTTAGTGATTTCGTGATTTCACCAGGGTCAAGAAACGCACCGCTTTCGATTGCACTTCATGAGGCTAAATCACTTGGGATTATTGAATTACATATCAAATTAGATGAACGCGGTGCGGCTTTTTTCGCACTTGGTATTGCTAAAGCAACCGATAGACACGTTGCTGTTATCTGCACAAGCGGCACTGCTGCCGCGAACTTTCATCCCGCACTTCTTGAAGCCTGGCACGCAACAAATAAATTAATCGCAATCACTGCAGATCGACCAGAACGCTTACGCAAAACTGGGGCGAATCAGACAACAGATCAAGTTGGAATGTTTCCACATATTCCAGCATTTGATTTAGTTCCTGGGGCTAATTTCGAATTAGGAAATGGCCCGACCCATTTAAATATTCAATTTGATGAGCCGCTACTGCCAAATGATTCAAATGATTCAAATGATTGGTTAAGTGGGTTGCACGTCAATCCTCCCGATAAAACCCAAGAAACTGCAAAATCTTTAACAGTCACCGGAAATGGTCTGATTGTTATCGGCCATGACCGAGGGACGCTTGACGCTTCTGAAATTTCTAAGTTTATTGAGGCCTCAGGGCTGCCAGTGATTTCTGAGGATCCTTTGACATTTTCAAATTCAATTAGCCATGCAAGTGCATTTTTAAGTGATGAGACCATTCGAAATTATTTAAAGCCAGATTATGCAATTGTCATTGGCCGAACAACACTATCTCGAAGTATCAACAACTTCCTGACTCTGGCTGAAAAAACTTATGTAATTGATCCTAGAATTTCAACGATTGATACCAAACGCACCGCCTCCCAGATATTTTTTGCGCTTCCAAAACTTGAGGTCTCAACGCTAAACCCAACTTGGATTTCAGATTGGAACGAAATCTCAAAGCTAGCTACGAAAGTTATTGATGAAGATCAAAGTTGGAGCGAGCAATACGCTCTGCGGACAATCGCAGCAGTCGTGCCAGCTGGTTCAGCGCTTTTTGTTGGATCCTCTCGCCCAATTAGAGATATTGAAGCTTTTGCTAAACCTCGTGGCGGGATTGATGTTTTTGCAAATCGAGGACTAGCAGGAATCGATGGCAATTTATCTACGATTTTCGGTCTTTCAAATGGATTCGAACGCACTTATGCGGTCATCGGTGACTTAACTTTTCTACATGATCTAACAGCCTTACTTGCACCGCCAACAAACAACCTAACAATTTTTATCATTGACAATAATGGTGGTGGGATTTTCTCAACTCTGCCACAATCAGGCGTTTCTGGATTTGAAGAGATATTTGCAACTCCACAGAACCAAGATCTTGCCAAAATCATTTCAAGCTTTCAAATAAGCGTGACCAAAGTAAAAACTGCCTCTGATTTGAATTTCACTTTTTCTCAGAATAATCCTGGATTAAATTTTGTTATTGTGGAAGTTCCAGATCGGGAATCTATGGCAAATAATTTGGCTAAGACTTATTCTCGCATTTCAAGCGCGGTTCGCATCGGACTCAATTTAGCCTGACTCTCAGCTAATTCATCTTCCGGATTCGACCCAGCAACAATTCCACAACCACTAAAGATGCGCATAGATTTTTGATCGTCGGAAAGTTCACCAGTTCGAAGTGCAATTCCAATTTCGCCATCACCTCTTGCATCTATCCAGCCAACTGGCCCGGCATATCGACCACGATTCATCTCTTCCAATTCATTGATAACAGCGCTAGCTGTTTCGGTTGGGGTTCCGCAAACAGCAGCCGATGGATGAAGCGAAGCTATCAAGGTAAAGATGTCGATCGGAGTCGTTGCATCGTTAACTACTCCAGTTACATCCGTAGCTAGGTGCATTACATTCGCTAGGTGTAGAACAAATGGTGATTCTGGAACATTTGTTGATGAACAGTAAGGCGCTAAGGCTTCAGCTACCGACCTAACTGCATATTCATGCTCCTCTAAATCTTTTGAAGATTTAGCAAGTGAGGCAGCGAGCCCTAGATCTTTTGCTTCATCACCAGATTTTCTAATAGTTCCGGCCAAAATTCTCGAGGTGACCAATGACTTATTTAAGCGAACTAATAGCTCAGGTGTAGCCCCAATTAAATTAGCAACCATAAAGACCCAGGTTGAGGGGTAATTCACACTTAGATAATTGATTAAGTTCCGCTTTAAAATAACCTCAGTATTTCTGGCAATAAGATCTCGCGCTAAAACGACCTTTTCAAGATCGCCATTCTTAATTTTGGAAACTGCCTTTGCAACACTTTCTTTCCAGGCAACGTCATTAAGCGCCCCGGATTCAAAGGAAATTTTGCCAATAGATTTTGAACCTTTAAAGTCAGAAATTGGTGGCGAGCCCTTATCGCCAATCCAAGTAATCCAGGATTTATCTCCCCGTTTTCCGATGATTATCTCTGGGATAACTAATTTGGATTCTTCGGCAGAATCAAAAGAAAATGATGAGAAAAGAATTGGACCAGTCCCACTGCCATGAACGCTATTTTCAATCTTCAGGGTTGCAAGCTGTTCGTGCCACCACTTTCTGGCATCTGCAAAACGATTCTTACCTTTAACACTAGTACTTCTCCATTCACCAAAACCGATTAAGCCATCGCCGCCCCGAATCCATGAAGTAGTGAGCTCTAACTCTGTGGCTGCTAACTCGAGCGCTGGATGCTCGCCAAGGAGTTCAGTAGTTATATTTGTTGGCACGATTAATCAATAACTTTTTTTATGAGCGCTTTGCAACATATTTCCATACTGCGGGAAGCGCAGTGCTGGCGATAGCAATTTTTATGATCTCACCAAATATGAAAGGTGTAAAACCTTTTTCAAAAGTCCAGAGCCAGCTTTGACCCGTATATTGATTTAGCCAGAGAAGTCCGATTGCAAAAATAATTAAATTTCCAATAATCATTGTTGGGATTACGGTCTTGATTTTTTGATCCCATTTGCGGCCAGCGAGAGCGCCAAGTACAAGTGAAGAAATAAACATTCCAACCAGATAACCGCCAGTTGGGCCCACAATTCGCTCTATTCCACTGGTTCCGGAAGAGAAAATTGGCGCACCAGCCATGCCTATTAAAAGATAGAAAGCAACTGTGCTGGCTCCGAGTCCAGCGCCATATGCAGTTCCGAGTAATAAAACTCCGAGGGTTTGTCCGGTGAATGGAACTGGAGAACCGGGAATAGGAAAAGCAATTTGAGCCATCACGGCAAGGAAGACGGTTCCGGTAAGAATCAAAGAAATTTGTGATGCCACAGTAGAGCGAGTGATAAACGCAGATTTAAGGGTGCTTACTTGTGAAACCTGAACCATTTAACCAACCTCGATTCCTTTTAATTTGTGGTCGGAGCCTACTACCACGAGAATATACGCGTGAGTAGAGCAGATTTAGGTAAGGAGCCCGAAGAGGTTTCGGCAATGTTCGATGGCGTTGCCCGTCGATATGACTTGCTTAATGACCTGCTAAGCCTTGGGCGCACCAAGGCCTGGCGCAAAGTCGCCACCTCGATAATTACGCCAAAACCAGGAATGCGAATTTTAGATATCGCCGCTGGAACTGGATCTTCAAGTCGACCATTAGCTGATGCCGGAGCAGAGGTAATCTCATTAGATTTTTCTAAAGGAATGTTAGATGCTGGTCGTGAGCGCCATCCAGATTTAACATTTATGCAAGGTGATGCGCTCGCACTTTCATTTAAGGAAAATGAGTTTGATGTAGCCACTATCTCTTTCGGATTACGTAATACAGCTGACACAAGTAAAGCGCTGCAGGAATCTTTTCGGGTTTTAAAATCTGGTGGGCGAATGGTGGTTGTTGAATTTTCCCAACCAACTAATCGAATTTTTCGAACAATTTATCTCCGCTATTTGATGCGCGCACTTCCGACGGTCGCAAAAAAAGTGTCATCTAATCCCGACGCATATATTTACTTGGCCGAATCTATTTTGGCCTGGCCCAATCAGATCGGCCTTGCAGATTTAATGAAGCGGGCGGGTTTTGGAAGCGTCCAATGGAAAAACTTAACCTTCGGTATCGTCGCTATCCATACGGGAGTAAAACCGTGATTGATGCCACAACTCCTACAAGCCCTGCGGATTCACATTTACAAATTGTGACCTATAACGCCTAAACCCGTAGACTCTCTTACCGTGAACCCATACGTACCGATCCTGGTAATTGGCGCAATTGGCTTCGCCTTCGCAATTTTCTCAATTGTTGCAGCTGCAGTTACTGGTCCAAAGCGTTACAACCGGGCAAAAGTTGAAGCTTATGAGTGCGGCATTCAACCCTCTCCACAAGCGGCTGGTGGTGGGCGTTTCCCAGTTAAATACTTCTTAACGGCAATGTTATTTATTATTTTCGATATTGAAATTGTTTTCCTTTATCCATGGGCAGTAACTTTTGATCAGCTAGGACTATTTGGTTTAGTCGAAATGGTTATTTTTATTGCAACAGTTTTTGTTGCATATATCTACGTTTGGCGCCGCGGCGGATTGGAATGGGATTAATTCAATGGGTCTAGAAGAGAAATTACCAGCAGGCTTTGCTTTGACCTCAGTTGAAAAACTTGCAGGGTATATGCGTAAGAATTCACTCTGGCCTGCAACATTTGGCCTTGCATGTTGCGCAATCGAGATGATGGCATTTGGTGGTGGTCGCTACGATGCTGCACGTTTTGGAATGGAAGTTTTTAGAGCATCACCTCGCCAAGCAGATTTAATGATTGTTGCAGGTCGGGTTTCAAATAAAATGGCACCAGTTCTTCGCCAAATTTATGATCAAATGGCTGCACCTAAATGGGTAATTGCAATGGGTGCTTGTGCATCTTCTGGTGGAATGTTTAACAATTATGCAATTGTGCAAGGCGTTGACCACGTGGTTCCAGTTGATATTTATCTTCCAGGTTGTCCACCTCGTCCAGAAATGTTGATGGATGCAATTTTGAAATTGCACGAACATATTGGCAGCGAAAAACTTGGTGTAAACCGGGAGCAGGTAATTCGAGAAGTTGAAGCAGCAGCACTTGCCGCAAAACCAACTCACCAGCTAAAAGGCCTGCTTACATGAGTGAAAACATCGGAATGTTTGGCGCCAGCGGCTCTGGCGATACCTCAGGATTTGGTGGGCTAGTTCGTAGCGCTGCAAACTTTGGTTCAAGCGAGCGACCATATGGCAGCTATTTTGATGATGTTGCAGATGAATTAGAGCGCGCATATCCAGAGTTCAGCGATGCGATTGAAAAAGTAATTGTGGATCGTGGCGAACTCACACTCCACATTAAACGCGAAAAGCTCTTTGAAACTGCCATGAAATTACGCGATACCGAATCACTTCTATTTGAAGTCTGTCTTGGAGTCAATGGTGTTCATTATCCAGAAGATAAAAATCGCGAACTGCATGCGGTTTATCCATTGCTCTCAATGACACACAATCGTCGGATTAGATTAGAAGTCAGCGTTCCTGATTCTGATCCACATCTTCCATCACTCGTCGAGGTTTGGGCTGGAAACAATTGGCACGAGCGCGAAACTTGGGACATGTTTGGAATTATCTTCGATGGCCATCCAGGTTTAACTCGGATCTTAATGCCAGATGATTGGCCAGGACATCCACAACGTAAAGATTATCCACTCGGTGGAATTCCAATTGAATACAAAGGTGCAACAGTTCCTGCGCCATCAGAACGTAGGTCTTACCGATGACACTTCACGACGCATACGCATCTGCAACCGAAACAACTGAAGGTCGCGTTTATTCAGTAACTGGTGGCGATTGGGATTCACTTGTAACCGAAATCGGTCAAACTAAAGAAGAACGCGTTGTTGTAAATATGGGCCCACAGCACCCATCAACTCACGGCGTACTTCGTTTAATTCTTGAACTCGAGGGCGAAACAATCACTGAAGCTCGTGCGGGCATTGGCTATTTGCATACCGGTATTGAAAAGAACACTGAATATCGCACCTGGACTCAAGGCGTTACCTTTGTGACCCGTATGGATTATTTGGCGCCAATCTTTAATGAAACTGCATATTGTTTAGGAGTAGAAAAACTTCTAGGAATCACAAACGATATTCCAGAGCGCGCAAGCCAGATTCGTGTTCTAATGATGGAGCTAAATCGCATCTCATCACACATGGTTGCTCTCGGCACCGGAGCACTAGAGCTTGGCGCGCTTTCGCCAATGATCTTTGCCTTCCGCGAACGTGAGAAAGTCTTAGATGTTTTCGAGATGGTCTCGGGTCTTCGCATGAACATGGCTTATGTTCGTCCAGGTGGTGTTGCGCAAGATTTACCAAAGGGTGCAGTCGCAAAGATTCGCGAAACTGTAAAAGAATTGCGCCACAACTTTAGAGACAATGAGAAGTTACTAGTTGGAAACACTATTTGGATGATGCGCACTAAAGGCATCGGATATTTGGATCTAGCTGGTTGCACAACACTTGGAATAACCGGACCAGTTCTTCGCTCGGCTGGAATGCCATGGGATCTTCGCAAGACAGATCCATACTGTGGATATGAAGGTTATGACTTCGATGTCATAACAACAGATACCTGCGATGTTTACGGTCGCTTCTTAATCCGGATGCAAGAACTTGAACAGTCACTTCGAATCATTGAACAAGCCTGTGACAAGTTGGATAAATCTGAGGGCCAACCAGTAATGGTTGCGGATAAGAAGATTGCTTGGCCATCACAGCTTTCGGTTGGAAGCGATGGAATGGGTAATTCGCTAGAACATATCCGCGAAATCATGGGAACTTCTATGGAATCACTTATTCATCACTTCAAATTAGTTACCGAAGGTTTCCGAGTTCCAGCTGGTCAGGTTTATGCGGCAGTTGAATCACCACGTGGTGAGACCGGAGTTCACTTAGTTTCAGATGGTGGAACTAGACCTTATCGAGTGCACTTCCGCGAACCTTCATTTAACAATCTTCAAGCAACATCAGCAATGGCCGAAGGCGGAATGATTGCCGATATTATTGGCGCAGTTGCATCAATCGATCCAGTTATGGGAGGGGTTGATCGCTAATGAACTTCACACCTGATCAATTGAAAATTATGGATTTAATAATTGCCCGATACCCAAGGTCGCGTTCTGCAGTGATGCCACTACTTCACTATGTGCAGGCCCTTGATGGATATGTAACACCACGCGGCATCGAAAAGATTGCTGAATTACTTGATATTTCTACCGCTGAAGTAACTGCGGTTTCATCGTTCTATACCCAATATCGAACTGAACCTGCTGGCGAATATCACGTGGGAGTATGCATCAACACTTTGTGTGCGGTTATGGGTGGCGATGCAATTTATGAGTCGCTAGAAAATCATCTCGGAATTAAGAACCACGAAACAACAGCAGATGGCAAGGTTTCAATTGAAAGAATTGAATGTAACGCCGCATGCGATTACGCACCTGTTGTTATGGTCAATTGGGAATTTTATGACAATCAGACTCCGCAGAGCGTTAAAGATTTAGTTGATAGTGCTCGCTCCGGAAATCCAACGGCTCCAACCCGTGGACCAAAAACTCTTCGCACCTGGAAACAAAATTCAGAGGTTCTTGCTGGGTTAAATGACGGACTTGCAAATGAAGGTATAGCAGCAGGCGAAGCTACTCTGCTTGGATTACGAATTGCTAAAGGTGGAAAATAGATGAGCAAGTTAACTCCAGTTCTTTCAGCGAATTGGGATGAGAAAGATTCATTCACAATTGAAGGCTATAAACGCGCTGGCGGATATCAAGCCGTGACAAAGGCTTTGGCAATGGAACCCGATGCTGTAATCACAATGATTAAAGATTCTGGGCTGCGCGGTCGTGGTGGCGCTGGATTTCCAACCGGAAGCAAGTGGGGATTTATCCCGCAGGGCGATAATAAAGAACACTATTTGGTAGTAAATGCCGATGAATCAGAACCAGGAACTTGCAAAGATACGCCGTTGCTTCTTGCAAATCCACATGTATTGATTGAAGGAATAATTATTGGTTCATATGCAATCCGAGCAAATCATGCATTTATTTATCTTCGTGGCGAAATCGTCCATGTTTATCGTCGCGTTCAACAAGCAATCGAAGATGCTTACAAAGCTGGCTTGCTTGGCAAGAACATTGGTGGCAAAGGTTTTGATCTAGAACTTACTTTGCATGCCGGTGCAGGCGCTTATATTTGCGGAGAAGAAACGGCACTGCTTGACTCACTCGAAGGCTTCCGTGGCCAACCAAGATTGCGCCCACCATTCCCAGCTATCGCCGGACTTTATGCAAAGCCAACAGTTGTAAATAACGTCGAATCAATCGCATCGGTTCCAGCAATTATCAGTAATGGCGTTGAATGGTTTCAAGCTATGGGAACCGAGAAGAGCAAAGGTTTCACGCTTTACTCACTATCTGGCCATGTCAATAATCCCGGACAATTTGAAGCACCACTTGGAATAACACTTCGCGAAATACTAGAACTTGCTGGTGGAGTTCGCACTGGTCATAAACTTAAATTCTGGACCCCTGGTGGTTCTTCAACTCCGATGTTTACAGACGAACACTTAGACATCCCACTTGATTATGAGGGCGTATCAGCTGCCGGATCAATGCTTGGAACCAAAGCACTTCAAATTTTTGATGAAACAACTTGTGTAGTTCGTGCAACTCTGCGTTGGTGCGAATTTTACAAACACGAATCTTGCGGTAAGTGCACACCATGTCGTGAAGGAACTTGGTGGCTTGTTCAGATGCTTCAAGATCTTGAAGATGGTAAGGGAACTGAAGCAGATTTAGCCAAACTTCTCGATCTCTGCGACAACATCGCTGGTCGTTCATTCTGTGCACTTGCAGATGGCGCGGTTGCACCAATCATCTCCTCACTCAAGTATTTCCGTGACGAATATTTGGCACATCAACGCAATGGTGGCTGCCCATTTGATCCAGTGGCTTCAACGCTATTCAAAACGGTAGGTGCATAAATGACACCTGAGCAAGCGCTACTAGAAAGTCAGACAGCTGTTGAAATGATTACAGTTGTAATTGATGGCTTTGAAGTAACCGTTCCAAAGGGAACTCTGGTAATTCGCGCAGCCGAGAAATTAGGAATTCAAATTCCACGTTTCTGCGATCACCCACTTCTTGAACCAGCAGGTGCTTGTCGTCAATGTTTAGTTGATATTGAAATTAACGGTCGTGCCTTTCCAAAACCACAAGCTTCATGCACAATCCCAGTTGAGAACAACATGATTGTGAAAACCCAACTGACATCTCCAGTCGCTGAAAAAGCTCAAGCTGGAATCATGGAATTTCTTCTAATCAATCACCCTCTCGACTGCCCGGTCTGCGATAAAGGTGGTGAATGCCCACTACAAAATCAAGCTATGAGCAGTGGCCGTCCAGAATCTCGATTCGAAGGTGTTAAGCGAACATTTGAAAAACCAGTAGCAATCTCTTCTCAAGTTTTACTTGATCGCGAACGCTGTGTTCTTTGTGCTCGTTGCACCCGCTTCTCAGAACAAATTGCGGGCGACCCATTTATTACTTTGAATGAACGTGGCGCGCTGCAACAAGTTGGAATTTACGAAGAAGATCCATTTGAGTCTTATTACTCTGGAAACACAGTTCAGATCTGCCCAGTCGGCGCGCTAACCGGAACTTCGTATCGCTTCCGTGCCCGCCCATTTGATTTAGTCTCAGTTGATTCTGCTTGTGAACATTGTGCATCTGGCTGTGCAATGCGCACCGATATTCGTCGCGGTAAAACTTTACGTCGCCTGGCCGGAGATGATTCTTCAGTCAACGAAGAGTGGAATTGCGATAAAGGTCGTTGGGCATTTAAGTATCTAACAAGTAGAGAACGCGTAACTTCTCCAATGATTCGCGGCGGAGATGGCGAGCTTCATGAAGCATCTTGGCCAGAAGCAATTGCATTTGCAGCCAATGGTCTAAAGGGCAGGCGCGCTGGCGTATTGGTTGGTGGCCGCGCAACCGTTGAAGATGCTTACGGTTACAGTAAATTTGCAAGAGTTGCACTGAAAACAAACGATATTGATTTCCGCTCTCGTCCATATTCTGAAGAAGAAACTTCATTCTTAAGCAGTACAGCACTTGGTCTCAAAACAACTTATAAAGATATTGATAAGGCAGATCAAGTTGTATTGCTTGGCTTTGAACCAGAAGAAGAATCACCGATTGTATTTCTGCGAATCTATAAGCAGTTCAGAAAGCGTGCACTAAAAGTTATTAGTGATGCTCCTGTTGCTAGCCGAGGATCTGTAAAGCTAAATGTCGAACTTGTCTCTGATATCAAATCTATTTCTGGAATAACTTCCAAGAGCGTTATCTTGGTTGGTGAACGCCTCTCTGAAAAAGTTGGAGCCTTGACCAGTGCAGTTGAGTTAGCTGAAAAGTCTGGTGCCAAGTTAGCTTGGATTCCACGTCGTGCTGGCGAACGCGGTGCACTTTCAGCGGGCGCAATCGCAACGCTACTTCCAGGTGGCCGACCAGTTTCTGAAGCCAGTGCACGCGTAGATGTTGCAGCAGCTTGGTCTGTTGATTCACTTCCTACCAACCCTGGCCGCTCAACTTCTGAAATTCTCCATGCGCTAGTTGTTAATAACTTAGATGCTGTTGTAATTGGCGGCGTTGACCCACTAGATATTTCGAGTGATGCACTTTCTCAACTGTTGAATTCCTTTGTAGTTTCACTTGAGATTTCACATAGCGCTGTAACAGCAGTTGCAGATGTTGTTCTTCCAGTCGCTGCTGTTATCGAGAAGAGTGGTTCATTCCAAGATTGGCAAGGCAGCACAAGAAACTTTGATAAAGCAATCGCCGATTCACTTTCAAGAAGCGATGTCCGAATTCTCTCGATGATTGCTGATGAAATGGGAGCTCCGATTAATCTGCCAACAGTGGCAGCAACAGCGCGCGAAATTGCAGCACTAGGCAATTGGGATGGCAAGGCGCTAGCTTTCGAAAAGACTTCTGAAGTGAAGCCAGTTATTTCCGAAGAAATGCTTCATTTAACATCCTGGCGCTTGTTATTGGATCTCGGAACTTTGCAAGATGGTGAGGCAAACTTAGCCGGAACCGCGCGTAAAGCCACTGCGCGAATTTCAAAGGCTAGAGCCAACAAGCTTGGTGTTAATGATGGCGAACTTATTTCGATCTCCTCAGATTTAGGATCGCTAAAACTTCCAGTTGAAATTAGTGAAATGTCTGATGATGCAATTTGGGTGCCACGTAATTCAATTGATTCCCAAGTAATTGCAAATCTAGGATTCGTTAACGGCCAAGTAACGGTGGTAAAAGCATGACTAATGCCGAAATAATTGCTACCGATCCAGGTTGGATAACTCTTGTAAAGGGGTTACTAATATTTGCAGTCTGCGTATTAGCGACTCTTATGTCAGTTTGGGGAGAGCGTCGCCTAGTTGCTCGAATGCAACAACGCATGGGCCCTAACCGAGTTGGCCCATTTGGCTTGATTCAAGCTTTAGCAGATGGTGTGAAGCTTGCGCTAAAGGAAGATTTGATTCCTAAAGCGGCAGATCGCATCGTCTTTGTTGTTGCACCAATCATTAGCGTCACAACTTGTTTCATGGCATTTGCAGTCATTCCGCTATCTGGCCCAGTAAATCTCTTTGGATATGAAACCGTAATGCAGATGACCGATATTCCAGTTGGAGTTCTATATGTCTTTGCGATTGCTTCAATTGGCGTTTACGGAATTGTTCTAGCCGGTTGGTCATCGGGTTCTACTTATCCACTGCTTGGTGGCCTGCGTTCTAGTGCCCAAGTGATTTCTTATGAAATTGCTATGGGGCTCTCACTTGTAGCGGTCTTTATTTATGCCGGCTCAATGTCGACAGCAGAAATAGTTTCAGCACAAAGCCAGTGGTGGTTCTGTGTAACGCTATTCCCCTCATTTGTTATTTTTGCCATTTCTATGGTCGGGGAAACCAACCGAGCACCATTCGATTTCGCTGAAGCTGAAGGTGAACTCGTTGGTGGTTTCCATACCGAATATTCATCCCTTAAATTTGCGCTCTTTTTCTTAGCAGAATATGTAAATATTGTTGCAGTCTCTGCACTTGCAACAACTCTCTTCTTTGGCGGATACCGCGCACTGCCTGGACTTGGCTTTACTGAAAGCTGGCTTGGCGGTTGGTTCACGGTTTTTTGGTTCTTAGCAAAAGTTGTCTTCTTCTTCTTTATTTTTGTCTGGCTACGTGGAACTCTTCCAAGACTTCGTTATGACCAATTTATGAAATTTGGTTGGAAAGTTTTGATTCCATTCTCTCTAATCTGGATCCTGATTGTTTCAACTCTACGAGTTCTCTCACAACAAGGCGCACCTCGTTCCGTATTGATTGGCTTCAGCTTTGGAATCGTTCTCCTTGTGCTAGCTGGATCTAGTCTCTTCGAATCTTCAAAGAAACGTAGAGCCCAAGAAGATGAATTAGGTGAAGTAGCGGTGCCAAGTTTCCCAGTTCCTGCGATTCCAGGAAAAATCAATAAGAATAGAGCGGAGCAACTAAATGGATAATCCCTTAACTCCGCGTTCAAATGATCTCGGTCTAACCGCAGCTGCGAAGGCAAACACCCCAATAGAAAGCCAGGAGGCCAAGACTTTTGCGAAGCAACTGCAAGGTTTCTGGGTGACTTTCAAAACTATATTTAAGAAACCCAATACCGTTCAATATCCTGAAGAGAGAGAACCAACAGCAGAACGTTTTCATGGGCGACACCAATTAAATCGCTATGACGATGGACTTGAAAAATGTATTGGTTGCGAACTTTGTGCCTGGGCCTGTCCGGCCGATGCAATTCTTGTCGAAGGTGAAACTAATACGGATGATGAGCGATATTCACCAGGAGAGCGCTATGGCAAGGTCTATCAGATAAATTATCTGCGTTGCGTTTTTTGTGGACTATGTATTGAAGCTTGCCCTACTCGCGCACTTACTATGACAAATGAATATGAACTTGCGGATGAATCTCGCGCTAAATTAATTTTTGAGAAGGAAGATTTATTAGCTCCTCTAAAATCTGGAATGTTGCAACCTCCTCATCCAATGGTTCCAGGAACAACCCATATTGATTATTACCGTGGTGATATCACGGGTGGATCTAATGGATAGCTTCGCAATTGAGGTAGGACAAACCCTTGCCCCTGAAGCAACTCTCTTCTGGATTCTTGCACCACTTGCTGTGGTTGCTGCTCTTGGAATGCTCTTTGTGAAGAAAGCGGTTCACTCGGCTCTGCTTTTGGCTTGGGTCATGGTCACCTTGGCAATTTTTTATATCGCGCAAGATGCACTATTCCTTGGGATTGTTCAGATAATTGTTTACACCGGTGCTGTAATGATGTTGTTCTTATTTATTCTGATGCTAGTTGGCGTTGATTCTTCAGACTCACTAGTCGAAAACATTCGTGGCCAGCGGCCCCTAGCAATTACAGCCGCAATTGGGCTAAGTGGATTGCTGGTTTCATTAATAGCCCGCGCAAATCTCGGTGTTGAAGCAGTTGGTTTAAGAGGCGCAAATTCAGAAGGCAATGTTCAAGGTATTGCACGTGAGTTATTTACTAATTATGTCTGGGCCTTTGAAGTAGTTTCTGCGCTCTTGATTACTGCCGCCGTTGGCGCAATGGTTCTAGCACACAGCAACCCAGCTAAATCCCGCACCGCACAACGCGACCAATCAATCGCTAGATTCCGTGGCACTTCACTTGCAACTGCAGCTGGACTTCCAAGTTCAGGGGTCTACGCACTTCACAATGCGGTTGATGTTCCTGCTCTTCTACCCGATGGTTCACCAGCTCCTTCTTCGATTTCAGCGACTCTTGAGGCCAGAGGCGACATGTTGTCCTCGAAACCCTTCGAACTTGAAGTCAAGAAAGAGGAGGAAGATTAATTGGATATCTCAAATTATATTTATCTTTCTGCGATCCTCTTTACTATTGGTGCAATTGGAGTAGTAGTTCGCAGAAATGCGATCGTAGTATTTATGTGTATTGAATTGATGCTGAACGCTGCGAATTTAGCATTTGTAACCTTCTCAAGAATTCATGGAAATCTTGCTGGCCAAGTTACTTCATTCTTTACTATGGTTGTTGCAGCTTGCGAAGTTGTAGTTGGTCTCGCGATTATCGTTGCGATATATCGCTCCCGTCGATCAGCATCTGTTGATGATGCTAGTTTGTTGAAGCGATAATGACTATAAGCACAAATTTAGTTTATTTCATTGCCCTTCCACTATTTAGTTCTGGCTTGCTGCTTCTACTAGGCCGGAAAGCTGATAAATGGGGACATATCTTTGCGACGTTAGTTTCTGCATCAGTCTTTATTATTGGTGTAATTGAATTTTTCGCAATGCAAGGCCGCGAGGGCGAAGCCCGCCCTGCTACCCAGAAACTTTTTGAATGGATTTCAGTTGGCTCTCTCCAGGTTGATGCTGGACTACTTCTAGATCAACTTTCTATCTGTTTTGTGCTGTTAATTTCAGGCGTCGGAACCCTTATTCATATCTATTCAATCGCATATATGTCCCACGATCGTGATCGCCGTAGATTCTTTGCCTACCTAAATCTCTTCATCGCAGCGATGTTGCTGCTTGTATTGGGAGATTCATATCTAAACCTTTATGTAGGTTGGGAAGGCGTAGGCCTTGCTTCCTACCTATTGATTGGTTTCTGGAATGAGAAACCGGCATATGCAGCTGCTGCAAAGAAGGCATTTGTTGCGAACCGAGTTGGCGATGTTGGCTTATCACTTGCAATCATGATTGCATTTACACAATTCGGAACCGTAACTTTTGCCGGTGTTAAGGAAGGTGCATCTGGTGCATCTGCCGGCGCACTTACCGCGATCGGTGCAATGCTCTTGCTAGCAGCCGCCGGCAAATCGGCGCAGTTCCCACTGCAATCTTGGCTTGGCGATGCAATGGCTGGACCAACCCCAGTTTCTGCACTTATTCACGCCGCAACCATGGTTACCGCAGGCGTGTATCTGATAACTCGCTCTAACTTTATTTTCGATGCTTCACCAACTGCTCAATTGATGGTTGTCATCGTTGGCGCAATAACACTTTTGTTTGGTGCACTGATCGGAACTGCTAAAGACGATATTAAGAAGGCGCTAGCAGCTTCGACAATGTCACAGATTGGCTACATGATTCTTGCTACTGGACTTGGTCCAGTTG
>Ga0136655_1000613_pt1 | contig 16069 bp, 17 predicted proteins | sample CPBDNA_2_FD_94863 | JGI IMG/M metagenome (GOLD analysis project Ga0136655, IMG submission 94863) | Freshwater to marine salinity gradient microbial communities from Chesapeake Bay, USA - CPBay_Spr_15_0.8_DNA (version 2) | ecosystem: Environmental > Aquatic > Marine > Coastal | place: USA... | reverse complement strand
GTTGGTTTTAAAATGGTGCAAATCATATTAACGATTTATATTAAGTGTGCTTTGGTTTGCTCATTCAGTCCCCTGTTAGTTAAATTAAAGCACACCCCAACCTAGCAAAAATTCATAGCTCCTATTCTGTTTTTAGATATCTATAATCTTCATGACAGGTAAGCATTCTTAACTATCCTTATTAAATTTTACATCAGTATGTTCAGGATTTTAATAATCAAAAAGGAGATAAATAATGAAAATAAAAAATTTATTGCTTGTTGCAATATTCTCATTACTTTTTATAAGTCCATCTTTTGCTGCCGAATCGACAGTAAATGCAGAAACTCAATTCGTATTTAATACGCTTTTGTTTTTAATTTGTGGTTTTCTAGTAATGTTTATGGCGCCAGGGTTTGCCATGTTAGAATGTGGACTGGTAACATCGAAGAGTGTTTCTTCGATTGCTGCAAAAAATATTGGTTTATATTCTATCGCTGGAATTATGTTTTGGCTTTGTGGATACAATCTAGCTTATGGGATTTCTGAAGGAGGTTTTATAGGTAACTTCTCTGCATGGTCAGACGGAACAGACTTTAAAAAAGATAGTTATGCTGCAGGATCTGATTGGTGGTTTCAAATGGTATTTGCCGCAACAACTGCATCAATTGTATCTGGAACTTTAGCTGAAAGAATTAAAATTTGGCCTTTCTTTTTGTTCGTTGCTATTTTAACTGGGGTTTTGTACCCAATTGAAATGGGATGGCAGTGGGGCGGAGGATGGTTAGCTGCAAAAGGATTTTCAGATTTTGCAGGATCAACTTTAGTTCATGCAGCAGGTGGAGCAGCAGCTCTTGCAGGTGCAATCATTTTAGGACCAAGAGTGGGACGATTTACCAGTGGAAAAAATCTTCTTCCATTTGCGGCGTCTTCGATTCCTTTAGCAACCCTTGGAACTTTTGTTCTTTGGTTTGGTTGGTTTGGTTTTAATGGTGGATCTCAGTTAGCACTTGGAACGTTTGCCGATGCTTCTGCAATCTCTACTATTTTTATCAACACAAACTTAGCAGCAGCAGCTGGTGTAATGGTGAATGCATTAAGTACCAGATTTGTCGGTGGAAAAACTGATGTAATCATGTTGCTTAATGGAGCATTAGGTGGTTTAGTTGCAATTACTGCAGAACCATTAGCGCCATCTCCAATTGCAGCTATTTGTATCGGTGGTATCGGTGCAGCAGTAGTGGTAGTTGGCACATCATTACTTGATAAACTAAAAATTGATGATGTTGTGGGAGCTATTCCAGTTCACTTATTCGCAGGAATTTGGGGAACTTTAGCAGTGCCCATTACCAATAAAGATACATCATTTGCTACTCAGTTCTTAGGAACTTTCTCAGTAGTAGTGTTTATGTTCATCGCATCCATTATTGTCTGGTCTATCTTAAAAGCAACGACTGGTATCAGAATTAGTGATGAAGCTCAGAAAAAAGGAACAGATGTTTCTGAAATCGGAGTAAGAGCATACGCTATCAAAGACTAATTACCTCTCAAGTTAGTTGGTATAATTATAGGCCCGTAAATTTTTACGGGCCTATTCATTTTTTAGCTAGCTATTTTCATCATAGCTCACAAGCTCAAATAACTCTTCGTTTAAAAATTTGATTAAGATATTTTGATCAGTATGGATTGGAGAAGAATACAAGTATTTACACAAATTTGCGGCAATAAAAGTTTCACAGCTGCTGCACAAATACTTGGCAAATCACAATCCACCTTAAGCCGAGATGTCATCCAATTAGAAAAAAAAATTGGATTTAAAGTATTTAAAAGAGATATTCGAGGAATAAAACTTACGGAAAAAGGAAAAAAACTTTTTATACTTGCAGAAGAATTTAATTCTAAATTAATAGCATTTAATTTAAAAAAAAGTTAGATATCTATTTTTGAGATATACATTTTAAACATTCCGGACTTTAAATCTGGAGTTTTGTTTATTCCTAAATCATTTACCTGTTATTCTATAATAGCATTGTTCTTATTTGATAAATTATTTTAATTTCTGGCTATGAGAATTTGTAATTTAAGTTTTGCTTTAGTTTCTTCTTTTTCCTCACTTTTTACTTTGACTCCCACAAGTTAGCTTTTTTTGTTTAATAGAGCCCATATGTTTTTGCATATGGGCTCTATTTTGTTATTAAGATAACAAGAATACCTATTACAAAAACTGTAATTCCAATTATTTCAATCAGCTTAATCTTCTCTTTAAAATAATATCGTGAAGATAAGTAGCTAAAGAATAGTTCAATTTGACCAAAAGCTCTTACCATAGATGCTTGGGTTAAAGAAAATGCATAGAACCAAAAAAGAGTTGCTATAAACCCAGAAAATCCTGCTGCAACACTTTTGTATTTATTGTTTAATATATTTTTAAACTGATCTCTTTCTTTGATTGCCAAGTAACAAGATACAAAAATAGTTTGAACAAAAGTAGAGGCAAATAGGGTTGTGATCGCCATTTCAAAATTAGAAGTTAGATTTTCTAACGACAGAGTAGCTCCTCGAAAAGAGACAATGCTTAAAGCCAGTAGAGAGCCGCAAAAAATTCCTAATAGGGTAGACTTTGATAAGATATTTTTTAAAAAAAAGTTTAAGTCCTTTACCGAAAAAATAATAACACCAATAGTAGATATTATAATTCCTAAAATGACTATGCCAGATAGATGATCATTTAATATTATGAGTTCTAAAAAAGCTATTTGTATGACCTCTGTTTTGCTTAATGTAGTTCCCACAACAAAGTTAGAAAATTTAAAAGAGTAAAGAAATATAAAGGTAAATATAATTTGAGATAAGGATCCCAAAACAACATAGCCAAGGAAGGTATTATTGGATAAAGCGTCGGAAACTACATTTAAATCTTTAAAATATCCAAAAAATAACAAAGCAGAAAAGGGAAGCGCAAATACGAATCGAACGTAAGTGGATGCCATTAAAGACATCTGATCATTTAAGCTCTTTTGAAGACTAGAGCGTAAGTTTTGAAAAAAAGCAGCAATAATAGTGGCAGCAATCCAATGCATAGCATTTATTATTACTCTTAGAGAAGCTTATTGTAAAATCGATTATTAGTAAGTTGCTCTTCCGCCACTCAGGTCAAATACCGCACCAGTAGAAAAAGAATTCTCTTCACTGGCTAACCAAGCAACTAAAGAGGCTAGCTCCTCGACTTTAGCAAATCTATTTCTAGGAATTTTAGAAAGCATATAATTAATATGCTCTTCGGTCATTTGGTCAAAAATTCTTGTTTTTGCAGCCGCAGGGGTAATACAATTGACTGCAATATTTTTGTCAGCCAATTCTTTTCCCAATGACTTAGTCAATCCAATGACCCCAGCCTTTGCAGTACTGTAAGCACTAGCATTCGGATTTCCTTCTTTTCCAGCAATCGAAGATATATTAACAATTCTTCCAAAATTATTTTTAATCATATGTGGAGCGATTGCCTTGCAGCAATAAAAAACTGCATTTAGGTCTAAATCTAAAACTTTCTTCCATTCATCAATAGGATAATCCCAAACTGTTGCATTTTTCCCTGTGATGCCAGCATTATTTACGAAAATATCAATCTTTGTTTGGTGAGAAATTTTTTCAATTTCAGAAGAAATTTGATCAAAATTAGTTACATCTATTTTTGCAGCAGAAAGTTTAGGGTTATTCTTTTCCTTTAAAACTTTGCCAGTAGTATCTTCATCAATATCCCACATGATAACGTTTGCACCAGATTCTAAAAACCGCTCTGTAATTGCAAGCCCAAATCCCTGAGCACCTCCGGTCACAATGGCAGTTCTATTTTTTAAATTAATTTGATTCATGTTTTTTCCTTTCTTAAACAACTGTTTGATTTTGTGTTCCTAGCCCTGTTACTTCTAGGGTAATTTTATCTCCTCTTTTGAGAAAAACTGGTGGCTTCATTCCCATTCCCACTCCAGGCGGTGTTCCTGTGGTAACAATATCTCCTGGCTGTAAAGACATAAAATTACTCAAATAAGATAAAATAAAATTAAAATTAAAAATCATTTTATTGGTATTGCCTGTTTGCATTCTTTTTCCGTTTACATCCAACTGAAGTGATAAATTATTAATATCTTTGATTTCATCTTTGGTTACCAGGTAAGGACCAATGGGACCAAATGTATCCCCAGATTTTCCTTTAGTCCAGTTACCACCTCTTTCTATTTGCCATTCTCTCTCACTAACATCATTCACAATGCAATATCCCAATATATGATCTGAGGCTTCTTGCTCTGTGATATTCTTGGTTTCTTTTCCAATAACAAATCCGATTTCTACTTCCCAATCAAGTTTCTTAGAGTCTTTGGGCATAACCACATTATCATTGGGCCCCACAATAGAACTGGTGGCTTTATGAAATATAATAGGCTCTTTGGGAATTGCCATGCCTGATTCTTCAGCATGATCAGAATAATTTAAGCCAATCGCAATAAACTTGCCAGGGTTCTTAACGCAAGGTCCAATTCTTTGATTAGAATCTAAGTCAGGAAGTTTCGATACATCAATTTTTTTTAACTTGTCCAAAGTATCAAAATTTATTGTCGCTGGATCCAAATCTAAAATATGCTCTTCTAAACTTTTTATTTTACCCTCATGCAATAGGGCTGGCTTCTCTTTGCCCACATTTCCTACTCTTAATAACTTCATATTTCTCCTTTTAGTTTATTTTTTTGTTTGTTCTTTTTTAAATATGGAAAAGACAAAGCAATGACAGATAATACAAAGAACGTAACTACAATCGGTCTTGTAAAAAATAATAAATAGTTTCCATCAAAAATAACTAAAGACTGTCTCAATGTAAGTTCAACTAATTGTCCCAAAATTAAACCAATGATTATAGGAACTACGGAAAATCCAAATTTTCTCAAAACAAATCCAATGACTCCAAAAATAATCATAAGCAATACATCGGAAAAAGATTGATTGAGAGAATAGGTACCACATACAGAAAGTACAAAAATCATGGGCCATAATAATCTACTTGGAATTAGTGTAATTCTTGCAAATAGTTTTGCTCCAAAAAATCCCATAATAAAAAATAAAATATTTGCAAAAAACATTGATCCGAAAATCCCATACAAAAACTCCGGCTGTTCTTTAAATAGGTCTGGACCCGGTCTTAATCCATGAATAATCATTCCTGTTAAAATAACCGCTGTCGTTGCGCTGCCTGGAATTCCCAAGGCAAGAGTAGGAACCATCGCTCCGCCTGTCGCTGCATTATTAGCCGTTTCTGCACCTGCAATCCCATCGATCGCACCTTTACCGAATTTGCTAGGATTCTTAGACCATCTTTTAGCTTCTGAATATCCAATCAATGAAGCAACGGTTCCACCCTCTGCTGGCAAGATTCCAATAAACGAACCAATTCCAGAAGAACGTAAAATTGTTTTAAAACAATATTTAAAATCTTCTTTAGTAGGAAGTTTTACAGCTTTCATCGCAACTCTTTTAAAAATTTGATTAGTTAATGTTGATTGAACTAACATCTCACTTATTGCAAAAAGACCAACCACGACTGGAATAAAACCAATCCCTTCCGTCAATTGACCAACCCCAAAAGTGAATCTGTCAACGGAGGTCATAATGTCCTTTCCAACAGTTGATAACAAAATACCAAAAGCTCCTGCCAGTAAATTTTTAACTGGACTTCCCTCTCCAATAGAAGCCAGCATAGTTAGGCCAAAAATAGCTAAGGCAAAATATTCAGGTTGACCAAATTCATAAGCAATATTTGCTAAAATCGGAGCAAATAATACTAGCACTATCACACTAAAAATTCCTCCAAAGGCACTGCCAAAAGTTGCCATACCCAAAGCTCTTGCAGCCTCTCCCTTTTGTGCCAGTGGATATCCATCCAAGCATGTTGCAGCAGCAGCAGGAGTGCCGGGGGTATTAATTAATATTGCAGTAATAGCTCCACCGTATGTTCCAGCACAATAAATAGAAGTGAGTAAAATAATTGCTGAAAGAGGTTCTAAGGTCATAGTAAAAGGTAATATTAATGCACCACCGGTAGTAGGACCTAGACCTGGTAAAACTCCTAAAATCAAACCAAACAATGTTCCCAAAAGTAAAATTAAAAATATTTTACCATTCATGATAGGCGCAAGCATGTAAAGAAAGTTTTCAGTCATAAGTAGTTAGTTATAGTACAGGTTAGTTAGTATTCCAGAAGGAAACCTTAGGCCAAGTACCACCTCGAATAAGACAAATACTACTATTGGAAATATAATAGAAAGAGATAAAATTAATAATATATTTTTTTCTCCCCACCAAGAGGAAATTAAAAAAGAAAAAATAATTAGAGCAAGAAACAAGTCTATAAAATGAGAGACAAACACAAATACAAATAGACCAAAAATAGTTTTGTAAAATATACGAGGAAGATTTTTGTTAGAAGTTGTCTTGGTTGTAAAATAGAGATAAGTTAAAATAGAGTTTAGAAAGGCAATCAATACAATCAATCCCTTTGGGAAAGTAGCTGGCTGAATTCCTCTCATTAAAATAGGAGGAACTTCATCGAAATATAAAGAAGACGTATAAGTAGCAATACAAAATAAATATATAAATAATAATAAAAGAAATTCTGGGTTTAAAGAAAAAAGGGCAGCATTAAATCTGCCCTTTTTAAGTACCTTAACTTTATTCATGGGGGAATATAGTTGGGTTTATTTTATGTAACCTAATGCTTTTAGTTGAGCGGTCATTTCTTTAAGCATATCTTCCATTTGCTTGCCCCACTCGTCTGCACCAACTACACTAGTCTGGTCTAAACCAATTTCTGTTAAGAAATTTTTGTAGTAGTTGTGACCCATAGCTTTTAGCATTCCGTTTTCAAGCTCTTTAGCTCGTTCAGCCGAAACACCTTTTTTAGTTACAAATCCACGAACTGTAGATAGTGCAACAGGTATTCCTAACTCAGTAGCTGTTGGAACTTTTGAAAGCTTAGCCATTCTTTTTTTAGCTAACACAACAGCAACACAAAGTTTACCTTCGTTGATTTCAGTTAATGCTTCTCCTAAATTCAAAACACCCACATCAATATCACCCTTGATTAGGTTTGTTTTAATGGGAGCCACACCTTTATAAGCAACGATTTTAGGATCTTTTAATTTTCCTTTTTTAGTAAAAGCAATTGCACTTACGTCATCAATTCCACCTGTGTGAGTTGTTCCATAAGAAAAAGACTTGCTCTTTTGCATTTTCACAAAAGTTTTTCCGTCTTTAAATTTAGATTTGCAACTAACAACAAATAACTGAGGATCATCTGTTCCTCTAGCCAAAGGTTGCATATCACTTAGCTTCACTTTAGTTTTTCCTAAAGCCATAGAAACAGCATGACCTGTTGTCCATGTTAAAGTATGCTGACCATCAGCAGGTAATGACATCATGTAGTCCATAGACACAGCACCACCGCCACCTTTTTTATTTACTAATTGCATATCTTGTTTCAGAACTCTTCGAGCTCTTAATAGCATCATTCTGGTAGTTACATCTGTTCCACCACCAAAACCTGCATGTGTTATAGCTTGGATCGCTTTTTTACTATGTGAACCAGCCTTTGCACTCATCTCAGTAATTGGCATATCTAGAACCATTACTAGAGCTGCCAGCACTATTGTGAGTAGTTTCTTTTTTATCATTATTGACTCCCCGTTTTAGTTTTTAATTAGTTTGATTAAAAACGATTATAAATATAAAATCAACAAAAAAACGATATTTTTTATGGAACTTAACAACACTAAAAAAAATGCTGAAATTATAAAACTTCATCCTGAAGTTGCAGAAAAAACTACTTCATTTATTACACAGATTTATAACCAAATTAAAAAGTCTTTAATCAATGGTGAATTAAAGCCAGGAGAAAAATTAAAAATCGATTCCTTAAAAAAAATTTATAATGTTGGCTCTACTCCAATTAGAGAAGCTTTAACTTGGTTAGTTGCCGACAATTTAGTTCAAAAAATAGATCAGAAAGGATTTGTTGCAACAGAATCAACCATCCAAGATTTTAAAGAAATCTTAAAAACAAGACTATGGATGGAAGAGGTAGCTTTTAGAAAATCTATGCAGAATAAGAAAAATATTGATGCATGGGAGGAGGAATTGATTATTTTATGTCATAGAATGGAAAAAAGGGACTGGAAAGAAGAATACGATCCTTCTAATCCCAACTCTTGGGAGATGATACATAAGAAATTTCACATGACTTTAATCAGCAGATGTCAGTCAGAATATTTATTTAAATTTTGTGAGCAACTTTATGATTTAAACTTAAGATTTAGGTTTATGTTAATTAAGAAAAAAAAATCTTATCATCAACGTCCAGTGAATACAGAGCATGGGGATATATTAAAGTATGTTTTAAAAAGAGATGAGAATAAAGCAGTAAATGCGTTAATTGGCCATTATAAAATCACCGATAAGTATTTTGAAAAGTAAGAAAATATAATAAACTCACAATATTAAAAAAAAGAAAGGCTTCACAGACAATGAATAATAAACCAACTATAGGTATCATACTAGGAGACCCATCTGGAATTGGACCTGAATTAGTATCAAAATTGCTCGCAGACAAAATAACAGACAAAGCAAATTGTATTTTAATTGGTGAAAGAAGCATTTTAGAAGATGGAGAAAAAACTTCAGGAGTAAAAACTGATTTAATTCCTGCAAAAAATTTTGATGAAGTAGATTTTAGCAAAGGTTCTAAATTTTTTATAGATATTACGAATGGTAAAAATAGAACGTATGAAAAAAAAATAGCTAATGCAGAATCGGGTGCAAGTGTTTTAGAAAGCTTAGATTATGCGCTAGACTTAGCTAAAGCAAAAAAAATACACGCTATAAATTTTGGACCTATGAATAAAACTAGTTTAATTTTAGGGGGATGCAAATACAATGATGAACATGAATTTATGCAAGAGAAACTAGGGATGAAAGAGTTTTGTTGCGAATTTAATGTGGTAGATAATTTTTGGACCGCTCGCGTCACTTCTCACATTCCATTAAAAGATGTTGCACAAAACATCACTATTGAAAATATTTTAAAACCCATAAAATTAATTGATAAAACTTTACGAATGAGTGGCATGAAAAATCCAAGAGTAGCCGTTCAAGCACTAAATCCTCATGGAGAATTTGGTACGGAAGAAAAAGATGAAATTATCCCAGCTATTGAGGAAGCTAAAAAAATGGGAATTAATGCGGGAGGACCTTTGCCATGCGATACTTCTTTTATTACTGCTTTTAAGAACAAAGAATATGACTGTATTATTGGTATGTATCACGATGCTTTACAGTGTGGACTTAAAGCTTTTGGTTTTGATAGAGGAGTAACAGTTTCGGGGGGACTATCTGTTCCAGTCACAACACCTGCACATGGAACTGCATTTGATATCACAGATAAAAATATTGCTAATATGGAGCCTACAATAAATTCTTTTCAAATAGCTCTAGATATGAGTCACGGTTTAATGAATGACAAAAATTAAAGATATTAAAACGACCGTCTACCAGTGGAAGGGGAAAACTGTCCCTCCTCAGAAAAACTTTTGTACTAACGCCTCAGATTTACTTTATGAGCGTGGTGACAATATGGGGTCATTTAGATTTCATGAATGGCTTGTTTGTGAAATAGAAACAGATGACGGTATCGTAGGAATTGGTAATGCAGCCTTGGCGCCTCAGATTGTAAAAAAAACAATCGATTTATATTTAAAACCATTGCTAATTAATGAGGACCCTTTTGACTATGCTTATCTTTGGGAAAAAATGTATCGAAGAACATTAGCTTGGGGAAGAAAAGGAGTTGGCATGACAGCAATTTCTGCAGTCGATATTGCTATTTGGGATTTGATTGGAAAGATCACCAAGAAACCTGTTTTTAAATTATTAGGCGGTAGAACCAAAGAAAAAATTCCTGTGTATGCTTCTAAGCTGTACAGCCAACCAATTAAAGATCTTCAGCAAGAAGCAGAGAAGTACGTCAAAGAAGGTTTTACCATGTTTAAAATGAGATTTGGATGGGGACCCAAAGATGGAATTTCAGGTATGAAAAAAAACTTAGAACTAGTAGAGGCGGTAAGAGAAGTCGTTGGTTACGATACAGATCTTATGCTTGAATGTTATATGGGATGGAATCTGGATTACACCAAACAAATGATGCCCAAGCTAATGAAATTTAATCCGAGATGGTTAGAAGAACCAGTCATTGCAGATGATATTCACGGGTATGCTGAGTTAAATAATATGAACATGATTCCCATCTCTGGGGGAGAACATGAATTTTCATTGTTTGGATTTAAACAACTGTTAGATTTGAAAGCAGTCAGTTATATTCAGTACGATACCAATAGAGTGGGTGGAATAACAGCCGCACAAAAAATAAATGCTTTAGCGGAAGCTTATCAAGTTCCAGTAGTTCCTCACGCAGGACAGATGCATAACTATCATTTAACTATGGCCAATGTAAATTGTCCTATTTCAGAGTACTTCCCAGTGCACGATGTGGAAATTGGAAATGAACTTTTCTATTATATATTTGAAGGAGACCCTGCTCCTAAAAACGGTTTTATCAATTTAGAGGATGACAAGCCTGGATTGGGGCTTACAATTTCTGATAAATATTTGGATAGTTTTGATATTATTAACTAAATATCAAATAACTACATCCATCCTTTTTCTTTATAATATTTAATGGCACCAGGATGCAAGGGTGCAGCAATTCCTTGTCTAACCATTTGTTGAATATTTAATTTAGCGAATGCTTCATGTTCTTTTTGAAAGTCAGAAAAGTTTTCAAATACAGCTTTGACTAAATGATAAACAGTATCTTCAGGAACATTAGAATGAGTAATTAAATTATCAACAAAGCTAACAGACATAATTTTTTCTTTGTTTTTATAAGTATCTTTAGAAATTTCTATTAAAGAAAAATAAGTATTATTTTTTATGATATAGTTCAGGTTAGAATCTTTTAAATCTAGAACAGAAGCTCCACATTTAGTTATTGCTTTTTCTATCTCTAGGTTAGGAACTGTACTTATAAGACCCGCGGCATCTAACTTATTATTACAAATATCGTCTGCTTTAAATACATTGCCGTCTTCTAAGGTAACTCCAAAAAAACTTTTATTTACTCGGTTGGCATCCATGAGCAAATCAAAAGTTTTTCTCTCAACAGATCCTTCTTTTCCTATATGTATTTTTTTCCCCTTTAAAGATTTCCAATCTTTAATGTTTGACTTTTTTCTAGTGACAATTTGAAAAATATAAGGACTAGTAGAAAAAACGGATCTAATTTCTTTGAAGGGTTTAATGGTTTCAGACGCTTGCTCTGAAAATACAGCGTTAACTTTGTCAGATCTTACAAAAGAAAATTGAAAATTTTCCTCTTGAACTTGATCTAAATTAAAAGAAGCAGAGCCAGTCGACGGTGCTGTACAACGATAGGATTTAGAATTATTACCTGTGCCATGTTCTGCAGATGGTAACTTTCCCATCATTTTGCAGATCGCATTTCCTAATACAAAGTTAATTTTATTAGAAGCGCCCGATCCAATAGTAAAATATTCAGCAGAGATAGAGTTGGCAGTTAAGCAAAAAGAACTCAGGGTTATAGTCGTAAAAAGAATTTTAAATAATTGGGTCATTTATAATTTGCTTAAGTGTCGTTGTAATAAATCTTAAAAGAATACTATAGTAAACACAAATTTGTTTATTTGTGGGCAATCTTTAAAAAATTAAACGGGGAAAATAGTCTCAGAAATTTTACAAGAATCGCAGATCATAAAACCGTATAGTAAAAAATTAGCATAAACTGTTTCGTTTTCGATTTTACATTTTTCACATTTTCTAATTATCGGCTTGGTCATAAATGCAGACTAACAAATAACTATATAATTGAAATCATAACTAACGCTTACTAGAAACATTCTTCTGACTATGTTATTAGCTAAGAAATCAAGTAGCGCTCGTAGATCAACTGGATAGATCGTCTGATTACGAATCAGAAGGTTAGGGGTTCGAATCCCTTCGAGCGCACCAACTTTATTTTTTAAAGGTTAAACTGGCCCACAAAGAATGCCAGTCAGCATTTTTGATTTCTGATTTTTTAAAATGTACTGCGCTTATTAAAAAAGCTCCTTTTTTTTCAAGAGCAATAGTTGCCTTGCCATCATTATTAGTTCTAATTTTGCTAATTGTAGTTTCATTTTTAGTTTTATTAAAAATAGTAATTTGTGAATTGGGAAAAGGTTTGTTTTTATAAAGTAAAAGAACATCAACTTTGTTTTCACTTCCATAAGGATTGTTTAATGCAATTAATTCAAAAAGAAGACCTGTATTAAAATCTTCGCCCGACTTAGCACCAACTTGAATAAGAGATTTAGCATACCGGGTGTAGGTTTCCTTAATATCAGAATTAATAAAATCAGGATTTTCTTTACTCCATTTTTTCCAAAGTCCCTCATCTTGTAAAAAGGATTTAAATACTTCAAAATTTTTATAATCAACTTTTTCTGGAGCAGACTCATAGGATAGAACATGTAAACCAGATTCCTCTAATAAAGATTGAATAGCAGGATAATCTCCATCTCTAGGTTGTAGGGTAATTGATTTTTGTTCTAAAAAAAGTTTTAGACTTTTTGTTTCAGAACGAAGGTAAGGAAACTTGTCCCCATTAAATTTTTGGCCAACTTTAATATGTGCATTTAGTTTAGAATTAGGCTGTGTGATAAAAGCCTCAGGTTCTAGCCATAGTTCATGCGCAGAACTGGTTAGAGAGATAGAACTAAATAAAAGGACAACAGTTAATTTAGCTAGAAAATGGTTCATTACTTAATTATATATTACTTAAATGTTAATACGCTCTTTAATTATTTTTTTCAGTCTCTGTCAATTTGCATTTAGTCATGAATTGAAGCCGGCTATTGCCAATTTAGAATTAACTTCTAAACCATCAGAGATACATTATGAACTTAAGATTCAGCTAAATTTAGAATCGATTATCTCTGAAGTAGATCCTAATCATGACAATACAAATGAATCAAAGAATTCAGAGCGGTATGAACAATTAAGAAGATTTACACCAGAGCTTTTGCGGCAAGAATATCAAAAAATTAGATCCTCTTTTTTTCAAAATATTCATTTTCTAAATGGAAATGATAAAATTGCATTTAAAGATCACGATATACAGATAAGTGAAGTTGGTGATGTTTCTTTGGCCAGAGAAACAGAAATTGTAGTCAGGGGTAGTTTTTCTTCTAGCAATCCTTTGTTACAATTTCGTTGGGACCCTTTTTATGGCTCTATTGTTCTTAGGGTTAATAAAGATAGAGAGGAGCTATTCACCAAATATTTACAAAATGGAGATACTGCTAATTTTTCAACTTCTACCAATCAACAACAAACTTTTTTAAGTGTAGTTCAAGATTATATCATTATTGGTTTTCAACATATTGTACCCAAAGGCTTAGATCATATTTTATTTGTAGTGGGATTGTTTTTGTTATCGACCAGACTACGACCTTTGATTTGGCAAGTATCAGCTTTTACTCTTGCCCATACCGTAACTATTTTTTTAGGAGTTATGAAGATTATAGTCATTCCTGCTTTTATAGTAGAGCCCATCATCGCTATCTCAATTGTTTATATTGCCATTGAAAATATTTTTCTTAAAGACCTAACTAGATGGAGACCCATATTGGTGTTTATTTTTGGGCTACTGCACGGTCTTGGATTTGCAGGAATTTTAAATGAAATTGGGGTGGCGGAAAGCTATTTTATAACGAGCCTGGTCTCTTTTAATATCGGAGTAGAAATTGGCCAATTGCTGGTTATTTTTATTTGTTTTGTATCGATCGGATTTTGGTTTGGTCAAAAAAAATGGTATCGAAATTATCTAACCAACCCACTGTCTGCGATCATCGCACTCATTGGCTTGTTTTGGTTTGTAGAAAGAGTTGGTTTTTTAATTTAGATTTTGTTATGATTATATATGGACCCAATTGTACACAGAACGTCTAAAAGAATATTCAGATTCTTAGACCCCATTTATGAAGCGTTAGAACCTCTAGCATATCCTATGATCAGATTTGTTGCTGGGGCCATGATGATACCTCATGGATATGGAAAAGTGTTCGGAGGAATCGAGGAAACTACCCAATTTTTTGCAAGTGCTGGTTTAGAGCCTGCTTTAATTTTAGCTTGGTATGTTGGTTTGATCGAGTTGGTGGGCGGTATTTGTGTAGCCCTTGGATTGTTTACAAGATTAATGTCTGCACAACTAATTGGTGTTCTTGCCGTGGCTACTTTTTATATACATTTGCCAAGTGGATTTTTGTGGGTTAAGGGTGGATATGAATACCCATTGTTTTGGTTAGTAGTCATGATTGCTATTACTATTAAAGGCGGAAGCAAATTAAGTATGGACAATATAATAGGAAAAGAATTTTAATGAATTTATCAAGCCTACCTCTTAGTAAAGCTGTTGTAGTATTTTTGATTTTAGTTGCAGCAGTGATTCTCGGAATTACTTTAATCGTATAGTCATTACTTATATTAAGTTCTCTGTTTTTTAAAATATTTACAACGATAGTCTTATAGGCCCCAATATACATGGGTTTTTCAAGTAAACAGATTTTTAATACAACTATAAAGTTTGCTTTTGTCATAAAACTTTAACAATTCTGTAACACAATTGTTCCAAATACAAATTACTTAAACTGCAATTAAACAATTAAAAAAAGGAAAAATAACAAATGAATAAAATAAAGTTTATTGCAGCTTTTGTTTTGGGGCTTGGCATAACTTCTGCCGCTTCAGCAAGAGATCAAATTCAAATTGTAGGATCGTCCACAGTGTATCCTTACGCAACTGTTGTTGCTGAAAAATTTGGTAAAAGCGGAAAATTTAAAACTCCAGTTGTTGAAAGCACAGGTACTGGTGGTGGAATGAAATTATTCTGCTCAGGTGTTGGAACGCAACATCCAGATGTTACTAATGCATCAAGAGCTATCAAATCTAAAGAAAAAGCTCTTTGTGCTAAAAATGGTGTGAATGATATTATTGAAATTGTTGTAGGTAATGACGGAATTGTATTCTCACATTCTTTAAAAGCAAAAGATGCAAATTTTACTAAAGAGCAACTTTGGAGAGCTTTAGCACATGATGTTGATATCAATGGAAAGATAGTTGCTAATCCTTACAAAAAATGGAGCGATATAGATAAGTCACTTCCAAATTTTGGAATTAAAATTATGGTTCCTCCCCCAACTTCAGGAACAAGAGATGCTTGGAACTCATTGGTTATGGGCAAAGGTTGTTCAAAAGCTTATAAAGAGCTTGCAGGAAAAGATGCAAAAAAAGGTTGTCCAAAACTTAGAGAAGATGGTTTGGCAATTGAAGCGGGTGAAAATGATACTTTGATTGTAAACAAGCTTGCAGCTGATCCAGAATTATTTGGTTTATTTGGCTATAGTTACTTAATTGGAAATAAAGATAAAATTAAAGCTGCCTCTATCAATGGAGTAAAACCTTCGTTGGAAGGCATTCAAGATTACTCTTACCCAATAGCAAGACCTCTTTTTTTCTACGTAAAAAAAGCTCACATCGGTGTTGTTCCTGGTATTAAGGAATTCTTAAATGAATTTACTTCCAAGAAAGCAATGGGAAATTTAGGCTATCTAACCGACATTGGTTTAGTACCTTTGAGTAACGACAAATATAAAATCACAAGAAACTCAGCTACGAAACTTATCAACATCAAAATGTAAGTTTTGCAAGCTAGTTGCTTGTAATTTAGTTAATAAGATTAAGAGCCAGAAAATTTCTGGCTCTTAATATTTTAAGGGTTAGGAAAATATGAATATATTAATATTAGTTTTTATAGCCTTATTTAGTTTTTCCTGCTTTTTCTTCGGAAAATCTCAAATTAAAAAAATTGCATATTCACAAAAATTTAAACCCAAGGCGCTACCTCATTTTTATGGTTTTTATTTATCTTTATGGTGTG
>Ga0136655_1000612_pt1 | contig 16085 bp, 15 predicted proteins | sample CPBDNA_2_FD_94863 | JGI IMG/M metagenome (GOLD analysis project Ga0136655, IMG submission 94863) | Freshwater to marine salinity gradient microbial communities from Chesapeake Bay, USA - CPBay_Spr_15_0.8_DNA (version 2) | ecosystem: Environmental > Aquatic > Marine > Coastal | place: USA... | reverse complement strand
ATGTTCTTATTTCAAGGAAACCACTCCTTCATATGATCTGTAGCTTTTTAGTACGCTACTTAAAATGGAGTACTCCCACAAACATAGAGAAGAAAATAGCAACGTATCAATATAATTTAGGCCAAGCGCTGTTTGGTATCCAAAGAAGCTTTAAGAAGACATAGGAGCGACTTCTGCAGTCAACTTAACTGCTATCAAAAGAAAAGAGAATATCATTGTAGTATTTTATAGGATTACTTCAGAAAGGGTAAAATAGCAGTCAAAACCTTTGCCAATCAAACCTTAGGGCAGTAGTTTATTGCCCAGAGTACGGGGTGATTTATCTGTAGCAAAAGCAATAAAAAAAATATCATCTACACGTTAAACTAATTCTAATAAGCTTAGGGATAGAAGTGTTATCTGGGGCATCTGCGTAAGAAAAGAGTTCCAACACAAAGGAGTTGTCTATTTTTTAGTTGCTGATCCTTTATAAATCTGGTCACGACCGGATTGTTTAAATTCGAAGGTATAGGAATTCTTACTCGTGGTCAATATTTTAAATAGGTAAGCTCGGCTTTCGGCATTTGTTTTAGGATCAATAGGGATCACTCTCCATTCGCAATCATTGACCCATTCAATTCTTGAAGTATCAACTTTAGATTCAAAACGTTCAATTTGAAAATCTTTGGTGCGAGTAAACTCTGTCTTTAATAAACGACCACCACTTTCTTGTTCCCATATAAAAGTACCTTCTTGAAAGTCCTTACAATCTCGGGTGTTTTCATAACAGCTGGTGGTAAAAAATAAAATTAAGATCAATAGAGGTGAATACTTCATGTATTTTTTTTTGCAAAGTTACTTCCTGAGCAGGAAGTTAAGGTATAAAATATTCAAAACTTCCATCGTCGTACAACAAAATCACCTTTTGTATATTTTTCCCTTTTTTTATTTGAGTTGTGGGGATATTTTGTTGGTGTTCTGAAGTGGAAAAAAGATCTGGAGAGGCTTTTTGTACAGGCTCATTACGACTGGGCTCCATTGTTTTCTTTTCAGGCGCAGCGGCAGGAGGGGAGTGTTGAGTAGGAGGTGTTAGTGGCACTTCTGATTTGGGATAAGTTCCTTTACCATTGAGTAGCCAGTCGAAATCTACTTCTGGAAATTCTTTCACGGTATGAATAACAAAATCCAAGCTAGGTTTGTTGCGTCCGGACAGAATATGTGATATAGAACTGCGTCCTACATTGATACGTTCTGCAAAGGATGAAGCGTTTAAATCGTTCCTATCCATAATTTTTTGCATTCTTTTTGAAAAATCTGCTGAATTCATCATAGGTTACAAAAGTAAACAAAATATAGCTACAATTGTGTTTATTAATGTAAACATTTTTAAAAACGGGTTGTAAAAACCTTTAAAACTAGTAAGTATAGTATTAACAATTACTTTACTTAATGATGCTTTAAATATTGAATTATAATTAAATAGCTATTAATTTACATTCAATAGGTATTCAGGAATGAAAGTAGGGTTAAAAAGCGACGACAACCCACTTAAGACTGATTACAAATGTAAACTACCCGGCAGGAAAGCTTGTTTACATTTGTAACTACAAGGATGTTTACTTTTGTAACCTTTAAAGAGTTTACATTTGTACTTTATAAATAGCATTCTAACTGTATGATTAGGATGCTGGCTTTAAACCTTTTTATTGAATGCTTCCTAGATATTACTCGTATACCCAATTTGAAGACTATCTCCAAAAGATCCTACATGCCTTAAACGGTACTGTTTTACAGGATCTGATAATAGGTAAATCAGTGCTTCAAAGACCTATTTACGGGCTTAAGTTTGGCTCTGGAAAAGTAAGAGTTTTGGCATGGTCTCAAATGCACGGAAATGAATCTGCTACTACAAGAGCGATTTGTGAGCTTTTAAAAAGGAGTGATTTAGATTACCTACTAGAGGATATTGAATTATATATTATTCCTATTTTAAATCCTGACGGTGCAGAAAATTGGACTAGAGTAAATGCAAATAATGTGGATTTAAATCGGGACGCAGTCTTATTGTCACAGCCTGAAAGTATTGTTTTAAGAAAGGTTTGTGATGATTTTCAACCTCATTATTGTTTTAATTTACACGGTCAACGCAGTATGTACGGATCTTTAAATGGGTCAACTCCAGCTCAATTATCGTTTCTAGCGCCTTCAGGAGATCAAAAGAAATCCCTAAGTGTTGCTCGTATTAAGGCGATGCGTGTTATTAATTCCATAAACACCAACTTGAATCATCGTGTAGACGGAATTATAGGAAGGTATAAGGACGACTTTAATAGGAATTGTGTAGGAGATTTTATGATGAACTCTCATGTTCCTACGGTCTTATTTGAGGCAGGTCATTCAGGAGATGATTACTCTAGAGATAAGGTAAGTATGTTGGTGTATCAGGCGCTTGTGATAGCATTGAAATCTGTTGGTACCAACCAAATACTCGACGCAGATGTTGTGAGTGCCTATGAATCTATTCCAGAAATGAGCACTGCTTATGTAGATATTTTAATTAAAAACGTTCCAACTCCAATTGGAAACAGGCATCTTTCTATTCAGTACCATGAGCAGGTTAGGGAGGGTGAACTCTATTTTATACCTATTCTTATAGGGGTGAACAGAGAAGACGTTCTCAATGGGCATCGGGTTATCGACTTGTTAGGTCATCATCATTTTAAAAATGATTTGATCGTAGAAGGCAGTTTTGAAATCTATTCAGAGTCTTTAAATATCAAAATATTTGCTAATTAATTTCAAAAATGTTGAATTAGTTAGTTTATTATCATCTATTGTCCTAATTTTACGAAAAATTGTTAGAAAAACCCCTATGTTATGGCAAAAGTTGATGATATTGATAAAAAAATCCTGGATGTGCTCATTGAGAATACAAGAACCCCTTTTACAGATATAGCAAAAAGACTTCATATTAGTGCTGGTACGGTACATGTTCGGGTTAAGAAAATGGAAGAATCAGGTATTATACATGGATCTTCGTTGACGGTAGACTACCATCAACTCGGATATACCTTTATTGCCTACATAGGTGTATTTTTAGAAAAAACAAGTACTACTCAATTTGTATTGAGCAGGATCCAAGAAATCCCTTTTGTTACAGTAGCTCATATTACCACTGGAAAATTCAATATTTTCTGTAAAATACGTGCAAAAGATACCACACACGCAAAGAAAATTATTTTTATGCTTGACGATATTGATGGGGTAAGTCGCACTGAAACCATGATTAGTCTGGAGGAAAGCATCAATGATAAGAAAAGGTTGTTGCACAAAGTATTTCAAGACCTGTAATGTTTCTTTTAAAGGATCTCGACAAAAGCGAATATTCAGAATACTATACTCCTTATCTCTCCTTGTTAGATAAAGAAACTGCTTTAGAGTCTGTTTTATTAGACAGTATCTCGCAAACAGTGAAGTTAGTGAACTCTATTGATAAGCCTTTTTCTTATTCCTATGCAAAGGGTAAGTGGTCAATAGGTCAAGTATTACAGCACAACTTGGACACGGAGCGCATTTTTGCTTACCGCGCTCTTAGATTTATTCGAAACGATGCGACTCCTTTACCAGGATTTGATCAAGATCTTTTTGTTGAAGCATTAGCAGATTCCGCTTTCGCGAAAGCGGAATTATTATCTTCCATGCAGTCCACTAGACAGGCAACTATAGATGTGTTTAAGAATGCAACAGCAGATTCTTTACAATTTAGAGGAGTTGCAAGTGGTCAGTTCATGACCGCACGCGTGATTCCTTTTTTAATAGCTGGTCATAGTTTGCACCATGAAAACATCATTAAAGAACGCTATCTATAAGTAGGTATTCAAATACTTTTGGAAGGAAAGTGAATACCACAAAGAAGGCTCGCAATTGCGAGCCTTCTTTGTGGTCAATAAGTTGCACCAGGGTTACTGGTTCAGCATAACCGGCATTACTAACATAGTTACGTTTTCGCCTTCATCCAGTCCGTCTACAGGTGTTAAAATACCTGCGCGATTCGGAAGTGACAACTCTAGAGAAACGTCATCACAAGTTAGGTTATTAAGCATTTCAATAAGAAACCTGCTGTTAAAACCTATTTGCATGTCATCCCCTTGATAGTCGCAAGTCAAGCGTTCATCGGCTTTATTGCTGTAATCTAAATCTTCAGCACTTATGTTAAGTTCAGCACCTGCCATCTTAAGTCTGATTTGGTGTGTCGTTTTGTTGGAAAAAATACTTACACGTCTTACAGAATTTAAAAATTGTGTTCTAGAAATGGTGAGCTTATTAGGATTCTCCTTTGGAATTACCGCTTCATAATTAGGGTATTTCCCATCGATTAAACGACAAATAATGTTGGTAGAATCAAAGCTAAATTGTGCGTTGCTTTCATTGTATTCAATCAAGACTTCAGATTCACTTCCTTGCAACATGGCTCTAAGAAGATTTAAAGGTTTCTTAGGCATGATGAACTCTGCTGTTTGACTGGCAGTAAGGTCTTCTCTTTTATAACGCACCAACTTATGAGCATCGGTAGCTACAAAAGTAAGTGAATCACTTGCAAATTGAAAAAACACACCACTCATTACAGGTCTTAAATCGTCATTACCAGCCGCAAATATAGTTTTGTTAATCGCCGTGGCTAGGGTATCGCCCATTATAGAGGTGCTGCTAGGATCTGAAATAGTAACCGCTTTTGGAAACTCTGCAGCGGCGGCACAAGCTATTTCAGACTTACCTTTATCGTGACTTACCGTCATCATGGTGTCCACAGAATGAAAAGTAAGTGGTTGTTCTGGAAATGTTTTTAGGGTGTCAAGTAATAATTTTGCTGGTAAAGCAATGCTTCCATCATCTTCACTCTCCACTTCAAGTTTGCTAATAATGGTCGTCTCCATATCGCTAGCAGAAACTTTAAGCTCATTACCCGTTAATTCTAGAAGGAAGTTATCTAAAATAGGTAAGGTGTTGTTATTATTAATGACTCCACCTAACAGTTGCAGGTGTTTTTGTAGATAAGAACTTGATACTATAAATTTCATCCTATAGGTTATTATTTGGTGATCTTAACTTCTTTTCTCTAAAGAATTATAAGAAATTAGGTCAAAAAGGAAGGTTGGTATAGCCATGACCTTCCTAATTTTAACGCATCACAAAGATATTTTATATATAACTAGTACCATAACATACTTATTAACAATTCAAGCCTATTTATAAATAAAACCTTTCTTATTAAGGTATACGTGTTGCTGCATTCTTTTGTTTGGTGTGGGAGAATATGATTAACAGGATCAAGATCTCAGAGATAATGATCTGAAATTTTATAATTATCAAATTAGTTACGCACATTTAAGCAGGTGATGGTTGTTTAAAAGCCACATTAACATCGTTCTAGGTATCTTGATTTGGTTACAATGGTAAAATGAATAAGCTGCTTTTTATGAGAGCTACTAAATATATTAAAGACTAGATTTAAATCTGCATGAAGCTATAGAACTTATTAAAACGCATACATTTTATAAAGAGGTATGTTTTTTAGAAAGATAGAAGCCCCTTAAAAAGGTAGCGTAGCGCTAATTGGTATAGTTTTTAATCCAGAAAAGAAAGCATTTTAAAGAATACCTAAAGAACTAGCATTAGAAAGACGATCAATAATTAAGAGCTATTCTTACCGATAGCGTCTTTGTAGCATGCTGAAGCGGTTGGAAAGGCGACCAGTTGCAACCACCCCTTAAAAATTTGGATAAAGCACATATATATAAAGCCCTCATTAAGATAAAATCTTTTTATTTTATTAGATTAGTACAAAACAAGAGCTTCTAAGTACAGATTTTTCCACCAAAGTATAGGCATCCTTTAAAACGGGGAGGCCTTATCTAGAGGTTAAGGCAAAGGAGGTGTTGACCACTGCCCATAAGGAAGGGTCTTTACTCTAAGTCTATCATGGGTTTTTCAAACAGCTGTATATTGCTGATAAGTCGCTCTCTTACAAGGTTCATCATGCGTTTATTTAGGGCGCTGGAGTTGGAAATGTACTGCTGGTATTCTGCTATAGTGAATTGCCCCATGATCACCCCTTTTAAAGAATTTCTAAATTTTTGATCCCTATTGACCGCATTTTCAATGTAATCGATACGTTTATGAGCCGTAAGACCGCAAAAAACATTTTTATGTTTTTTAATGTAGTTTCTAAAAATAGCAGTGATCAAGTCATTTTGCAATTTTGCAATAGGGCGCAAGGTGGCATTTTGGAAACGTTCTTCATCACTCGTGTTGTCATCAATACGAGCCCCGAAAATTTCGGGTCTTAATGCGACTAGATATTCATCTCTTTCATTCATAACAATTCATTTGTATAAAGATAGAATCACTCGTTGGCTTATTGAAAATACAAAGCCTTACGTTCTCAACAAGTTTGTTAACATGCAAACAGAGGTATAGTAAAGTTGTTTTGGGCGGGGCAGCTGTTTCTTAAAATGCAATTAAAAACAGGTTCTTTGCAAGTAAATTTTAAAAATCCTGTGTAGGGTTCTAAAACGCTAAGAAGGGCCTTGTCTTCATTCTTATTTTGAATTTTCAAGGTTTATTTTTACAAAACACTGGGGAGGATACTTATGGATGATCCTAAAACGCTGCTTTCTATTGTGAAGTATGCAACTTTGGTGCGCAATCAAAAAGGCGTGAAGGCCACTAAAAAATTTATTTGGCTGCCCGTATAACCTAGTTAGTGTGGTGCTGGCAGCATTTATTTTCTGTTTTAAAGAAACGATAATAGGAACAACAGGGGGAATGAAGCATAGTTAACTTGTTGCAGATGCAAATGATAGGGAAGACACCTTAAAAATAGCTTCTAGGTTTACGTGCTTCCTAAATAAAGATTCAACCATTTTTGAGGTGCTAAATAGAGGCGTTTAAATGTGGGGGTGATGGGAAAATCAAAAAAATAGGATAGAAGTAAAATTGGTGTTGGACATCAGCGTTATAAGAATAAAAATGATGCCCTTTTAACTGAATTTTTTAAACAGTTGGATAAGGGACTTTGGGAGGGCCATTTAAAATAAAACTGTCGCTGTTGTCTTGCTAAAGGGCGGTGCTAGGGGGTTGTGATCTATCAACAACAATAGAAATTATAGAACACTTTTTAGAATGGAATAAAATAATAGATAAGCTGTTTTTTTTATGGGGTAACCGAACTAAAAACCAAAGGAGCTTCTTATTTTTACAACTTATGCAGCATTTCATTGACGTTATTCTACCACTTCCTCTTGAGCGTTATTTTACGTACACGGTCAATATGCTCGAAGCTGATTTTTTAAAGCCGGGCATGAGGGTGGCTGTACCCTTTGGTAAATCAAAGATTTATACCGCTATTGTTCATCGAGTGCATCAAGAAAACACCGCTACTTACGAGGTAAAGGATATCGAGTTTATTATTGATGAACAGCCAGTAGTCACAGAAAGTCAACTCAGGTTTTGGGAATGGATAAGTTCCTATTACTTGTGTGCAGTAGGTCAAGTAATGCGAGCTTCTTTACCTAAATCATTTCTTTTAGAAAGTGAAACCATCGTTTTGAAAAACGAAGCTACTTTTATAGATGAAGCACTTCTAAACGACAGAGAATTTTTAGTAATGGAAGCGTTGGAATCTAATAATGCTTTAAAAGTTCAAGATGTGATGGATATTTTGGATCGTAAAAGTGTGTTGCCGCTTCTGCAAAAAATGCTAGAAAAGGATTTTATCATCCTACAGGAAGAGCTCTATCATACTTATAAGGCTAAAACAGAAAAATTTATACGATTACAGGAGGGATTAAAAGAAGAAGAAAAGCTTCAATTGGTGCTGGAAGAACTGCAACGCGCTCCTAAACAAAGAGAGGCGGTGATGACCTTATTTATGTTGCAGGCAGGAAATACAAAAGAGGTGACTAAAAAACAGCTTATAGAAAGAGCTAAGGTTACCGCTGCTGTTATCAATACACTCGTCTCCAAAGGTATTCTTTTAGAAGTTGAAAAAGAAATAGATAGAGTACTGGATACAGAAGAAGAAGGTACTGATTTGTACCGTTTAAATGATGATCAAGTTGTGGCTTTACAACAAATCAAAAGCAGTTTTAAAGCCGGTAAGACCGTTTTACTTCACGGAGTGACCTCAAGTGGCAAGACTCAATTATATGTAGCTCTTATTAGAGAACAATTGGAGAAGGGTTGTCAAGCCTTGTATTTGCTTCCAGAAATAGCCCTTACCACTCAATTGATCTCTAGATTAAAAAACTTTTTTAAACATCAAGTATTGGTATATCATTCCAAATACAACCTCAACGAGCGTTTGGAGGTTTGGAATCACGTGCTCAACGCAAAAGAGCCTTATGTCATTATAGGTGCCCGAAGTGCGATGTTATTACCTTTTCAAAACTTGGGTCTAATTATAGTGGATGAAGAGCATGAAACTAGCTTTAAGCAATACGATCCAGCACCTCGATATCACGCTAGAGATACTGCAGTAGTATTGGGTCACATGAAAAAAGCAGCAGTACTTTTAGGAAGTGCAACACCATCCTTAGAAAGTTATTACAATGCTAGTTCTGGTAAGTACCATTTGGTAGAATTAAAGAAACGCTTTGGAAATGTTCAGATGCCAGAAATTAATATAGTAAATATTAAAGAAAAGCACAAGCGTAAAAAAATGACCGGTCATTTTTCAGACACTCTTATTGAGCACATGCAGCAAGCGTTTAGAGATCATAAACAAGTTATTCTTTTCCAAAATAGGAGGGGGTATGCACCTATTATGGAATGTGGTACTTGTGGGAATGCCCCTCAATGTCCTAATTGTGATGTTAGTCTCACCTATCATCAATACAAAGGACAATTGAGGTGTCATTACTGTGGCTATCACACTTATGTACCTGAAGAATGCCCATCTTGTTCTAGCAGTGCAATGGATACTAAAGGTTTTGGTACAGAACAAATAGAGCAAGAGTTCAGGATGTTGTTTCCTAATCACAAGGTGGCTCGTATGGATTTGGACACAACTAGAGGTAAGAATTCTTACGAAAAGCTTATTCATCAAATGGATGCTGGAGAGATCGACTGCCTTGTTGGTACACAAATGCTTACAAAAGGTCTCGACTTTAGAAATGTAAGTTTAGTTGGGGTTATGAATGCCGACACCATGCTTAACTTTCCGGACTTTAGAGCACATGAAAGATGTTTTCAATTACTTACCCAAGTTGCAGGAAGGTCTGGGCGAACTAAAGAGGTAGGTAAGGTGTTGATACAAAGTTACCATCCAGAGCATGTGATCTTACAGCAGGTCAGTTCTTATGATTATCTTAAGATGTATAAAGAGCAGATCGAGGAGCGCTATCAATTTAAATACCCACCTTTCCAAAGGTTGATCAGGATTACTTTTAAACATCGTGACTACCAGACGACACTAGATTCAAGCACTTGGTTTGTAAATGCGTTGAATCAAATTCCTCATGGCGCGGTAGTTCTAGGGCCAGAGTTCCCTCCAGTTTCTCGCATAAGGAATCTTTATAATATCCACGTGTTCATTAAGTTAACAAAACAACAGGCTCCAAATCAGGTAAAAGGCTATATCATGAAAGTAAAGAAAAGCTTTGAATCTATCAAGCAGTACCGTTCTGTAAGGTGTAACATAGATGTAGATGCTTATTAAAATAGATTTGTTGTGATTTTAGCTTTCGCGAAAGCGGAACTACATCAGACTTTTTTACTATTATTAAAAACAGGTAGTTATTAAAAGTTTTTAAAATAACAACGGCTTAGAATTGAGATAGTGCTTCAACAAGCTCTGATTTTCTATTGCGACTTAAAGGCAACACTTCATTGCTTAGTTCTACGGCTTTAGAATTAAATTTTTCGACCTTTCTCAAGTTGACGATGTAGGATTTGTGAATGCGCAAAAAGTCTTCTTCAGGAAGCGTGCTTTCAAAGGATTTCATCGTAGAGAGAACGATTAAGTTATCTTCGTCAGTAATGAGTTTTACGTAATCTCCGAGTGCTTGAATGTATTTTAATTCTTTAAGGTATACTTTGCGTTTTTTAAGATTACTTTTCACAAAGATAAATTCGCCGCGATCTTCAATCAGTTCAGTTTTCATTTTCTGGGCTAAGATTGCCCGCTCCACTGCATAAAGAAAACGATCTTTTTTAATAGGCTTTTGCAAATAGTCTATCGCAGCATAGTCAAATGCTTTGAAGGCATACTTGGTCTGTCCTGTAACAAAAATGACCCCTGGTTTTTCGGTAATGTCGTCTAATAAATCAAATCCATTGAGAATCGGCATCTCTATGTCTAGAAAGATAAGCGCTACTGCTTGTTCCTTTAAGGCTATTTTGGTCTCTATAGCGTTGCTAAACTCGCCAATTAACCTCAAATTAGGATGTCCTTCAATCATCTTAACTATAGCGAGTCGTTGTATACTGGAATCATCTACTACAAAGCAGGTCAAAATAGTGTTGTTCATCGTATTTAATTAATGGTTTCTAGACAATAGTACTCACTTTTCTGATTAAATACAAATAAAAAACACGAACAACCGAATAAATTAACATGTGGGCTAATTTATCTTGATTATAACGTTTTAATAATAATAACAGGAGTCTACACTATATCCACATTTTGAAGGGATAAAAAAGAATCAAGTTTTTTATTTTTTTTGATGAGATCATCGATATGTGGTAAGTAACAAGCTTATAAATTAGTAAATCGCAGTAGGCATAACGAATAAAAAAGTCCTTATTTTTAAAATAAACAGGGTTCTGAAATCAGATCATATAAAATATAAAAGATTCTTTTAGTTTAAATTAGAGAAAAACATTATTTTTGCAGCCGTTAAAAAACAATATTAATTATGAATCAATACGAAACTGTTTTCATTTTGAATCCCGTTTTATCTGATGATCAGGTAAAGGAGACAGTAAAGAAGTTTGAGAATTTCCTTACTGACCGTGGTGCAAAAATGGTAGCCCAAGAAGATTGGGGCCTAAAAAAATTGGCTTATGCAATCGAAAACAAGAAAAGTGGTTTTTACCACCTTTTTCAATTTGAAGTACCTGGTGAGGTAATCAACGACTATGAAGTAGAATTTCGTCGTGATGAACGTATCATGAGATACCTTACTGTAAAACTTGATAAATACGCTATTGAGTGGGCAGAGAAAAGAAGAAGTAGAATGTCTAATAAATCTAAAGCTTAAACTATGTCAACATTACAACAACAAGCTAAAGGTAAAAAAGATGGTGACATCCGTTACCTATCTCCTTTAAAGATAGAGACGCAACAAAGAAAAAAATACTGTCGTTTCCAACGTAGCGGTATTAAATATATAGATTATAAAGACCCTAATTTCCTTTTCGGATTTGTAAATGAACAAGGGAAGTTACTTCCGCGTCGTCTTACTGGAACTTCACTAAAATACCAACGTAAAGTTGCTGTAGCTGTTAAACGTGCTCGTCACATTGCTATCATGCCTTACGTAGGAGATTTACTTAAATAACAAAATCAGATTAACATTATGGAACTTATATTAAAAAAAGACGTAGAACATTTAGGTTTTACTGACGATTTAGTGAGTGTTAAGCCTGGTTATGGTCGCAACTTTTTAATACCTAATGGTCTAGCGGTAATGGCTACCTCTAGTGCTAAAAAAGTATTGGCCGAAACGCTTAAGCAACGAGCTCATAAAGAAGCTAAAAACATTAAAGCTGCTCAAGATCAAGCTGATCAACTTACAGCTCTTGACTTGAAAATAACTGCAAAAACCGGAGATGGAGACAAATTGTTTGGTTCTATTACCACTGCAGATGTTTCCAACATCTTAGCTAAAAACGGTATCGAGATAGAAAAGAAGTTCATCTCTATAGCTGGAGGCGCTATTAAAAGATTGGGCCTTTATGAGGCTGATGTACGTTTTCACAGAGAAGTAACTGTAAAACTTCCTTTTAACGTAGTAGCCGAGAAGTAAGACGCCGTCTTATCCCTTATAAAGCCGTTTCATTAAGTTGAAACGGCTTTTTTTAATACAAATTTGTAATACAAGCTTTTTATGAAATATAGAAGACTTACCAAAGAGCAATTGGAAGAAATGCACTCAGAGTTCATCAATTTTCTTGCTGCCCAATCTATTACAGCAAAAGAATGGGAGGATTTAAAGACAAATCAACCAGAAATAGCCGAAGAAGAAATAGATGTGTTCTCTGACTTGATATGGGAAGGTGTCCTACAAAAAGCTCAATACTTAGAGCATATTTCCCCAAGGAATATGAATATGTTTTCTTTAGGTGAAAAAGAAATGGAAGTCATATCTATTATGATAGGTGATGAGTTGATCGATATTACTACTAAAGATGGGTATCAATGGCTTCAAAAAAACCTAATGGATGATGAGGTAAAGATTTTTACTGCTAAAAAAGCTTACAGTAAGAACCCTAATGAAGATAAATTCAAGCTTATTGAAACAGGTGCTGTTATTACTAAAGGGCAATTGTTTAATTACTTTGATGATCTTATGGAGTTAGGTAAAGAAACCAATGGGTTTTAAAATCTTTCTGTGACAAGTATAACAAAATCCAATGTATAAGAATTGGCTTTTTTTTAATCCCTCTAGATTTAATTACGGGGTCATTAGTTTTAAGCGATAGTACTAGGGGCAAGCCTATTTTAAACGGATTATAGCTTCCAAAATCACCTAAAATTTAAAAGAGATTTTATTCAGTAAATACCATTGTAGACTTATAATACTGATGGAGTTATTAAAACAACCTTCTTCAAGTTGTTGTCTGATTTCCTGTCTGGATATTTTAACCAATTCAATATCTTCCTTTTCTGAAATAGAGCCACCGCCTTTTGCTATTTTTTGATTAGAAGTTACTTCGCCATAAAAAATACTGATCTGTTCTGAAAGTATTCCAGGGGAGGGGAAGTATTCTACTATGAATTGCAATTGGTCTATTTGATAACCTATTTCCTCTCTTACTTCACGTATAGCAGCATCCTTTGCCGATTCATTAGTGTCTATGGAGCCAGCTGGGATTTCTAATGTCCAGGGTTGACCATGTCGTGCACTGGGATAGCGGTATTGACGAATAAATAAAAAACTATCGGTATCCTTTTCATATAGCAACACCGCTATCGCATTGCCTCGGTCTAAGGCGAGGCGTGTAGCAGTGATTTCTTGATCGGTGTTAAAAGTCTCGTGAGTTACTACAGCTTTATAGATTTTTAGAAAATCATCAAAGACTTTTTCTTCTTTTTGAATCTTGTGTTTCATAGGGATTTAATTTAATGAAAAAATCGCCTATTCACTTTGAATAGGCGATTCTAGTTAATGAAAAGCTTTAGAGGTACTAAAGCTTAGTTTAATAGGTGTTTTCACCTTTTGTACTCAACTTGTGGCAAGCGGCTTGTATTCTTTGATCACCTTTTTATTTCTGCACCAAACTTATTCATATAGCGTTCATACAATTCGGTTTGATGAGAATCTAGAGAAATATCTCTTCCGTCTATAAAGGCTCTTGTCAGTTGATTTCCTCTCATATCTAGAGCATTACCTTTAGATATAAACAACGTAGCGCTCTTTCCTTGTTCTAAAGAACCATACTTCTTGTCGATTCCTAAAATTTTTGCTGGGGTAAGGGTGATCATCATCAAGGCTTGCTCCATATCCATTCCGTAACCTGCAACAGTTCCTGCATAGAAAGGAAAATTACGAGCTTGATGTCTTTCCATACTTCCAGAGTTTTCTAGGGCTACCATGACACCTTTATCTGCAAGGAGTTTAGGGAATTTGTAAGGCATATCAAAGTCTTCGTCTTCTCTAGCTGGAAGATCATGAACACGTCCTGCAACTACAGGAACATTCATGGCAACCAATTCAGTAGCTACTTTATCACCTTCACGACCTCCAATGATCACTGGCTTTTTAATATTGTTTGCTTTGATAAATTTCAAAACATCTCTTATGGCTTTTTCTCCATCCACATGTATGTAGAAATTTTCATCCCCATTCAAAGCTGGTTGAAGGGCAGCATATTTCAAGTTCAAACCTACTGGCTTTACTGTTGAATTATACGCTTGTGCACTGTTTAAAAAGTCGGTAAGCTCTGTGACTTGCTCCTTATAATTTTTGCTTGGTTCTATAGGTCCTGGCTCGTACCATGTGCCACTTCTTCTAAAGCTAGACGGCCAGTTAATATGTACACCATCATCAGTGCGTATTGCGGCATCCTCCCAGTTCCAAGCATCCAACTGTACTACGCTAGATTTTCCAGAAATACGTCCACCTCTAGGCACTATTTGTGCTAGAAGTACTCCGTTAGGGCGCATGGATTCTACCACGCGACTCTCGGCATTGTAAGCGATCAAGGAGCGTATATGCGGATTAAAAGTTCCTATCTCGCGCTCGTCATCACTTGCGTTTACAGCATCAACCTCTACCAATCCTAAAGTAGAATTCATCGCAATAATCCCAGGATATACGTGCATTCCGTATCCATCGATCCTTTCTCCTTTGAGGTCCATCTTTACTGATGTGGCATCTGCTATAGCAGTGATGATTCCGTTTTCAATTACGATTACCGAATTCTCGATCACTTCACCATTACCTATATGTGCCGTAGCATTCATAATCGTATAAACTCCTTGTTGTACTGGAGCAGGCGTCTGTTGTGCTGTTGCTGTTATGGCAAATAAAGCACTAATAATATATACTATGTTTTTCATTGTCTTCATGTTACCAGTGAATAGTTTCGCATTCATATAAAGTCTTGTCTTTCTTTTTAGGCGTCTGAGTTTTCATTCCTTTGTTCTTGGCCATGATCATTTCATTTACGAGTTGTTGTCTTTCTTCTTTGATGCTTTCGCGAAAGCCTAAGTCACGTTCCAAGTCGAAAAACACAATTCCATCAATCATCGTGATTTCAGGTCTTGCCGTCACACTTAATGGGTTGGCATTCCAAAGTACCAGATCGGCATCTTTTCCTTTCTTGATACTACCGGTACGGTCATCAATATGCAATAATTTTGCAGGATTCAACGTCACAAACTTCCAAGCCTCTTCTTCACTAACGCCGCCGTATTTAACAGCTTTAGCAGCTTCTTGATTCAAACGACGAGACATTTCAGCATCATCAGAATTAAAGGCAGTAAGTACTCCTTGAGAATGCATGATGGCACCATTGTAAGGAATAGCATCGTTTACTTCGTATTTATAAGCCCACCAGTCACTGAAAGTAGATCCACCAGCGCCGTGTTCGGCCATTTTTTCAGCTACTTTATAACCCTCTAAAATATGTGTAAAGGTGTTGATACGAAAACCGTGCTTCTCAGCAACCTTCATCAACATATTGATTTCGCTCTGTACATAAGAGTGACAGGAAACAAAACGCTCACTTTCTAAGATCTCTAACAACACTTCCATTTCTTCATCATAACGGAAGTCTTTATCGTCTTTAGAGTTCGCATAAGCTCGGGCTCTAGAAAAATAGTCTTCAAATACTTGTTCTACACCCATTCTTGTTTGTGGAAAACGCACTCCATTTTGAGCACGAGATTGTTTTACATTTTCTCCTAAAGCAAATTTGATAAATTTAGGAGAGTCACTGTAAATCATTTCATCTGCTTTGTAACCCCATTTTAATTTAATGATTGCGCTACGTCCACCGATTGGGTTAGCACTACCGTGAAGTAATTGTGAAGAAGTTACTCCACCGGCAAGATCTCTATAGATGTTAATGTCTTCGTGATCTACAACGTCTTCAATGGTTACCTCTGCAGTGGAATTATGTCCAGCTTCGTTAACACCGTTATCTATAGCAATATGACTGTGCTCATCTACGATTCCGCTAGTTAAATGTTTACCTGTAGCATCAACGATTCTAGCATTTCCAGCACTTAGGTTTTTACCTATTTGAGCTATCTGACCGTCTTTAACAAGCACGTCGGTATGTTCTAAAATTCCTTCTTGTTCATTCGTCCATACGGTTGCGTTGCGGTATAAGATGGTTTCTTCCGTAGGTTTTGAAATACTGCCATAACCTATGTT
>Ga0136655_1000602_pt1 | contig 16242 bp, 17 predicted proteins | sample CPBDNA_2_FD_94863 | JGI IMG/M metagenome (GOLD analysis project Ga0136655, IMG submission 94863) | Freshwater to marine salinity gradient microbial communities from Chesapeake Bay, USA - CPBay_Spr_15_0.8_DNA (version 2) | ecosystem: Environmental > Aquatic > Marine > Coastal | place: USA... | reverse complement strand
ACGCATGCGTCTTTCGATGGATTGAAATATACGGAACACTTCTCTTACTGTCAACACTAATCGTTGTTTTTTATTCCATCAACATTTCAGTTAATGGTTAACGTTATAAAAAACAACGACTTAGCGTGCTACAATTTTATGTTCAAACGGCTATCTGTGAGCGAATCCACGATTTCAATCTCATTAGTTGATGCAGATGGAAGGAATAATTCATCTGGTTCAGCGCGGATTTGGAACAGTTTACCGAAAGATTCACCTGATACCGATACTGGTACTACCGATTGTATGACTGTGGCTAACTTCGTGTGGATGTAAGAGCACAATTCGGTGTAGTAGAATTTTTCACCGAAATCCCAAAGCGAAATATCAAAGTATTCGTCAATCGCCTGTAGTACACGGATTTTCAAATCGTTGTCTGGTATCGAGGAACCGGGTGTTCGGATCACGAGAAATTTGGCACGAAGTTCGGATGATGCGGTTGAACCGAACAACATCTTATATCTAGCTGGATGCCACACAATTGCGTCTGATAGCATTTTGAAATTTTCGAATGCTTGGTATTGTGTGCGAATTTGATTTGATGTTGGTGGAGTTGGTTCAACCCCGCCTTCAGCAATCCATGTTCTCATGCTTGTATCAAATGCCTTGGTTAGAACAAACGTATCAATGATGTTTGTCGCAGCCGGGTCAATGCGATGATCTTCTGACGTATAATGATGCCAACGGAATTGAATACCGGATCGACCAATCGCTTTCTTATAAAGAGTTTGATCAGCAGCAGCTGCCCATGTTGTGTCACCGGCAATCAACCATGAATCGTTCGGTTGATCATAATGAATATCACCTACTGTGGAATCGCTGGTAACCGTATCGCCCGCATGGAAGATGTAATTACTTGAATGGAATGTTCCACGAGGAATTGATGTTTTTGAAATTGGTTCCCATACATCGAAACCGTTTTCGACGATCTTTCTCCATAGAACCAAATCTGATTTATCATCAGCTATAACGAAATTACCAAAACCGAATGGATCATCAATCGCACCATTCAGGTCTTCATCAACATTCGTCAATCTGATTCCACGTACATTAGAATAACCATCCGAATGACGTAAACGATCATGAGCCAAATAGGTCTTAGGGGTGGTGATGTATCTTGCCGGTACACTGTAAGCAGACCGGGTAATGTAATCATACCCTACGTTCAATGAACCGGTGACCGTGAAATTGGTGATGATGACTTTTTCACCACCAGATAAAGGTGATGATAGAATGACATCATCAATACCATCATCATAAGCGAACGAATGTTGATACGCACCATTGACCCAAACCATTGTTCTCAGGGTGGATGCATTGTGTGCATCGGTTGGTGGTTCGAAGTTGGTTTGTCCTACTGTGCCCGTGTATTCCACTTCATGGATTTTGAACAGGTCATCAAAGACGAGTGCTCGAATATGGATTTTTGCATCCACAGCCGGTGCTGTGTCGAAATCAATCTCATACGAATTTTCAACGGACGTATCCAAGGTGTAATTAGTAACTCGATCACCATTAACAAAAACCATAACATATGAAGTTGACATACGTAAAGGATATTCTATAGTTGAACCATCACCAACATAGTTGAAAGATGTGAATGCTGGTGCTCCACCGTGTAGGTAATTGATGCTTAACGCTTGTCCATCACCCGGTGTAGTTTGGTATTTGATTCTCGAATCAGAAACTTCATCATAGATGCTGTACTCTTCATATGGCTGAAGTAGTTTGGTTGCTTTGAATGCAAACGTGTTATCGGTACGAATATTGTTTCTAGATAAAGCATACACCGGTGTATTACCATCAGCAGTGTAATCTTTACGGAGTGGGGTTGCATATGTTTTACGTGGATCGAACACGACTGTTATGTTCTGACCATTAGTGGGTGCTGTATCAAATGTGAGAACGGGTTTGCCTGTTCCAGTCACAATAGACCAATCAGATCGCGCCGTTGGAACATTATCAACTAAGAAGAAAATAACGGTTTCATCAACCCGATCAACATTAAGATCGAATGCTGTAGTGGTTCCATCACCCGTGATCAATATTTTGCCAGCGAGTGGATCAGTTCCAACAGAAGATTTGACGCCACGACGCGGAAGACTGTTTCTGTCCTCATTGGTTTCTAATAGGATAACAGAGTCCCGAAGCTTCTTACCAGTCTTGTCATCAACAATCGCGCGATCATTAACGTGAATGAATTCAACCTCTTTCTCTGATTCAAAGTTAATCGAAACTCCACGATCAGTAAGGGTCCATTCGTCTTCACCATTGCTGCCAACACGATATTCTAATTTGATCAACCAACTGGTATCACGAGATGTGCCTGTCTTATCGCCTTGATATGTGAAGGCAAAATCACCAGAAACATCGATGTCTTCATTATTGATAACATCCCATGTGACATTAATGGCGTTCCATCGAATACCAAAGGTGCGTCTTAGGAGTAATCGTTCGGATATTTTTGATTTCTCATCTTCAGTAAAGACGCGTTTCAATGGTGGAAGGATATGTGTGATGCGTGAGGAAACGAAACCAACTTTTCTTTTCAATAGAATAGAATTATTAGTTGTTCCGTCTGTTCCAGATACGACATAATCAACACGGGAATCTGATCCATCTTCAAAGAATAGAATAGAATTTGGAACTATTTTATCAAGATCACCACTAGTAGTGGGTGTATCAATCTTACCCAAGCTTCGATTATTGGCTTCAGATGTTACAGTGAAGGTGGTATTTGGGATGGCAAACTTTGGATACCCATCATAATACAGGATTTGTTTATCTTCTTTTTTGATAAGCGGTGAAATACTTTCGGCGATAAACGTACCGATGCTCTTGATAGAACTATCATAGACGGCTCTAATACTGGATGATGTGACTTCTTTAAAGATACGACCATCTGTACCAAAGGCGTTGATATTATTATATGTACCGGATGGATCACGTAAAGGCACACTCTTCCCGTGGCCCGAGAAGGTTCTATTAACTGACTTCACTTTAATGATAGATGCATCGCTATATGGGTAGCTGTTGTAATCTTCACCGGTGACCATGCGGTTTTGAGTGTAGAACACCTTGTTCGCTCTGGTTCTGATATCCTCGTTGGTTTCGGCCTTGGCGGCATTGGATACATTAGAGACGAGCGATAGCGTCAGTGTGAGATTATAGACTTCACCGTTTGATACATATGGGATGGTGATGTTTTTGTTTTGGATGTCCGTTGTTCTGATAACCGGCGCAGCTGAAGATGATGTTCTATACCAAATTCTGAATATGCCGGTTGGGATGGTTCCGAATTTACCATCACCGAATTTAATGCTGACCTGATCATTGTTTCTGGTGATCACTTCAAACACGGTCGAATTCGCGATTGATGGATGGTAGGCGAGACTTTCATTCAATACGGATTGAACCTGTGTCCATTTCTCAATCACGTCACCGGTTTCATTGATACGAGTAACAAATATATCGGTATCATTGACGTTGTTCACGTTGATATCAACGGAACGCATTGGCACTGAATCCGTGAAGGTCGCATCCGTGAAATTTATCGTCCCTTGTTTGAACGGCAAGAAGAAACCATTACCGATTGAACCGGTTCCCTTCCCATCAGCACGATACAGGATATGGAATGAATTCAATCTGTCCGGTGACATCTCATCATAAACCCCGGTGGATTCGTTTAAGAGAATGTTGTTGATTTCAAACGGGAGTGCTCCGGCTGATGTCGGGGTTGAAAAATTATAAACCCCGGTTGATGGTGATGGGGAATTCAATCGATACAGGTTGATATCATCTGTAGTTGTCTTGTATCTGCGAAGCGGTGTTCCCCATTTGGTTCTGGATGATAACGCAGTATTCATGACGATGAGCCATTTATCGAACCAGTCTTGGTCCGATGTATCATTCCATTTGATGGTTCCTGAAATTGGATTGTCATCCAAATCTAATAACCGCTGGGTGGTTCGTATGGATGTGACCTTCAGTTCACCACTGGCCGCTTGTATTCTATTAACTTTGTATGCAATGTTATATGCAAGACGTAAAAGACTATCTCGTCTTTCAGCAGTTGTTAGAAAGTTTTCACGAGTATTAAGGTCAATACGATATGACAATGATTGTGCGAAGTAAGTTAAGATGTCGAGCTTGATAATAAACTCTGAAGAACCAGTCCAGTCGTTGAATTCATCCGGGTATGTCACCTTGATATATTCTAGGATGGCGTCACGAAGTGCGTGTTGATCATATGCCGTGAAGTCAATATTACTAAGGGCTTCGTAAATACGACGCCAATCTTCGGCAACAAATAATGTGTTTTGGCGGGAAATACTCGTCACCTTAATTCTCCATTACAATTTCTATATTGTGTTCTTTATTTAATTTGAGAAATTCGATTAGGTGAACCGAGTCCTGCAAAAATATTTTCACTGATTCCGCAATGAGTGGTTTACAATCCTCATCGACGGGACCATATTGTATTTGTTCGTTGAATCTCTTAACGAATATGAACGGTTGGCCGTCGCGATTTACTAGTGCGGATGTGCCCGGAACCATTTCCTTAACCCATGATGTATCATGCGACGGGGATATAATGCGTCGTGATTTGATCATCAGCTAATACTCTGTTCATTTATAAAGAAGTCAAACAAGTCTTCGACGCCGAGTTCAACATAGTAAAGCCGTGCTTTGATGGTTATACTATGGTTGTCACTGGTCATTTCGAACGATTTTAACTCAACACGGGGATCGTAGTTAATTACAGCACGAACGTCATTTTCTATCGTTTGTTTTGTGTAATTGTTCAACGGTTGTCCTATAATCTCTTTGAGACGAGTCCCAAACCGTGGAACCCCACGAACCTCGCCTTTTTGAATAGATAGATGATTACGAAGGTCTTGTTTAACCAATTCAATATCCGTCAATCGCGTATCGATTGAACCAGATGCGGTTGAAAATCCTTTATACAGTGCCATACATAAACGCCCTTTATGATATTTATGACCAAAACGAGGTATACTAATGGTAAATAAAAATAAAAACAAATCGGCCTATTCATTGGTTGAAGAAGTTGCTGCAATTATCAAATTCCAATTTATGGAAGATGAAGAATCTAAAAGCATTCTATTTGCTCAATATTCTAATTTGGTTCATATGCATGCTCATAGGATTTATGGCAAATCAATGAAATCATCTATCACCTTTAATGATCTTGTATCTGAAGGGTTCATCGGTCTATTGGTCGCCATGAAAAAACATAATGTATTTCGTTGTGACAAAATGTACCCAACCGCTAATTTCTATATTATCGAAAATATCAACTGTTACGTGATGGACGCCATGTCTATGACCCGTAATCTTTCTACAAATTCAAATGGTAGAAAGATGTTCCATAGATATGGAAAAACCCTAAATCAGTTAGGATTTGAACCGCCCCTAAATATTCCACAAATTGAGGCGATGTCAGTTGAATTGTCTGTACCGGTGCGTGATATAGAGTTTATGGAATCCGTTTATGCAAACAAATCAGTGTCTACCACTGATGATAGTATTATGAATCTCAGATCAGATCATGATCATGAAACCGTTGAGGATGATCTTGATAGTGTTCGCCTTATGTCACTAATCAAAAACAAATACTTGCATAGATTGTCCGAAAAAGAACAAGACATTGCTAAACGCCGAATTCTCACAGATGATGCTGAGAACGCAAAGAAGATTGCTGATGAATATGGAGTATCAACTTCATCCATCTACCAATTGGAAAAAAGAGTGAGCCAAAAACTTATATCAATGGCTCAAGAAGAAATGAAAATTAATATCAAGGCGGCATAGAATGAATAAACTTATTGAAACAATAGTGTTCAAACTAAACTATTATGGTGGATATATTATTAGCGCTATACTAGTGGTGGGTGTAATATATTTAAATGTAACTGTTGGTTGCTAACTATACTGCTGGTGCTCTGGGTTCAGCAGCAACACCGGTTGTTCGCCATCTTTGAACATTCATTGATGGACAATCCTTGCGTTCAGCTGGATTTGAATACGACCCATTGAAATCTCTGTGACCCATTAATTCAGCGGTTGGATATCTACCTTCAAGTTCATCAAGTAGTGTTGATAATGCGGCTAGCTGTACTGATCTGAAATTAGCAGCAGCGCGCCCTTCACTATCAATACCGCCAATCAAGCATATACCCAGTGATACATAGTTAACGCCATCGGCACCAACGTGAATACCACGAACATTTTCCGGGCTACCAACACTGATACTTCCATCGTATTCAATTATATAATGATATCCAATACGCGACCAACCTCTAACTCCAACGTGATATCGTTCGATTGATTCTTTATTGTGATTAGGAGCTACAGGCGTAGCTGAACAATGAACTACCAAGTATCTAATGTCATCGGGATCAAGTACCAACCCTTCACGACTTGTTGATGTGCTACTACCAGCCGCCGATCTATCGGCAGGCGATGTAACACCGTGATCCGATGCTGATTTTTCACCAGCACCAGTTGTTCCTACTGCTGGTGGAACAACTCGTCCTTCGGGTTTCCATGGTTCATGTTGTGGCACACGTTTTGCAGCATATGCTTGGTTTGATCCGGGTTGGGCAGTCTGTGCTTGACCAACGGATGGAGGACCGGGTAGTGGAGCTGTTGGGATTTTTGATGAACTGGCAGCACCGGTTAATGCATTATCAAGAACTCCACCTAAATTGCCTATATCAATATTAGGCAAATCAATATTATTAAGCAGACCCGTCACATTTGCTAAGTCTATTCCTAATCCCGATAATCCACCCGACACAAGATTAGTTAATGCGGATGAACCAAGTGTTCCTATGCTGGAAATCATAGAAGAGATATTAGATGAATTATTAATAAGATCAAGAATCTGACCACCATGCTCACGTCCGAATAATCCACGAGCATCATCTAATGTTAATCCACGCTCATTCAATATACCAAGCACCGAACTAATATCGGTTCCTCCGATATTCATTGATTCAACATTGACACCAAGACGGTTGAATATATCGATTTGGCCCGCGTTGGGATTTTCTAATGTGCCAGTTAAACTATTCAAAACCGACGAAACGTTTACACGCGGCGCAGTAATAGAGGATAGTTGTGATACCAACGCGCCTGCTTCTGTTTCTGAAAGATTAGAAGTATTGATATTTGATAAGATACCCGTGGCCTGTTCTCTAAAGGAATTCAATTCAACTTTACCAAGTATCTGATTTACCTTGGATAATGCTGAACCCTTTGTTGCAATTTCTGCAAAGGCTGTTCCGATATCAGCACCAAACAGAGTTGTTGCATCAAACTGTGATATACCAGCAAGGTTTATGTTACTCAATACTTGTGTTAATCCAAGCGACGATATGTCGAAATCGGGTAACGATAACCCCAAGTTGGATAGAATTCCGAGTTGTGAAATATTAGGGTTTTGTAATAGTTCAATAACTCCCTGTAATTGTGATGGTATATTAGAGATATCAATACCATTTTGCGCAAGGGTACTTACCATACTCGATATTTCAGAAACATCGATGCCAACAGATGCCGCAATTGGGCCTAATGCCTCTACTGCACCAGAAAGAACACCAGCATCTAACCCGCCTATTAAACTGGAAACATTAACCGAATTCACCATGTCTGTTATTTGACTAGAAGCACCACCCAACGCATTTAGAGTAGTTGCCATTGCGGTGGATGATATTGCAAAACTTGGAAGAGATGCGACATCTGCTTCCATATAAACTTGAACACCGGAATCAATACCAACAATACCAGTTCCCCATGCCAGTAATTTTGATTTTGAACTAATAGATGTAGTTGATGTTGATAGAGTATCTAACCTACCTTGTGACACGAGTTTATAGTTACCAGTTGTGGCAATATCGTAAGTTCGACCTACATTAGTTTTCAGATAGCCATCAAAGGTTTGATCGGTATTACCGCCCACTTCTAATTTATAATCACCCGCAACCTTATGAATAAAATCACCCGCAACATCTAAAATATAATCGCCGTCTGCCCGGACATTGATATCTGCTTCACTGTGAACAGAAATACTGCTTTTGGAATAAACATCAATCTTACCGTTGTCGGTAATCTCAACCCATGCATTTCCTTGACCGGTTGCTATATAAATGCTGTCTGATACATCAGAGAAGGTGATTTGATGACCACGTGACGTTCTGAAGCGGATACCCTGTTGTTCAGGAAGGTCGTCCATGATGAATGAGTGGCCCGGTACGCCATCCTTCGGGTGTCCGGGTGTCAGCATGCCAGCGACCTTTGATGGGCTTTCACGGGCACTTCCTGACGTTCCAATGCCTCTGATGCGATCATTGGCTAAGCCAGCGTTCAGAATACGCTGTTGTAGATCATCCATCACCTTGCGGTCTTCGGTATTAGTTTGGGCTTTTTCAGAAACGGGTGCCGGGAATTCATGATTGGAAGAAATGGCACCGGGCACGCCGGGCACTTGGAAATTCTTTCGTGGTTTCGGTAAGCAACCAAGCCAAATGGCCATTGTTCCGTTGAGGAAACCAACAACTACAATATCACCCTTCCGTGGTTGTGGACCCCAAAAGCCATATGAGTTAGAAAACCCATCTTCGGAACCAAGTGAGTCCGTTGTTCCGAACGATGGCATCATTGGATAACACCAAATGAAACCAACATTGGCACCGTTTTCTTTCTTCTTACCAGCATATTCCGAAGACCCTGCCGAAAGGTCTGGTATGTTAACCAACACACGACCTTGCTTCTGTGGATCATAGTCATCTTCGACGGTCGCCCAATATAAACCATTGGTGCGTGCACTTGCTCTACGCTGTTCATCAAATATTTGACGATTGCGTTCCGAGAATCCAGTTTCACTAATAGGTCGTTTAATATTTCTACTCATTTGTACTAACTCTATTTCCAGTAGGTGATGCTATTTCTTGGGATAATCTGTAACCCGTGAGCTTTTGATTATAAATCCCGCCTTCAAAACTATGTTCGACTGATATGATTTGGAAGAATCCACCATAATTTGCACTAAGCAGAATAGGTTTTGTTGTATCAGAGTCTTCATTCATATATTCGCTTTGGTCTGGATACAATAATTTCAAGTATATGATGTCTGTAGCCAAAGAACTTGCAACTTCATTTGTTGCATTTTCAATCATTTGGTTTTCATTAAGACTGTATATACTCGCTAACCATTGCGGGTCGCCTCTAATATCAAGTCCTTCAAGTTTTATTGACGAAACTCTTAAACTGTTTTCTAATCGTTCTTGATATAGGGCATAACCAAATAGAACGTCATTGGGTACGGTTTCATCAGGAGTAGGCGTTGTTCGTGCATTTTGAATCATGTTCCGGTTCATATTACGACGAGACGGGAATAGATTTCCAGATGCGGCTTCTTGAGTATTACCGTAAATTTCTGTTATGGTTTTATTAATGGAATTTTCCGAATATAGATTATACGTGGTGTTGTTATTTTGTTCACTTTCATTAAGAGATACTTCTGTCGAATTGTATCGAGGATCATCTTCCGGTCGTGGAGTAAGATGATTCCAAAATACATTAGCATTCAGTTGAAAACTCTTGACTACAGTATTATCACCAGAGAAAACATATTTGTATACCTTCTTCAAGGCACCAGAGCCAATTATTTCAGATGCTCGTTCTCTTGCTGTACTACTCCAATTGGCTACACTACTTGTACCAGCCGGAGTATATCTATACTCTTTCTTCTTTTCTATATAATAATGAACTTTGACCTTAACCAAATCACCCCAAAATCCCATATGCTCTTCGGATGCTTTACTATAATCTAATCGTGCTCTAACAGTATAAACTTCTCTTGGGTAATTATTGGTCATTAACGCGTTTCTACCTTCAGTAGTATACGTTATTTTATGAAACATATCTTCTCGGATTGATCGACTTCGTGCACTCAACCGGGAACTTGCCACACGTTCTTCATCGTTGCTGGTTTCAGGTAAGAAATCGAAAGGTTCATCCCGTAATTCGCTCGGGACATGAAAAATATATTTTCTCAATTGTACTTGATCGCCTTGCCAAACCGTTGATTGTTCGACCTGTGCTTGAATTTCTTCGGCATCATGTTGTCGGGATATTTGATAACCTATTGGTGGTGACCATTTGTAGAATTCGTTGAGATAATTTTGTAGTTCTGTAATGTAATCACCAAACGTACTATTACCGTCACTTTCTGATAATTCCAAATCAGTTGGGTTCAGTGTATCATACTCAGGATACATAGCGATATCTTGAACAGGTAACATCTGTAGTTTATAACTAGTTGAGTTACCGTTGCTTAATTCAGCTTCGATTTGGATAATATGAACAAAGTAACTAAAACTTGTTTCAGTTGTATAATGACCTTCGTTTAATATGGTTGTTTCGTGTGTGCTGTCCGGGTTACCGGGTAACTCTGGCGCGATAGATGGCGCATCACCCGAAGTTCCATGAGTGGTGGATAATATTGGATACGGGTTAATCACGGGAATTCGTTCAACAAATTCCCCACTGCTTTCTTTATAACCTGAAAACCATATATCTAAACGAAAAATAAATCTGTTAGGTGGGAAGTATTGTGAATATCCAAGAGTAATTCCTGCTTCGCGTATTGTTCTATCTAACGAGAAACCATACGGTTCTTCAATATCCATACTGAATATAGCGGTGTTTGGTGTTTCTGGATTGACAGTGCTAAGTGAATTGATCGTCTTGAAATTCATAGTCTTGATAAAGAATTGAACAGGTGAAACCCTATCACCATATTCTTCGGGGTTACCCCTTGTGGTATCAGACTTGGCAATAAAGAACCTGTTCCCTAATTCTTTCAGGGTTTCACTATCAGTTATTCCCTTATTTGCATCACCAACTAAGCTAAGTTCAATGTTATATTTTGTGCTTACATAATCATCTAGTGTGTGCTTGTGGAGTATCTGATGAAGTAATCCTTCATTGTCTTCACCAGACAAAATACCATCTGGATTTGATATATCAATTGAGTCACGCGATGGTGGAATCGGGTTTGATCGCCCGCCAACACTATCAGCGGTATCAGCGCCACCGGTGATTCTGTTGATCAATGGGCCAAGATTAGGAAGAGGCATTAACTAATACTCTTCACGGTTTCGTAACTCGGTATGATGATCGATGCACCAGCTATGAAATCATAGATCGGGTCTTGCATTCCGTTTCGTTGTGGAATGATCCACCAAAGACTTGGATCACCATATAAATCCAACGCCATTAGATCAGGTGCATGTTCATATTTTTGATCAATGGTGATCACTGTATCAGAATCCCGCTTGGGAACGACCTTGTGTACATAGTATCCGAGAAAGCCTTTGCTTGTCGGTGTGTTTGTATAAACGTGCTTTGAGTTTCTAATCATCGGTTTCTAATTAAGTTCCCATTTCTGAAATCGGAAAGACTGAAATCACTCTCACCGAGTCCACGCCAGTAGTTAGGGGAATGTTGCACGATTAATGAAATATCTCCAAGGTTTAATTTGGCTGGCAACCACGAATAATCACCACCGCCCGGATTTTCAACAGCTACCATATCAATGTCCTGATCCGACAAATTCATATTGAACCCCTTGAACAATACTGGGACTTTGTGAAACATATATTTCCCAAATGCACTGAAGTGCATGGGTGATGGTGGTCGGCCAGTCTTAGCAGTACCAAAATCCATCAATGAATAACTACGCATGAAGTGAATAGCAGCCAAGGCGTAACGAGCATTCTCCTTGGTATCACACGGGAAGATGACATTACCAATATTGATCTGTCTGTTGTCTGTCCCTCTATAAACATTGAATGCCTCATTGGTGTGCGGAATTTCCACACTGTCATAATTCACCGCACCCGTTTCCGTAATATTCGGAGTGATCGGGAATATAAGACCACCTGTACGGTAAATCGGATTAAGCGGATGTGTCTCATCGCTTAGTTCACTGCTCAATAAACCAAAATCAAATGGGGTTAATTTTGCTGCGTCGGTTTCAATACTCATAGAAATTCTCACTCTGATACGAATATTTATGAAATAAATACAGTAAACCGTATGACTTATAGGAATATGTCATATTATTAGAGTATAAGCCTTGAGGATTCACCATGAACGATACAAAGGACACGCCTACAGAAGTCATTTCGGAAGCTGCCGAAGACTTGAATACCAGCGAAGAAATCATCGCTGAACCAGTGATTACAGAAGAACCACCTAAGCCGAAACGCAAACGGCAGAAGGCGACTCACTATATTAAAAATAATGAGATGCTTGACGAGGTTCGTAAAAGCAAAGCGCGATTGATTGAAAATCCTGATATGGGTGGACAAGCCATCACGCCTAAATTGGCTGACATGTTTGTTAGGTTGGTTCATCACTATGCAACTAGACAGAACTGGTCTGGTTATTCATATCTTGATGAACTCAAGGGTGAAGCCTTGGTCAACTTGGTCAACAAGTGGCATAAATTTGATTGCGACCGGTTCGATAAACCATTCGCTTATTATTCTATACTGGTTGAACGATCCTTTAAGGGTCAAATCCAAAAGGAAAAGAAACCGCAGCGTGTTAGAGATTCTATCATAACATCACGCGGTGAGATGCCTTCGTTTGGTGCACAAGAAGAATATGAAAAAGAATGGAAGGAAAATGTGGATGCAAAAGATGCATACGATTCCAACCAGAATGATCGCTTCAATGAACCGAGGGTAACCAATGACGATTGAAAATGCTTTTCAACCATTGATCATGGAACGGGTTATGCTAGCATTGCGTAACCTACTGAATACAGAAAAGCTCGTCATCACCGATGTGGGCACCTATGATGGCAAGAATGTTGTCATAGGTGCCCGTACTGGTACGATAACAATCCCGTTCGCATTATACTTCAATCAGACACCGACTGTGTATGCAGGGTCAATGAAGACAGGATGGTTTCCTAAATCGCATTACATCATTGATAAGTCCGAACATCCCCCATTCAATTATGATGGGTCATTGGTTCGCTTTGAAGAATGTCTACCAAACAAATTTCAACTCAAAGACGAAACCGAAGATTTGTTAGGATACAAAGCCACTAATAAATTCAAACATATGCATCGTGATAGATGGCACCGTGTGTCTATATCGACAAAGGATTTGGTTGCAGCAGTACGAGATAACAAAATTCGTAACCTGTGGTCATGGACTTATGAGATTAACATGAACAACGTAACTGGCACGAATGTCATATATTGTAGGAAGAAGCGTGACGCTGCCGCTCTAATGAAAGATGATGATCATGAAGTCGTTCGATGACGAACCCAGAACCATTCAGGAATTAGCCGAATTCATTGAAACGATTCATAGTGACAATCGCAGTGATTGGATGTGGACCAGCAAAGACGCAATGATGTGTCAATGGAAATTCGCTCAAGGGGATTCAGACACCAATGTGTTATTGGTTTATGCACTATCCGCGTTGCCTAATGACGATGAACCAATCAATCCAAAGAACATCATCACTTATTATTTTGATCGTTCTGGTAGAGCAGTTGACAGAGCGAGGGGTAAATTGGTTGATCGCCTGTCAACGATGTTAGAGCATATTGATCAATTAGAATACGTCAATTGTTCTGATACCGAGAGCGAAGACTTGTTTAGTGATGATCCTATGTTGATTACTGAATTCCGATTCGGTTTTAAGGATGTGAATTTTGTATTAGAAGTTAATCAGAAAAATAATCAATTCATGAAGGGCGAGTGATGAGCCTGTTTTCCACTCTGGATGAATTAGATGCATTCAATAATCGGTTGGTCAATCCAATACGAAATATCGATCATATGAGTACAAAGGCCGGTGTTCTCGGTCAGATAAACGAAAGCAAAACCGTTGATCCGTCTCGGTTAATGCATAAAGTAGTAATAGCATCAAGACCTGATCGAGAATCCATAGAACTGTTTGCAGAAGAATGGTTCATTCGCGATAACTTGGTGTTTGTTTCAAAGGTAAGATGATGACACCATTATTTAAAAAAGCTGCATCGTTCTCTGATATTCACTTCGGTGAAGACGGCGATTCAAAACATCATAACGAATTATGTTTGACATTTGTCAAGTGGTTCATCAAACAATGTAAACTCAATGGTGTATCCCATATCTTCTTCATGGGTGATTGGCATCATGCTCGTTCCAAGGTTGGCTCCGAAACTCTAAAGTATTCATACGAGGGAACCAAACTACTAAACGATTGTGGCATCCCTGTATACTTCATGATCGGTAACCATGATCTATTCTATAGAGACAATAGATCAGTGCATTCGTTACCATGGCTTGCCAGCATGTCTAACATCACCGTTGTAGATAATCCTACCTTGGTCGGTGATACGCTGATGGTGCCGTGGATATGTCCCGGTGATGACCTATCTGTGATAGCTCAATCAAAAGCCAAATATGCTTTTGGTCATTTCGAACTACCCGGTTTCTTGATGAATGAACGATATGCTTTTCCTGATAAGGAAGGCATCTTGAAATCAGAAGATATGAAAAGCCTTGAATATGTTTTCTCTGGTCATTTCCATGCCAGACAGAAACGTGTGTTGAAGTCCGGGTGTGAAATCCATTATATCGGTAATCCGTTCCCTCATAACTTCAATGATGTGAATGATCGTGACCGGGGTATGATGATGCTTGAACATGGTTCAACCCCTGAGTATGTCAATTGGCCAGCGGCACCATATTATGAAAAGCTGAAACTATCGGATTTCCTAGCCAATCCAGAAAAGTTTGATAGCAATTCTCACATCAAATTGATTCAGGATGTTGAACTGACTCCAACCGAACGTGACGAATTGAAAGAAATGGTGCTCTCGGAATACGGGATTTCGCATATCAATATCGAACCAGACAAAGCGAAAGCACCAGATGGTTCCGATATTGTGATTGAAGATGATGCTGATATCGAAAACATTTCCAAGTTCGTTGTCAATTGGTTGTCCAAGAATGATGATCGTGCTACTCGGATGATACAATTATTCACCGAGGCGGAAGTGTTGTGACCAATTACAAAAAATCCGCACCAGTCGGTGGTAATGCTGCTGTACAGGGTTCAGGACGCAATGCGGTTGTTGGTGGAACTGCCCCGATTGAGGATTTCTATTTCAATATAAGAATAAACTGTGCTCAAATAGCACACAATAGAATAGAATTCGGTGGTGTTGCAAATCTACTACAAGTGTGTGGTGGTGGTGTTAAGCCTTTACCGTGTTCCATATGTATAAAGCCTAACCATAATGATAAACGTCCTTACTAACGGCACCGTATATTTTTCAACGACATTCGTGCGTGAACCATCGGTGCATTATGTGTTTGAGGGGGTCAGAGAAAAAGTCGAAACAAAACAATTACCCTATCAAGGTTTCATGCTACAACCGAAAAAAGCATAACGGGTATTCCATAAGAGTACTACCAACTCGATCCCCTGCTTAAATGCAAAACTATAAGTAGATTAGTGAGTTACTTTAGGGGAAACGGGTGTGATCGATAATATAATAGCATATCACGGTATAAAGATAGATTTGTTCAGAAGTATGATTGAGTATTGGGGTTTACAAACCGATATGCGAGAATTGGGCTATGAAATTACCCGGCGTGTGAAAAATGGCTTACCGGTTGATGATATAGCTAACGAACTATCAGAAATAGAAATACGTGCTACAATCATCAGGGATAAAGTGGATGATACTATCGCCCGATACGGGCTTGATGAAGGCGCTGGTTGATCAACACTGTGACCTAACTAAGTTGCAGGAATTGCACAACTGCGCCTTAATATTATCGACTAATATCAGTATTAGTTTGCAAGAATCATTCATATTAGATGATATGCGATCACATATCAGAATTCTAGAAAACAAATATAGCATTCGGTTTGAAGATAGTTTCCATTATAAAATTACAACACTGTGATCTGATAAATACCAATAATAATACAACGAGTGTCATATTATGAGTCTTGGTAGCGAGCCGATCAGTAAAATATTTCAAGGTTGGAACCAGCCGGGTCAAAGTGAATACAATGCACGACGCACTGGACGTATGATGATCACTGTGATGTTATATGCGACCGGGATTACAAAAGGCGTAACGGGT
>Ga0136655_1000601_pt1 | contig 16243 bp, 12 predicted proteins | sample CPBDNA_2_FD_94863 | JGI IMG/M metagenome (GOLD analysis project Ga0136655, IMG submission 94863) | Freshwater to marine salinity gradient microbial communities from Chesapeake Bay, USA - CPBay_Spr_15_0.8_DNA (version 2) | ecosystem: Environmental > Aquatic > Marine > Coastal | place: USA... | reverse complement strand
TTTTGTAACCGTAACCTCTGTGTCGGCTGTTAGCGTGAAGCCCTGAAGCCGCGCACTTGCTGCCGTTGCAACCACCGGATCGACTCCAGTTGTCGTTGTGTCATTGAACGTCGCAGATGCTTGATCGAGAAATACACCTGATGTTGATGTCGTACCTGTTTTGTTTCCACTTAGGGTCAAACTCTCGGAGTTATTAATTGTCATGTCTCCAGAAATGACAAGATTATTATTAACTGTAAGATTCTCAATTGTGCCTGCTCCACTTGCATCAATTGAGAATATAGTTGTATTCCCGCTGTCTTTTACAATGAAGCCACTACTACTATCGTTTGTAGCCAGTGTCATCGTGAAGTTTCCGGTTGAAAGCGCCGCAGTTAAATTCGACCCATCGTGGCTAATAGCAAAGTCATTGCTGCCTGTTCCAAAATTTATGGCGTTTGTCGCCATGTTGAGATCGCCACTAAGTGCAAGATTTGTGAGTGTGCCAACACTCGTCAAACTTGAGCTAAGTACATTGCTCGGCAATGTATTCCCTGTTACAGATGAGATGTCGTTAAGTGTGAATGATGAATCTGGCACAATAATAGTGCGAGAATCTGTTGGTTGGGTGATTGTCCATGTAGTGGTGTTTTCTCCAGGGGTAGATCCCTTAAACTTGAAAGGTGAGCCTCCGTGTATGGCCCCATTATACGTTATTGAGTCGCTTAAACTCGACCCAAACGTCAAATCTCCTTGAAAAGTACCAGCACTGCCTACTGTTAAACTCATGGTGTTCTATTATATAATATATTATATAATATATAATTCTATATATTATATAATATATAGGTAAAAAAATGAAAGAAAATCTAATACAATAGTCATGTTCAACATTAAACTCTTCAAAACCAATAGCGCGCAGCAGAGTGCGGAAAAAACACGTCGCGCTATTACGCGCATGATTCGCGACCGCAATTGGTGGATTCCGATTAATGTAGCCATTAACCAAGGCAATTTTAGTGCTGAAATCTATACTTACTCACAAGATGAAGAAGCGCTTATTATGAAGTTTGAGAAGTTAGGATATAATATCTCTCTCCAAGGCATCGGGAACACGAAGACTGCAACATACACATCTCAAAAATATCTTATTAGTTGGGACGTGCCTGATATCGGCCGCGTTATAGAGTCGGCTGTTCAATCAGCATCCGATAAAATCGCGCTTCAGCAATACATCGAATCATCAATCGGATCATAACGAATGTCATGAATGTCATGAATGTCATGAATGTCATTAATTTTTTTAATTAAACAATCATATATTAATTCTAATAAATATGTCAGATATCGTAGAAACCCGACGCCAAAGGTATCTATATAGGCCAGATAGCAGAACTCGATACAGAGGAAAGACTTTATATGGAAGCGTTATATTCTTAATATCGTCCGCTTACAATGCTATTAATTTATTTTTAGATTACCAGCCAACACCTGAATATTATATAATATGCGTTTCATGGGGGTTTTATTCATTATCGGCGTGGCTCGCACTATACATGTCTTATAAATACCATACAGCAGACCTTAGAGAAAATTACACGTTTGATGTTGATAAAGCTAATGCAATAGTTGATTACATTAGCATTAAATATATGTATATTGCAACGAACATTCATTATGCGGTTATTAATCTATTTACATCCGGTCAATTGAATATGTTTCAATACCTTCTACTTTTCATGAATATCGTCATAAACATAATAGCAGTAGTAGTATATGTTTTATACATTATGCATAGAGACGCGGATCTTTGGGGGTATTGGTCTTTTATGCATTTCTTGAACGTTATTACAATAGGTATTTCAAGTTATGTATTTCGCGATATTATCATTTTACTAGTATTTTTATTCTTACTGTTAGCCTGCATTCTTTGGAAACTTAAAAAACCATCTAATTTAATTCTCAACTATCACGACTTAATACATTGTATCTGTATAATAATATATAGCTTAACAACCTTATACTATAGTTTTAAAAAACATGAGATTAACTTCCTAATTGATTAGAAAGATCTTTAATGTTAAATTTCTCCAGCTACGAAATATAATACTGTTCATTTTTTTTACACTCGCTTAGTATATGCCCAAATGGATTACGACACTATTCTTTTATCGCTCTTATGTCTAGTCTTAATCATAATCTGCGCCATATTGCTTAAGTCAAGCCCATGCTCACCTATCACCCCCTTCACAGTCATTACCGGAGGTGCTGGTAAGGGTCCAGAAGGAAGTTTTCCCCGCGGATCAACCCAAGCACCAACTATGAATATGTCAGCAAATATACAAAAGGGATATCAAATAAAAGAGATCGTTAAACGATTAAAGACTGATCAAGGATTTACAGCAAACGGAAAATCTATTAAAATAGAAGGAAAGACCGAATTAACTGATGATCAAATCATAGGATTAAACAAAGCGGGAGCACTTGTACTTGAAATGTATCAAATAGATAAAGTATATGACCCTAATCTAACTTTTAATCTTGATTATTTTAAAAAAAATATTGATGAATCAATTGAGTATATGGGTGTTGATTTAGAAGGTATGAGTGAATATCAAAAACAAGTATTTGCCAACAATGGGTTTATATACGCAATATCTATTCTTAAAAGTAAATCTCTAGCTCATGAAAAAGATGGGGTAATTAAAGAATTTGAAAATATGATAAATCCTGATTACACACCACCTTCACAATCACCCCCATCATTCCCAAGCGGCCAGAATTCAATAAGTCAGGCTTCAAGAAGCCGAGTTACCCCACCTGTTAGCCAAGGTCTCCCCCAAGTTAGGCAGCGGAAAATTGCTCCACCTGATCCAGGTATTCTAGCTTCCGTACTAATCGGCTCATATGGAGTAAAGGATCAACATAAGAAATCACTTAAAGAAGCAATGGAAACTAATATTAAAGTAAATTCTGCAATACCTGGGCAACAAAAGGTAATTTTGCTAAATTTTATTAAAGAAACTCTCCCTGAAGACCTTAAGATCGAAGACGAATATACCGGGTTTGAAACGATCATTGATGGGTTATGTGATTCTGATGGGTGCCGAGGTAAATTTAAAGAATCTTATAAGCAACCAATTCATGGACTAAGACAAATACCACTAAATACCCGAAGAAGTGTGGTTAGTCGTTATAATAATAGAGATAAAATTAAAGAAATTGAAAGAAATGAAAGTGAAGCGAGCGAACAAAGGAACAAAGAAGCCGAAGAAGTCGAAAGAAAACGTCAAGAAGAGGAGCAAATTAAGAGCAAAGCTGAAGAAGCCGAAGCTGCAAAAAATAAATTCAAACTAGATGCGGTAGATCGAATTACTAAAAGTGTGTTCCCAAAAGACATTGAACAAACTGCAATGAGTGAATTAGAACATTTATTAACTAATAAGGAAACTAATTTCACAATTGAATTCGATCTTGCTCCATATCTTCTTGAAAAAGAGAAGCGCGTAGCAGAAGAAGAAGAGAAGAGATTGCGCGAAGAAGAAGAAGAGAAGAGATTGCGCGAAGAAGAAGAAGAAGAGAAGAGATTGCGTGAAGCTAAAGAAGCCGAAGCTCGCTTAACAGAAGAGAAGCGTAAAGCAGAAGAAGCTCTTCGTAAATTACAGATTCAGAAAGAAGCCATTATGGTTATGAACTGGAATAATGATATTATAACTGAAGCTTTAACTGAACTGAACGCTATTAAATTGGGTGAAACAGATACCCTTGAAAATATTGAATCGTTTGATATAAATAAGTTTCATGAAATGCAGAAAAATTTCGAAAATGAACAGAAGCGTAAAGAAGACGAAGCAGCCGAACAGAAGCGTAAAGAAGACGAAGCAGCCGAACAGAAGCGTAAAGAAGACGAAGCAGCCGAACAGAAGCGTAAAACAGACGAAGCAGCTCGCTTAGCAGCAGAAGAGAAGCGTAAAACAGACGAAGCAGCTCGCTTAGCAGCAGAAGAGAAGCAGCGACGAGAAGCTGCTCAAGTGAAATTTGATGCTGATTTTAAAGAACAAAGAGAATTTGTAGCCGCTCAACAGTGGGATGAGGATATTAAGGTAGATGCTAATAACGCATTAGATGCAATTGTATTCGATCATAATAATCCTACAATGCTATTATTTGATCCAGCGCCCTTTCAAACTAGATATGATATGAAAAAGAAGAGAGAAAACGTAGAACTTCGCAAAGAGCAAGCTGCTGCTGCGAAAAAGCAACGTGAAGAAGGTATAGCAGCCAAACGGGCGCGAAACCCCGCACAACCTGCTACAGATAAAGCAGCAATTAAACAACAAAATCAACAAAGGTTATTTGATGCCCAAGCTGCAGTGGCCGCGCAACAAGCCGCCGCAGCGCAACTGGCCGCAGCGCAACTGGCCGCGCAACAAGCCGCCGCGGCCAACGCCGCTGCTATTTTCAGCACTGGGTATGTGCTACCGAAAAAGAAACCCGAAGCCCATCCAGCGATCATTCTTGGTAAAGCTAATACACGCGAAAGTGTTATGAGGCGCCTTAAATCGGCTATGTACAAACCAATTAGTATCTCCGATTTAGTCCTCTTAAACGGAACCCGAACGGGTATCGCAATGCGATCAGCACGAGCAAGTGGTGATCTCGCCAATGTCGCAGCTGCATCGCCAACTGCATATGAGGGCAATGACATCTTTCTCAGTAATGACCTGACCGCGATCATGCCATTAGGAAAAAAAGGGGCAAAGGGAGACTCTAAAGATCTCCTGTATATACGACTACCATTGTAATGTTGTAGAATCGTCGTGTTTTGCATTTTATATCTCAGGCAGTTCCTCGCGCATTTCACGCAGATTCACATCGACATCAGTTTCAAACTTCCTAACCTCAAGTTCACAATTTTTTGCACAAAAGTTCCAAAATGCATCACTTAACTTCTGATTATGCTCAACAGCAATAACATCAATTTTCTCAATACTTTCTACGAGCTTCGTATATGCATCGCGCTTCGGTTTCTTAAACTGCTCAAGCAGCTCCATCTCCGAATAAGTCGGAATTCCACAAAGTTCAGCTAGTTTCGTCGGATATTTATGTCTATACTCAACATCTTCATCAACCACATTTAGCGTTAGCATATGCTTCTCAAAGAAGATACCATCAAGAAGATATGCCGCAGGCGTGTATGGCAACGCCAGATAATAATCGAAAGTTTGAAGAACCCCATAATACTCACCAAGCGTTTTAATAAGAATTATATCAGGGGCATCAAGCTCATCTAACTTTGCATAATATCGCGTGAAAGGAATCTTCCCATATGCCGGCATGAAGAATACAGGAAATTTCTTACAAGCCCGAACTGCTGACACAATCTTAGCCAATAATGTAATATTTTCAGCATTAACCATCTCAAATGTCCATGGAAGACAGATATGTAAATTTTTCTCATCCGATTTGGCAACAGCCGGACCCGAGTTCGGCACTAAACATGAGATCATCTTGCCCATACCGTGTATCGCCACTGGATTCTCATGCTCAGAAGAATCCCATTCAGCTGTCAAATGCCAGTCAGCTTCCACATCTTCAACGAATGAAATTGTGTAATTAGCCATGTCAAAGAAATTAACACACGACCACCAAGGAGATGACACGCATGTGATAGCCAATCTCCAAGAATTCTTAAGGAAGTCCTCAAGCTTAAACTTATTGAAGTCTTCGGGTAGTTCAATGAACTTATCAATAATGTTAATAAATGGCTTCGACACAAGATATCGCTGCGAATGATAAAGCTCAATGCGATATCCTCGCTTCTTAAGCGCCGCGATAAACTCCTGATAATAACGCATGTTCGAACCATTAACAGACACTTCATCCATAAAGAATGCTATTGTATCTTCATAAATAACAGGCTCGGGTTCCTCCTTTTCACCATTATCAACCCACATTTGATGACGAATCCTATGCAAAATCTTACCAATTATTGGCGCATCACCGCGAACCCACTTCATAAGATATCCAAGGAGATAAATACTCTTACCAGTATAACAATATGATCCAATATAATTCACAAACGCACTAACAATATCATTTCGCTTATCCGCATTCGGAAGCATCATAATCAACTCCGCCGACTCTTCACCCATTTTCTCTGAAACAATTCCAATCTCTGCATAAAGTCGCACAATAAGCGAATCGGAATGCTCAAATGGCACATCTTCAGCTAAACTCAATACATTAAGTGCAATATTGTACTTAAGAGACTCATGATAGTCAAGCAGGTCTTCGCAATAAAGTGGCGAAGCTAGCATTAAACGCCAAGCAGCAGATGCCGGGCCCTTACCATATTTCTCAATCATTGGCTTCATGATCGCAGTATAGGATTCAACACCAGCATTCAAAATTTCGCAATGGATAATGATATGTGCGCGTGAAGGCAGCTGCTCCCCAATAATCTTATGGGAACACGCAAGCAGATTCGAAAGAACCGTTCCAAATAGAGTTGCTCTCTCTGCCAAATCATCACATAGTTCAGAATTAGCATTAAGTTCCTCACACAGTTCTTCGCAGTTCTTAGTTAAATTGTAATAGTTTCCTGCGCGAATATCTGTTAGCGTAGTATTGTATTTAAGTTCCCATAAAGGCTTCTCATTTGCGCGCTTTTCACGCTTCTCAGCTTCGAGTTTCGCTGCAAGCGCCTTCGCCTCTTCAACAGTCTTCGGTCTCTGATTGTACATAACTAATAATGAATATCTTAAATTCTTAATATAATCCAATACCAATATAATACGAATTTTATTTAAACTAAATTGGCAGATCGAGATGGCGCCACAGACAACAACACATGAAGAAGGTCTTTTTCAGATACGGGTTTAATTAACACAGCATCGAACCCTGTGATGTCGTGATTGATATCACCGGTCATGCAGATTGTGATAGCGGAAAAGGTTGGTCTCTTCCGAAGCGTCGCAATTAACTCAACTCCGGTCATATGCGGCATGTGATAATCAGTGATGATGAAGTCAATATTCTTAGCTAATGTCTTAGAATAACTAGGGGTATCTCGGTGATTATAGAACTCATCATATTTTTCAATAGCCATCTTTCCACTTGTGCAGATAATAGTCTCCATGTTATGAAATGAAAGATGACGTGAAATAGCCAAACACGATACCTCAATATCATCAATAATCATACCAAGCATAGAAATATCATGATAAACAACTTTATCTAATTTCATATTCGGAATCTTAACCCAAAATACTGACCCCTTTGACTTCTTTGATACAATATTAACCATCTCAACATCTCGTTCAGCAATAGCCGTATTAATTCTACTTTGAATAGATGACGGTGATTCATCATTTTTATAAGTATAGTCATTTATCTTATCAATCCTTGGTGGTGATGGAGTGGCCATGCTCCCAACAACGTTGTCGCGGACCCCGTAAGTCGCATTCAAAATATTACATAAAGTCGCAACCGAAAATAAGCCGATCCCATTGCTATCCTGCCCTTTGTAAGGATTGTTCATTCCTTTATAGAACAATACAGGCTTCATATAATCAGACACACCAATACCTGTGTCAGCCACTTCAATGCTAATTTGCTCACCACATATAACACTTATAGATATTATCCCAGAGTCTGTATATTTGATAGCATTAGTTAAGAAATTAAGTATTATTTGACTTACCCACGCCTCATCAGATGATACATATGGTTCTCCTTCAATATGCACTTCAAGCTTATGAACCGACTTCAGATAATATACGGATATGATAGAAACCAATCTTTCGATTGTTTCGTTTATGTTAAAAGATGTATAGAATGGCCGCAGATTTTCCATTCGATTTGTTATCATCTTCTCATAGATCTTAATATTATCCATCATCATTTTAATGATGGCAATACTGTAGAGCTGAGTATTACAAAGTTTCATAACATTTTCGGTTAATTCCATAGTCATCAAATCTTTAGTGATCAACTCAAGAGTACTCAATGGTGTTCGAATATCATGTGATATCATACTTGAGTAATCTGATATGATTTGAAGCGATTTTAGAGTTTCGCGTGATGACTCTGTCTCGCGAATGATAGAGTAAGATATAAGTAAAATCGACCCAATTGCTAACAAAATTATCATCACTGTTAATAACAATGGTAATATTATGGGATCATTCGATAAATCTCCACCATTAAGCGCAATTCTAACTTCCCATATAGAAACACCGATTTCAAATTCACGCACGAGACTATACTCACCATTTCCGTTTGTAAATAACACAAGCCCTGATTCAGTATCATAAATAGATACTGAATAAGATGACACAAATGGACTAATGGCCTCTTCAAAGAATTCGCCAAGATTCAATCCGGTATGTGCTATACCCCGAACATTCGACGAATAAATATCCATTGACTTATTAACCGCCTCATGCGACACATTGTAAAACACAGGCGCGAGAAAGAATATAGCTGATGCGCCATCAACAAGAGGAATAACGTGAGAAATAATGCTTTCATTTCGTGAAATTGCCTCATTGTATTCTGACTGCCTCGACTCAAATAGTAAATTGTTAAGCTGAAGACCACGCTCACCTGATGAAGGGGCTGCATATGCATATGCTGCATATGGGCCATTATTATAAGGCAGTGGATTAACAAAATCATTAAATGTTGAACGCAAATCACTCAAATCTAATCCATATGATTCAACAACACACTCTTCCTGCAACCGCCGCTCTTCGTCTGAATGAGTAATTGGAATCCAAGATGATATTGGTTGGATTCCTGATATAAACAGTGTTTTATGCAGAAACTCACTAAACGCTGAATGTGCTACGACAGAAAAGGGTGCAACAAATGCACATGCAGGGTTAAGAGATAGATCTGTCTCTGTATAGAATAAGCTGACGTATAATTGATTAAATGAGCGAATATTATTAAATATTCTATCAGTTTGAATAATAAGCTCATTCGCCTTATTTTCCACATTATCCGAGTTCGCCGAATTAATAGCCTCATTAAGCACCATAAATGTACCAATCACCGCCCCAAGCGACATTATTAAGACAAGACTCATGTAAATTTTAGTCCGCAAATCGATGTAATATTGAAATAAAAGAACCCATCTATGAACATCGACCATGTGTATATTGTACAATATATTGTACAATATATTGTATTAAAAAATTCTATTTGGTTCATCGATTAGATACACATCATTCCAATAATTGTTCTAGGTGTGTCATAGTCAAATACAGGTTGTTCAATATTTACTTGTCGATCTAATTCTTCTCTCACTATTTTTTGACACCATGCTACTCTATCCCAGAATAATTCATTTAACACAAATGTATCAACTTCGCGAATAAGTCTTTCAAAAGCACTCGATATGCATGATATCATATTTAAACTCGTAGAAAAGAAATAAATCCGCCAATAAAGATTCATCATATAATTCATCTCAAATCTATAAATCATTAAAGCATAGAATGGAGCACGCCATATATGTGTCGCTTTCCAATTTAATGTATGAATAAACATACCTAGCTCGAATGGTGTTATTTGCCAATTTCGCCAAAAACACGATATAATAATCTCTATGATCACAAGATTCCAAATATAAGGTAAAAGGTAATTTAGATTCATTGATAGTAAATTACATCCACCACTCACACACCATGGTAGAGGAGATAGCATCGGGTCATGAGCAATATATGCGCTAATTAACAGATAAAGCACACGCATTTCCCATGAATCAACTACCTTATAATCACTATCATCATCCCATGTTAATCCTACCACAGTAGCCCGACACACAGGACACTCTTTCCGATTTAGCGCAAAACATTTACCGCATAGTACCTTATGCCCGCAATTGAATCGAAGCCGTGTGGGCTCAGAACAAACACAACACTCAACAGTCATAATATGTATAACATGTTATCTCTTTAAAAAATAATAACTCGATTACATTAAAACCATGAACCGGATCTAACCACTGGGCAATGCAATCTCCTTAAACTTAATGATCTAATTCGAGTAGTATTCGGAATAAATGGTAAAGGTGCGACAAATTCATCAGATACCATATCACAGCTCCGTACTGTAATATTAACTTTACAAATAGGGCATTGTTTAATACGGTCTGAACACGACCTACACACTACTTTATGCCCACAATTAAAGCGAAAATAAGATACTGCACCAAAACAAATACAGCATTCTGAGCCATTTGTAGCCATTTTAACACTAATGCTCTTCAGTTTTTTTTTATTGTTCTATTCTTGAGCTTTAACAATATTAGTTCTATCTTCTTAACACGTTTTCGAACCACCGATGTTTGATCGAATTGTTTCTGAATAACAATAGCGTGTTTCACAATAGACTTATATTCTTTAGATGAAAACATTTGATCAATTTGTGCAGTTGCACCTTTAATACTATGGCCCGCATAATAAACATTAATAGGCGTGGATGCAACCTTAATAGCATTACACTGCTCACGAATATTTGACACAAAAGTCTGAATAATGTACTCATTATTCACATGCATTCTTTATCTATTATATTATATACTAGGAAATGCTTCGAATTCAATATGAGAGAACAAGTAGGTATATTATGGCAATCAAATATACACTATTTATTGCAGTATATGGGGTTATATCAATAGATTTCGACTTCTTGGTTGTACTCTCATATTTAGCTTTATCTATCCTTTTAGTATGTACTGTATATCACGACTATATACAGTATAAACTCCACAAAACATATATCGTACCAAAATACACGACCTCTATAGTTCAACCTTCAACATCTATGTATTCGTCGTCTAACTTCTTTTATTACATCAATATCATGACCAATAATGTGAGAACCCCCCTCAGTATTCTCATATATATGCTTGATAAATTCGATATAGATGTTTCCACAATAACTTCACCATCTCCAATAAATTATGATCCTGTGGAATCATACGATAAGCTTCGAGATCTAACATTAAGTCATCAAATGTGTGTCAAATCAAGTGTGAATATGATATCATATTATATGTATAACTTTTTATTCTACGAAAAAATCATTAACGATCGCGCAAATGATCTGACGCCCTCATACAGAACTATTTTTATTAAGACACTCTTCGAAGAGATTTCACTAATTATACAACAACACTACTGTATTGAAAACATTAAAATCACATATAAAGGTAAGTTATCTATCACAGTAGAGAAAATATGGGTAAGACAGATAATTCTCAATACCATCATGCTTCAAATTTCAAAGCATGATGATAATATTTCAATTATAGTAGATACATCTGATACGCAATGTAAAGTCATCATAGAGACGCCTCATAAGACAAATGTGCGCGATATTAGAGAAGCTAATATGTACAATGTGATTAATAAAACGATCATTGATAAGCTCAATATTCAATTATATACGACCAATCACGTTGTAGATATGGTCGCTAAATCTAAAAACATAATTAAAAAAGAGCCTATTAATCGCTATTTTCTCAATATCCCTGTAAATATTGAGACAAATATGCCGAATTATAAACGCAACCCAATATTTGGCATAATTGCGGATGATATTGTAATAAATGCATACATTATTGCAGAAGGTCTTAAACAATATAACATCATCTGTGATACAGTTAGCAGCGGCGAAGATCTTATTAACGCTTATAGAAAGAATCCTACAACATACGATTTTATCCTTACAGATTATATCATGCCGAACATGAATGGCGACCAGGCTATTGCAACGATTAAGAAAATCTCCAATCGAACACCATTATCAATATGTATGACTGGCGACACTCTACAAGACATAGATATATTTGACGCAGTGTTATACAAACCGATTAATGTTGCTAACATCATTTCTATCTTAGATGCCAATAATATTATTGGTAGAGAAACGGCATCGCCAGCAAGCAGCCATAGCAGCGTTTTTGAAATAAACGGCGAGCACCCTGATATTGAAACCGGTATTAAATCAGATCATTCAAGTACGTTATAAAGCTCATAGATTGCACATTGCTTAAGAATCGTATCATATAGATCATCCGGTAAATGAAGAAAAGTGGCCGCCTCCAAAAACGAATCGATTTGAATCGCTATATCAATCTTTGATGTTAAAAGATCGCGAGTGCCTTTATGCCATAACCGAATGCATGACAGAACAAGATTTATAACTTCACAATTCCATTGAAGAGTTATACTGCGGCTATCACCAGCAACCCCATCTTCAACGGCAACCGAAATAGCGCGCATATATGGCACATACTTATCGCTAAACGAGATCGCACCATCAGTCGCATGAATGATCATATTCAAATATCTAGTCTATATTATATAGACTATGTCTGAAATTACATTGGGGTATGCGTGTATAAACTTAACACTCGGAACAAAATCGCGAACAATGCGGCTCGCAAATTTTGATCTTGCCACTGTTCGTGAAAAAGCTCGAGCCAATCTTGATGATGTCATTGCTGCGCTACAATGGGCAACAAAACATAAACATGCACACCTTCTTCGGTTTTACAGAATTTCATCAGATCTTTTTCCACACATAGCAAACCCCCGAGCACCCGAACTTGAGAAGCTAACACGCATGGCCAAAGCCAGTTCCACAAAATATAATCTTACACCATTTGCTGCCCAGTTCCGTCAAATTGGAGAGATTGCCGAAAAGGCCCGCATTCGCTTAACATGGCACGCTAATCCATATATTCAGCTTGGTAGCCCAAAACCCGAGGTCGTCGCATCTTCCACTTCCGAGCTTAATCATCACGCTGACATGGCGCATTATATACGCGCCGGATCCAACCCGCATGGTAAATACGTCGCAAACGGAATGGTTATTGTCATCCATCTTGGCGGCACATATGGAGACATCTCTTCAACAAAAACGAGATGGTTTGCAAACTTTAAAAAACTCCCACGAGCTACACGCGCACTAATCGTTCTTGAGAACACAGAAACTGTACCGCTTAACGAAATCGAACCTCTTGCACGCGCACTCAAAATCCCAATTGTGTTTGACATTTTTCATCATCAGATCAATGACGGCAATGACACACGCACTATATCAGAAATCCTTAATGCTGTCAAATCTACATGGCCTGCACATAGACGTATGAAAGTCCATATTTCAAATCAGGATCCAAATAAAACTATCGGCGCACATGCACCTTATGTCAAGTCGATCCCGCCTGAATTCCTTAATCGCAACCACCCGCTAGATATAATGGTCGAAGCTAAACAAAAAGAAAAAGCAGTTCTCAAACTTATTGATGCAATAAAATTTTGCTCATATAAACAACCATGATCGCTCGATCCTTTCGAAGCTCACATCGGTCCCCATTTTTATCGATCCAATAGCTAAATGACTCACAGTTAAAGTTCCGAATATGAAACACTATAGTCTTCAATAACGGATAATTATGAATTAAGATAGAGATATTAAATAATGAGATATCGCTCTCATGCATTACTTGAATAATAATTTTAGACAAGTTCTCAAATGGAACATATCCGTTTAACATCGGATTATTTTGTATGTCAATGTACTTAACAAATGAACGGTTAGTTTTAAGAGTTGTGAGTGCATCCGTACTTCTAAAGGTGGGTGCGAAATGAGTAAGAAACCCGTATTCCAACTTTGGGCAGTTAATAACCGCCAACGGAGTATTGTATGCACGAAGTTCAATCAAATTTGGCAACTCAACTTGAACATAATCTTCAATATCATATACCTCACACCTCCCGCTAATATCCAAACTTGTAAGAGTATCATAATTGTATCGCATATTAGATCGATAAACAATTAGTTTTTTCAAAGCCGGCATATGAGCTCTAAAGAGTCCAGTTGTTTTTGAAAGATTAAGAGTGTGCAAATTTGGCAAATAAAATTTAAACAATCCCCACATATTCACCATATTGGTCAAATCTATCGTTATAAGTGTCTCTGGAAGACTCCTAAAATTCGCTTCATAGTTCATATCCGACTTTACAATTAGGTTCTCTAATTGATCACAATTCTCAACTAATCTAGTGATATCGTATAGATGATTCATTGTAATGGTCAAATTTTTCCACTTAATGGGAGGCCCATAGTACTCATTCTCTCTTAACCTCGGCATGTAATTAACAGTACTATTCAAATGTCGCACATCCTCTATTGTATTGCTTCTAACAATAAGCCGCAAACGATCCACATTCGCCTCCATAATCGCATTATGAAATAGATACGGAACACGAGAGTAATGAATGTTTTGATAAAATTTTATAACTTTCGAGTTGTTTCGTGTGATTAAGTTTCCCCATGAAAAGCGCCCACATTTCCACTCATGAACATTCACGTTGCGAATTCTCCGACATGTTGAAACTAACGACCCAACATCTGACGGTGAAAGATGTACAGCAATCATCCCAAAGATCTCATCGGGTAGATGCGTAATGTGCGACATAAGTAGATGACCAATTTATTCAATTGATTCAATCGATTCAATCTATTTAATCTATATAAAAAAGATTCATTTTTTAACTTAATTATGTCGTTTCTACTGCAGCATCCAATACAATCTTACTCTTAAACTGTATGCATGAAGTGCCAGATATTGAACCTTCTGAAATATAAATATGTTCATCAGCAATAGCGTTAATCTCATCAATATGAGAAATGATCAGAACATGCGGCACATGTAAGCACGCCAACAATTTCTTAATGCTCATTCGGTTTTCAGCATCGGCCGCGCCGAACCCTTCATCAATAATCATGAAGTTAGGTAGTGGGATCTCAGCTATTTCGCGAAGTGCTTGTCTAAAAGTCAAATCCATGAGCAATGATTGATATCCTGACATAGAATTTGTCGAGATTTCACGCTCAAACGGGTCTCGCAATGTAATATTAATATTCTTATCTTTTTTATCAAGAGCAACGAATACAGATAATTGAGAGAGTGATCGCAGTGCATCATTCCACACATGATTAAGGTGTGAAAGTTTGTGTTTAATAGTCTTTGCCATAAGCCCATTCTTACCCATTATGCGCTCATTAAACTCTTCATATTGATGCTTCTCACTTAGCAACTTATCGCGGTCCGACACGAGTCCTATCAATTTTTCTCGCAGTTCCTCAAGAGTTGTTCGTCGCGCTTCACATTTGATAACTTCCGCTTTAATCTGATCTGAGTGCAACCTCGATTCTACCAGAGCCGAATTTAATCCTATCCACACGCGTTCAATCTTCACGCGCTCCGCCAACTTAACCATTGCATAATGCTTCAAGATCCGAGGCGCCAGTCTTAGAATGCTATTCAGCTTCACCACCCATTGCGCTTCCTGCTCCTTCAACCATTGATCAATAGCAATAAGCTTACCGCGGTCTGCTAATTGTCGTTCTAAATAAACTGCATAATTATGCTTTCGAACTTCCATAACTTCAGTAAGCATCTTCTCATATCGAGTCAGATCCATAACGACTGCCTCAAGTTTATGTAATTCTTCAGATAAACGTAGATATTTCAATCTATCCTGCAGCTTTCCGATCCGCACATGCAATTCATTAGCTTCACGGCCTTCGGCGATCATAATATTAATCGAATCAAGTGCCTTCCGAGCTTTAATAGCATTAAGCAGTTTATTAATTTCAACAAATCGCGCATATTTCTTCCATGCTGCATATCTATCTGCACCATTTTTCGAATGCTCTAACTGCTTAATCTCAAGAGAGATTTTATTAATAACCTTAGCAATATCCAGCCTCACGCTCACAACCACTTCACTATATTGCTCACTAATCTTCATAATCTCAACATAACGCGCATCCTGTTCTGCAATTTGTCTCTCAATCATATTAATCTGATCTTGAATATGAGTGTATCCCGATGCTTCTGCCATAATCGTAGCATTCTTCACGCATCGATCACATGTTTTAGAAAATCGAACATTTAACCACTTCGATGCACATGCCGCGCGGATAGACTTTAACTCTTCCAATTGCTTAACACCCACATCAACACCTTTCTTTAATCTTGCCATAGAAGCAGCTAGAGAGACAATAGATTCATAATTACCGACATCCGCATAATCACGAAGTGCGCGTGCCACATCAGAAGACATATGTTCATTATTCCAGTCAATTTCATACTTTTCTAAATAATCACGCAGATTAATAAGCTTCGACAAGCTCACTTCCATAATTGGAGTCCAATCGACAGGTGAGCATTCTG
>Ga0136655_1000598_pt1 | contig 16274 bp, 19 predicted proteins | sample CPBDNA_2_FD_94863 | JGI IMG/M metagenome (GOLD analysis project Ga0136655, IMG submission 94863) | Freshwater to marine salinity gradient microbial communities from Chesapeake Bay, USA - CPBay_Spr_15_0.8_DNA (version 2) | ecosystem: Environmental > Aquatic > Marine > Coastal | place: USA... | reverse complement strand
TGAGGTTGTCCACTACCATTTACATAGGCATCACTTCCTAATGTAAATCCGTCAGAATCAAATGCTGTTAAAGAATTAGATGTAGTTACTTCTGCATCAGTTGTATTACTATGAATGTTTTTTTGTACACCTCTAACAGAATCAAAAAGAAAATGGTCTACACCACCAGAATCTTTTGCTTTTAACCAAACCCAGTCAGGCTGGAATCCAATACCTGTAATAGCATTAGTAGATTCATTACCAGTATAAAGAACTGTATTAAAATATTCGTTAGCTTTATTTATTTGTGCCATTAGCTATACTCCTGTGCGTTAATTGATTTGAGGCATAATGCTCTATAACCTGTTGGAACATCATATTCAAATATTCCTATACCATCATCAGGGTTTTGTGCAGAAGCTACCGCAGTAGTTCCAAAGAATCCGTTACCGAAGTTACAACCCCATTGGTCTGTTCCTGTGCTATTATTATTAATAACAGTAGGTAAGTAAGTTCCGCTAATTCCAGTTGCCATTGGATTGGTTGATGTCGCTGGATTTCCTGAATTAAACCAAGTTCCATTTTCTCCAATATAAAATTTTCCATTATCCATATCTAATGCAAACATTAAAATATCATTAGTAGTTGATGAATTTCCATAAGCACCTTGGTCTGAACCATCTAAATAATAATTTCCACTAGAAGTAAGAACAGTATAAGATTCACTCCATGTGCTAGACCAACTTCCACTGTCAGCTTTTATTCCAATATAAGCATTATCAGGTGCATTTAATCTTTTAGCTTCCCAATAATATTTACCAGCACCCATTCCTAAAGTTGCTCTATATCTTCCACCTTGAAATACTGTATTACCATTTGAAGATGTAATTGTTCCTGTAAAATCTAAAGGATTCCATGTAGCAAAAACATTAGAAGGAGTATCTATTGTCTGCGTAGGTGTACCATTAACTGTAAAATTATTTCCTTCTCCTGAACTGTCTGTTCCCAAAGCACCGCTATTCTCTCCTTTTAAGAAGAAGCCATTCGTTCCGTAAGTAACACTTGGGGAAGTTTTGGCTATCCATATGCCTGTAGTAGAATCTATTTCGCCAAAAGTATCTGCATCATAAGCTGTGCCGTCTATGAAATGTATGTGTGTCATTAAGCCATTAAAATAATCACTAGCTGATTGTTGGCGACCTATTTGCATATTTACACCATTAGCAAAAGCAGTATCATAGTTTTGAGATGGATAGGTTGTGGCACTAAAAGAAGTTACTTGCTCTCCATTAACATAAAGTTTTGCTCTATTAGAAGCTGTAGCTTGAGTTGTATCTACTGCTAATACGATATGATACCAAGCTGATACATCTCTAAAAGCCTGACTAGTTCTTAAATTTAAATTAGTTGAACCATCATAATCGTACACTCTAAAATCATTACCATTACCATCATTTTGAATAAGCATTTGAGAATTATGAGAGCCACTAGCAGACTCAAATAAAATATTATAAACATTTAATTCAGAAATTTTAATCCAAGCACTGTAAGTAAATGTTTTTCTACTTGTTGGTGTTCCTTGTGTTCTATTTAAATATGATGATGCCATTAGTTAAATTGTATTCCATTGTTGATGCCTACAGTAACAGTTATGCTAAATGCTCTGTCGGCGGTTTGTAATTCTGCGTCAGTTGCTCTTAAGGTAAAGTTATAAACTGTTTCTCCACTGTCGCTACCACTTTCAGTTCCACTTATCACACCTGTAGAAGTATTTAAAGTAATTCCTGTTGGCAGCGCACCTGATTGTACTGAATAAGTAATCGCACTATCTGAAGTTGCTACTACAGTTGCAGAGAAAGCACCACCCTGTGCTACTGAACCAAGTGAGCCTGAAGCAGTTGTCCAAGTAGGAGCATCTGAAACAGTTAGTAAAGCTGTGCTAGAACGAACTGCACCACCATCAGGATTTTCTACTCTAATAAAATAAGTTCCGTCAGTTGGTAAAGTTACATTAATAGTTAATTGTGTTGCTGAATCTCTTGTGACTGTATTAGCTAAAATTACTGCACCAGTAGTAGAATGAATTTCTACAGTAGGTGTGATTACAAAGTTTGTTCCTGTGATAACAATGTTAGAAGCTGTGTTGTCTACTGTTTGAGGAGCAATAGAAGTAATAGTTGGTAGAGTTGCTTCTGTACCAGCTAAAACAACTGTGTCATTTGTTTGATTAAAAGTTCCAATAGTAATCCATGCGTCATTATCAGCATTACGAATTTTAAGTTGATTGTTAGCTACATCATACCACCATTGATAAGCATAAGTAGTAGTTGGCTCAGAAGAACCACTATTATTAGAAGCTACTGCTGATAAGCCATTATTTAAGTCCGTTCTAAATGAAGGGAATGTTTGGTTATTAATTATGTAATCGTGTTGAGCCATTAAAATCCTTTTGCAATCATGTCAAATGTTCTTGATATTGCTGTATCACTAGAATCATAAAAAGTCACTTGAAAATTACTTATAGTCTTATTAGTAACTACAAAATAATCTCCTGTTGCCATATTTTCTCCAGTGATGCCTACTGCGTAATTAGCCGTTTTAAATGGATTTGTAAAGGTAACTGTTTTAGTACCAGCACCACTCACAATATCATTCTCACTTTGTATTCTATCTTCCATGTCAATACTTACAGATAAAGCACTAATCACTGGTGTTGTTGCCTGATCTCTTGATATTAAATACAATCTAAACTTATAATATCTAGCTGTGTAATCCCCAATAACAAAGTTTCTAAATTCAGTATAGGTTATGTTATCATCAGATAAAGCTATTTCTAAATGTGCGTTGGAGTTAGATACTGAATCTCCGTCAAATGAACCAGTTGCATCATCAAAGAGTGTGAAACCTCTACCACTATCAAATAGATCAGTAGGGTCTTCTGCAAACTGAGTAATAGAAGCTGTTACCCTTGAAGTATGTACTGCACCAATATCAATAGGTGCTGAAAAGTCATAGATACCATCTGAAGCTAAAGAGGTAAGTTTTAAAGTATTGTTTTCTAAAGTGATGTTTGTTTTAGCACCAGTAAAATTAGGACTCTCTGTTTGAGTAGCCACACTATTAAAGTTTCCAATAGCAAGAACATTAGTAGAAACGATTGTTTCATTGATACTAAAGTTTCCAAGCTTATCTACTGCCTTAATTAAATAACTACCCACTCTTGCTGGTACAGAAATTGAAGTCGCTGGTCTTGATACTTTCTCAATTAAAGAAACTGAGTTTTGCCATTCAGCACCAGTAGTTAATGTTGAATATCTAATTTGATAATATGCAAGGTCAAGGTCTGTTACCGCTTCCCAGTTTAGATGTGCTTCTTGTCCTAGAATATTACATGAAAAATCTGTTACTGTACTTGGTGGAGCAACTGCACCCACAATCGTTCTGCTTACTGTTACATAAGTAGATGAAGCACCTAGAACATTAATAGCTTTAACTCTTACATCATAAGTATCTTGGTCAATCACATTAAGAACCCTTTGATTTAATCCAGTACCTTGTGCGTGTATTTGATAATCTGTTTCTGTGCTTTTCTTATATTCCACTTGATAATAATCTACAAAGCTATCAGGACTTGCACCTATTTGAATATCTAGTGCTACAATAACAGTACCATCATTGTATTGAATAAGCTGGTCAGATAAAGTTACAGAAGCGGGTGGTTGTACATTAAAGGGATTGGGTAAAGTAGTATCAGGTATGGTTGGTGCTTCTGATTTCTCAGTCCAAGTGTATATATTGTCTTGGTATTCTACTAAATCTAAATCAACTGTTAAATCTTCATTAATTGTTAAAGCATTAACTCTAAAAGGTTTTGCAGAAAAAGAAGCTGTGTCGTATGTGATATTAACAATATCTCCAACTGTTAAATCTAAAAATTCAGAAGTTACTTTTATTTGAATAGCTAAAGCATTTCTTGATCTTTTTAATGCGACTTCACAAAGTTCTTCTGCTTGATAAGGGTTAGTAATATTTTTAAAATCAAAATTTCCTATAAGTTCTGTTCCGTTATCTTCAGCTAATAATGTTGCATACTTATCAGCAGTAGGTAAAGCTGAATCATCTGCTGGTGGAAAACTAACTGTATCTTCTTGCCAATTCTTTTCAGGATTTACAAATGTACCTATAACTCTATTATATTTTTTATTCTTAGTTTCTCCAATAAGTTTAATACCACCTATAACATTATCAGAAGTAATTGTGTAAGTTGCTGTTCCTGTTCCTTCAATGTTTAAAATATAAGTTCCAGCATTGTATGAGAAGATTGCTCTCATGGGATTTAATAATGCTTTAACATTATCAATTAATTTTTGTGATGTATCTAGTACAGCATTAGTTTCAAATAAATTAATATCATTAGCACCTGAATATGGTTCTACTTGTGTTTCGCAAGTATCAGCAGAAGTTTTAAAAGAAGCAAAGTCTGATTCAAAAGCTGTGTCAGGTATTCCTTTTCCATATCTAGTATTTCTTAAATAATCTAATAAACATAAAGCTGAGTTAGAAGAAAATCCCGTTGTGTCTGTTCTTGGGTCGTATATCTTTCTGCCTTTAACTACTGCATGAACATTAGGTAGTGAACCAAATACATCTTGATTCCATTTAAACCTTAATGCAAGATATGCCACTCCTTTTAGTCTATGATTAGAAGTCCAGTTGGCAGATGTGCTTAAAATAGAAGAAGCAACTTGTGTATCAGTTCCTAAAAAACATTGTGCTTGAATATAAGATGTTCCGTCTTTATAAAAATTACTATCAGAAGAATCAACTTCTCTAACTGTACCATCAGTTAATGCACCATCAAAGGTTACAAGTTTATCATCAACATAAATACCTTCTATGCTTTCAATCTCTCCTTCACAAAGTACACCAGCAATAAAAAGATGATCGTTATTTGTTCCTGAAGTTTCAACGAATACTCTAGTAATACCTATTTTTCTTTCTCCGTAAATAACTGGTATCTGTGCATTGTTAGAAGCTTTGTTTAATAATACTCCTTGTGCAGTTTCTCCTTGTGGAATATCAAATTGTGGTGTTTCAGGTTTTGGTTGAAGCCAAGAAATAGCTTTAGTAGCAATAGCACCTAAAACAATTCCACCAATAATTTTAGCAGTTGCAGTTTTAAAAGCATAACTAGCAATCGCCTGTCCTATTACCGCACCCATTTATAAAACTCCCTTGTGTATCTTGTTGCTTGTCTATAAGGTTTATTGTCTTTAACTCTTAACCAATGTACTGGAGTTCCTTCTTCTAATCTTGAACTAAAAAAATCTTTTGTCCAACTCATTATATTTCTTAAATTCTTTTTAGCTATTGTTTCAATATGCCAAATATTATTTCCTGATTTCCAATCTTCTTTTTTAAGAATACCTGTTTTTTTAAATCTATTTTGTGCTTCATTAGATAAATAAGCCCAATTAGTAAAACCAATTAACTCTTCTCCCTCATAATGATGTTTGCATTGACCTAAATTAAAACTAGGGAACAGATGAAGTCTTAGTTCAGCGTCAGAAAAAGAATCATATTTTTTATACAATCTAAATAATTCTAATACTTCATTCATTATGATCTACCCCATTTAATATCTTGTACTGATTGTGAAGAAAAATCAAAACCAACATCATCTTCAAAATATAATTCTTGTGAAGAAGTATTTGTCTTTCTCCCTTTTAACTTTTCAAAATCTGCCCAATGACTAGCAACAGAAATACTAACATTAGATGAATCTGCGTTTTCTTCTAAGCTAAAAGATTCTATATTTCCTTTAAATAATAAAAAAGGGTCAGCAATAATAGATTGATTGTTATCTAAAAACCCTTTGTATATTTCTACTTCTTTGTCCATGTATTGATTGTTAAGTAGCAAGGCAATAATAGTTTGGTCTGCACCAGTAAAAGATATGGTAATAGAATCAACTGCAACATTAGATTCTTCAGATACTTCAGATGAACCTAAAAATAAAGATGAAGATGTATATGTATTAGAATCAAAAGTTATGTCTTTGTAATGATCGGTAAATCTTGAGCCTGAACCTACTCCTAAATAAATTAATGTTATTGGATTTAATTTGTTAGTAGCAAGTTCATTTTTAATTGCTGTCGTTAGACTTCTTGCCATTACAATACCTCAATTACATCTAGTTCGTATGCGTAAAGATTAGTTGTGCCAATATTATATTCTTGTGTATTAGATGTTAAGGAAACAGTAAAATCAACATTGTCATAAATTAAATCTGTATCATCTGTAACAGCACTTCTCAAAGGTGGTTCAAATGTTAATGTTCCTTCGCCTGATCCGTCTGCGTTTAAATCTTCAACAGCTACATAAACTTTAGTCTGTCCTGTGAATCTAAAGTAATCTCCAGCTTTCAATATTCCGTTAGTAGAAGTAGTCATACCATCTACAGTGCAAGTAGTTGCACCAGCAGATACAGAAGCATTGGTTGAGATAGTAGTAGAAGCCACACCCTGTGCATTTGATTCAGTTGGTGGAATAACAGTAAAGTTTTCTAGCTGTGATCTTTGTTTAATAATAAAAGCTTTAATAGGTGCAAACTCTGCTCTAGTCATAGGTGGATAGCTTAAAGTAATTGCAAACCTTTGTCCGTCAATCTGTCTAGCTTGTTTTCTTCCTGAAGTAGTTACAGAAACAATCGTGCTTTGTTCTGAATTAATACTTGCTGATCTAGCAACTGGAGATGTAGGTAATTGTCCACTCATATTATACTAAAGACCCTTTTCCTTGTTGATTTAAAGCTTGGTTAATTAAATTAGTAATAGTTGATCTTCTTTCTATTAGCAATCTATCAAAATCTCTTGTGTCATTAGCAACAATAGTAAAATTAACATTAGTTGTACCACCAGCATGATTAGGTACTATTTGTCCGTCAGTAGATGGTATGAATGTTTCTCTACCTCGTTCTCCTACAGTGATTGGCATACCAGCACTAACTGAGCCACCTTCTGCATATCCTTTAGCACCAGCAAATATTCTTAATCCTGTGCTTATTATGTCTCCCTTTGTTGAAGTGTTTTTTTCATTGTTTATTGCTCTCACAATACCTAATTGTTTAGCAAGTTCAGAAGTTTTTAATTTTTCAATAGCTAATTCTGCTAAAGCCAACAATCTTTTTTCTATAAGTTTTGCAATAACATTAATTAATATAGTTTGTGCTAATTTTCTAAATGATTCGTTTAACTTCTCCCCAAGAACAATAGATTTTGCAATTCCTTGTGATATTCCGCCAATCCCCATTTTAATAGTATCAGTTATAATACTTACTCCCGTAAGTTTTTTAGACATCTTTTCTATTGCTTCATTTACTTGATCTATTGGTTGAATGGTTTTAATTAAATTAGAATTAAGCTTTACAACTTCTTCTTTTGCATTAGCAACTGCATCAGGAATATTACTAATATTTTGATTTAATCCCTTACTACCAAATAAAAAATCATAAGCTTTTCTAAGTTCTCTACCAGCATTAGCCAATCCTCTTATAGCCGCCGCAAACCCTTTAACTGCGATTGTTAAAACCTTGCTTATTCCTCTTCCAATAGTTTCAAAATCACGAGCATTTTCTTCTATAAATTTGTTAAGTTCTTTAAATTCTTTTTTAAGATCATCAAAGAAACCAGCACCAGCTACATCTGTTTTGAAATTAAAAAGTTTATCTCCCAACATAGATAAAGTACCAGTAAATGTAGTAGCCAATTCTTCTGTAGCCTTTCCAAATCTTCCACCTTTACCAAATACTTTTTGAAAAGCTTTTACAGTTTCTTCTGCTGTTACAGTTGCACCTTGTTTAAAACCGAGCATATCTCTGACACCTTTTTCTCTAAAAATGTCTGCCGCACTTATACCACCAGCAAATGATCTTTGTATTTGTTCTCCAGCAGTTCTAAAATCTATTCCTGTTACTGCCGCAACATTTCCAGTTATTTCTAAAATTTCTGCTAAGTTGTTTGCATTACCAGCAACTACAGCTAAATTTCCTGAAGCCGCTTGAATTTGCTCTAATGAAAAGGGTACTCTTCCAGCAAACTTTGACATAACATCAAAAGCTTTTGCACCTTCTTCAGCTGAACCAAATAATTGTTTTAATCTAACTTGCAAACCTTCAACAGATTCTCCAGTTTTAACAAATGATCTTATTACTAATCCAGCACCCAAACCTACTAATGCACCTTTTAATGAGAAAGCTACTCTTTTAATAGAGTTAAGACCCCCCTTAACATTAGTTAATGCTCTTTTGGTATTATCTATTGCGTCTAGGCGGATTTGTACTCGTTCTTGTGCCATGTAACTTTTCCTTATCTGCCTTCACTTTAAAATAAGCTATCCAGTAGTTAAATTCTTCTTCTGTCATAGCCAACACCTCTACCATACTTTTGTGCAATCGTTCCCCAAGAGTAAGTATAGCAAACAACTCTTGATCGTATCTTACTTTTTTTCGGCTTCCTCGTAACTTACAGTATTCAGCATTTCTGTTGAAACTTTTGCAATCACTTCAGGATCAGCACTATTTAGTAAAACCTGTTTATCGTCTAGTTTAAATATTTTGTTTCCGTCTTTATCTCTAGCTTTAAGAACAATCACATCTACTAAAACTCCTATATCGTCATTCTTAGCACCTTTAAATAAATTTCTTTTTTCTGCCATAGTAAATGGCTTTGAATAAATCACTAGAGGTTGTCCTTCCTCGCCCCACTCGGCAACATTAATTGTTTTAACCCCTTGTGATTCAAAATGATCTTTAACTCTATCTATTACACTCATGTCTAGCCTTCCTTATATTATACTGTTGTTTCTGTTAATGCACCTGATCCAGTAAATGAAATTTCCATTTCAACCATTCCATCAAAAGATGAATTGATAGTTCTACCGACTACGATTGCCGAACCACTATAGTATGTGTCTCCAGCAGTATCGCCTTCAGGATATACATTTAAAGTTATTTCTGTTCCAGCATCAACTGTTCCTTGTGCTGTGTCAGTTTCGTCAAAAAATACAGAAGCAGTACCAGTAAATGCAGTTAGACCTACTTTGTAAGTTCTAGCTGAATCTCCCATGCTTGTATCTTCAATAGTTTCAGCAGTACTCTCTAATGAAAATGATCTTAGTTCTCCTAAGGTATCACTTCCAATTTTGATAGTACCTTCTGAGCCTGTGTGTGTTGCCATTGGTTATCTCCGTTGTTAGTTGTTAAGGTGTACCAGCAGTGTAAGTGTACATGACTCTTACTACCACTCGTATTCCACCGATAGGAAACAAAGTACCTTCGTCTGTAGAAACTTCCACGACTTGAGTTATCTTTGCGTACCCACCTCGTGTTCTATCAGATTCTAGTGCAGTTTCAATCGTTGAAATTAGTTGATTTCTTTTTGTGTCAATATTGGTATCACTACCCTTCACAAATCCTACAATAACAAAGTCTGCAACACCTTGCCTTGTAACAGTTGAAGAGGTCATAGTTTCGTCTGTTCTAAGTTCGTTTCCTGACTGAACAAATACTGCTGGATATTGTTGTTCAGATAATTCATCTACATCAAAAGGTTCTCTAGTTACTTTCTTTAAAGTAATAGGAGATGATACTGCACTTAATACAGTAATAATATTTTCAGCTATATTTTCTCTTATGCTCATATTAATTTAGATACCCTTTTAAACTCTTTAGCAAAGAAATTAATTAAAGTCTTGTTTTCTTTATCTCCAACAGCAAAAAAAGTTCTTTTCTTTTGATTGCCTACTGCTTTAATACTTTGTGCCTTACTAGCAAAAAATAAAATAGCTTGTTTAGAAGTAGATTTTTGTGTCATGTTAGATAACATATTGCCTGTAAAATTAAGATCAGGAAATCTTACTTGTCTTCCTTTTTCTCTTCTAAATGCTTTATACTCAGGTGTATATGGTTTAAAGTTTGTACCATCTGCATCTTTACCTCTTTGAGTTCTTTGCTTGATTAAACCTAATAAAAATTCAGCAGTTCTGCCTAAAGCTATTTGTATTTGTTTAGGGTTCTCTCTTATTTGTTGATCTAATTTTCTTCTTAATTTACGATCATCAATCTTAGGGGTAATCTTCATCTGATTAGTCTGAGTCTTTCGTAAGGCTCTTTCTCAGCGTTAGATATAATAGAATCATTATTATCATCATATTCAACACCATCTCTAAGTACCTCAGAAAATTCTGCATAATAAGCTTTTTGGTAATAGTCTAGCATTACTTGAAACCTATCTTTATTGTCATCGCTATTAAACTTAGTTAATTGTGGAGTAGCATAAAAGCCTATCACTCTGAATACAGAACATCTTTTCCATTGTGCATCTGTTAGCTTACTTCCGTCCATTTCAATAGTAGTTAATGTTGTAATATCTCTTTGAGTATTATTGACATAAATACCCCACCATTTGTTTCTTAAATCTCTTTCAATATCTTCTCTTGCCTGTGCGTGATAATTATTAGGGGAAGAAAAACTTGCCACACCAAACTCTAGTATGTCAGGTTGGTAAAATTGTAAATCTGTGTCATTAGAAAAATCTGCCATGTTTAAATCCTTATTAGTAGAAGGTGGGGATTTTACTCCCCACCATTATTAGCATTAATATTATAATGCTGAGTCTACAGTTACTTTAACTCCGTAATCGTTTTTAACGATACCTTGTCCAACTGTCATAGAAGCTACGATCTCAGTTCCTCTAATTGAAGCATCTCTTTGAGTTTCAATTTTAAGGTCAGATTTCATAGCTAAACCGATAGAAGCTGGGTGGAATACTGCACCAACTGAGTCATCATTAACATCAATAGCTAGGTTTGCGTTTTCATAAACATCAATACCAGCTACTCTGCCAATGAAGCCATCTCTCATAGCTTGGTTTCCTACATCAGAAATTGCATTTGCATTTGTGTTGTAGCCAGCGTTAGTTAAAACTTTCTTCAAGTTAAAACAAGCTTTAGGATTGAATACAGCGTAGTAAGGTGCTGGTATATTCAATGATCTTAAAGTTGCTTGTGCTTTGAATAAAAGTTCAGGAGTTAGTTCAGTTCCCGCCGCACCTACATCAGTAGAGAACGAAGTGAACAAAGCCGCTAAGTCTGAATCAACTTTTTTAGCTAAACCATCTCCAAATAGTTTTCCGATATCTGCACCAACATTTCTTGAAGCAGAATCTCTACCCAAGTCAGTAAGTGTAGTCATCACACCGATTTCACTTGCAGTAATATCAACTGCTGTTGGATCAATCGCTGTGTTTGCTAGGTCAGTTCCTTCTGCAACTGCCGCCGCCGCTATCGCACCATATACTGGTACTTGAACAGTTTTACCTTGTCCGTTGATTGCGTATGTAGTTACTAGCGGACGCATTACTGAAGTTTCTTGAAAAGTGAAGATAGCTTCTTGTATTACGTCTGTGTATAGTTCTGCTAGTGTAGAACTGGTTGTTTCGTCTGCCATTGTATTATTTCCTTATGGTTAGTTGTTAATTATTAAGTTTGCCTTCAACCCACCACTCTCTCTTTGTCTTTTGTGTTCTGCATAAATCTTACGATCTTCTGCTTTGTTCAAATCCAAATCAGCTATATTAAAAGGCTTAAGTGTATCGCCACCAATCCCACTCTTTGAACCACTGCCACTAGGGGTAGCATTCAAGTGATGCGGATTGTTATTTAGATACTCAGCAACTAAATCATTTACAGTCATTAGGTCGCCTTTTTCATTGTATCTTGGAGTTCCATTTTCAGAAACTACCTCAACACTACCTGAGTCATTTAACTTAACGGATTGTCTTAATAAAGATTTAACTTCATTAGGATTAATCGCTTTAAGTACTGAAGCAGTATTGACTAATGTTTCATCAATTCTAATCTTCTGTAACTCAGATTCCAAAGCAGATATTTTAGTATCTTTCTTTGATACTGTTTCTTTCAAAACTTTATCAAATTCGCCTCTTTGTAAAGCGAGTTCTTGCTCCTTCTGTTTCTTTTCTTCTAAAAGCTTTTTAGCTTCCTCTAAATCAAGTCCATCAAGCTTAGATGATACAGTCTTTTTATATCTGTCTAATCTTCTTTGAACTATTGCTTCTACTTGATCTTCAGTAAATGCTTTAGATTCAACTTTACTTTCAGTTTCCTTAGAAACTTCAGGTTTTGTTTCCACATTATTTTCAGTAGCTTGTGTTTGCTCTACCGAGTTATTGTTCTCGTCCATGTTTTACTCCTTAATTTTAATTACCGAGTTTGTCAATCTAATTTGTAGTTTCCTTCTGAATCTACCCAATCAGGATTGGTAGGTTGCCAGTGGTGTCGGCAATTATAACCACCTCTGACAATAAATGGATCGCCTTGTGCTTTACCCTTCCAAGTTTGGCTACTCCAAGTATCTCTTATTTGCTCTTCTGTAAAAACTTTATTTACATTTGCTCTACAAAAAGGTCTGCTATCTCTTATAATAGTTCCTGTGTATTTGTAAGATGTTAATCCTAGTTCGTCTGCTCTATACTTGGCAAATTGTCCATCAAAACCCATTAATGAATCTTGGACTAATTGTGTTGCGTATCTTCTAAAGTTATTACCCAATCTATCTCTACCATAGATAGTATTTAATCTTTCAGTAGCAGTCTTAACTTCTTCTGCTTTATCAGGATTATTAGTTATAAAATCTACTAACTCTTGTGCTTCCTCATCATTACTAGATTGATAGACTCCATTAATCTTACCTCTTAGATCAGCTATCATTTGTTCTGTAGGTTTTCCAGTGAGTGTAGAGTTATAAACTTCTTGTGCTAATTCATTTGCAAACTCATTACCTAAATCTTCAAAGGGTAAGTATGCACCTCGTTTTAATTGTTGAATAGTAGTCAAATCTAATTCAGTAATCTCTTTGAACTCTTTAGGAATAGGATATTCTTTAAAGGTAGCCAACAACCAACTAGCAGACTTATCATACTCAGCTATATTAGTTTGTACTGTTGTTAAATAAGTTTGTTCAATAAGTTGTTTAAGTTTAGGTCTAAGTTGTAAAGCTAAAGTAGTTCTTAATTTTAAACTACCTCTCTTAGGGTCAATCTTACTTGCTTCTGCAATAACTAAGTTCTCTAACTCTTGTAAAGACTTTTGTAATCGTTCCACTTGAGTATCAGATAAGTCAGTAACTCTGACCTGTCTATAATCTCCTAACTTTTCCAGTAGGTCTTTAGCCATATTAAACTGTTGGAGTTTCTATCGGTGTCTGAGGGAACTCTCCAAGCCTTGTATTTGATTGATCTATTTCTTCGTCAATTTGAGATAAAGTATCATCATCTTCAATTACAGTTCTAGCTATTTGTTTATCTAATTCTTTTGTGAAAGTATCAGACTTAATCATACTTGCTTTAGCTTGTTGTAATACTTCTAAATCAGTTGCCCAATCTCTAAGATCAAAAGACTCAGGGTACATAATTTTGCCATCAAAGACTTTATCTTGCCACAATGCGTACAATCTCCAAATTTGTTCTTCAGCTAATTGCATAAGGTTTGCTTTCTCAGCTAGTTTTGCATTAAGTAATTGGAACTCAGTTCTTAGTGCTACACCTGATACAACTCTCTCGCCTGTATTTCTAACAGCACCTACATGAGATAGTCTATTAATTGCTTCAACCTTTTCCTTAATCGTTTTAATAACACCATCTAAGTTCTGTCCTGATGGTTGTAGTAGGTAAGGTTTTAAAGCTGGGTCAAGATTGTCAGTCATTTCAATAATCGCACCAGCACCAGCAGAAGCATCAACATCTCTAGTCTTAACTAATGATGGGTGGTTTGCTAATCTAATTAATTGTTCTATCTCAGAGAACTCATTATAGATTGCTCTTTGTAAGTCAGCTATATCCGTTAGATCAGATATTCCTATTGCTCTCATAGGACTTCTTTGATTGTATAAAACTACTGCTGGAATAACCCCTAGATTATTAGGAATAGACTCCACTAACTTAGGATCGTTAGTACCTTTAGTTTTCATCACAACAGTATCAATTCTGTCTGTGTACCAAATTCTATAAGTAGTTTCTTCAGTACCAATATTCTCTCTAACTTTTAAATAGTCTAAGTAATATTTGCCTGAACTTGCTCTTGTATAATTCCAGTCAATAACATTCTCAGGAGTAACAATATTAATATAAGGTCTGATCTCTTGGTTTAATTCTTCTGCTCTTGTTTTAGCATTAGAGTTTGGCTTATCTAAAATAGCCCAACAGTTTCCATATACTGAAGCATAAGTTTGTAGTTCTCTAAGCAAAGCTTCGTATGATCTACCCTCTAAGTCAGCATCATCTAAGAACATAGGAACAGTCTTATCGTCCTCTAAGCTACCTAGTTCTCTGACTGGTTTAATTCTAAATAGGAATGAAGAATAAATATTAACAATGTTTCTACAGTGGTTATCTACTGGAGTGTTTTGTATTCTTCTGTAGTATTCGTTCTCAAGTTCTAATTGATATTCTTGTAAGTATTTTCCGTCTTTGTATTCCTGTCCACCTAAGAATGATCTTATGTAGTATTCCCATCTTGGAGAATAGTTGGAGTAGTCTTTATTTTGTTCTAAAATTTGATCTCTTGAATATGCCATTAGCTAAATCTTTTCGGTTGTGAAGGCGGTAGATTACTTGAGATAGGGAAGATGTATTCTATTGCGTATCCTAGTGCATCAGTCATATGGTCATGCCCACTTTTCTCAGGTTGATTCGTACCTTCTTTATACATTTGTTTCGTTAAACTATTAATAAGGTTTTTGCAAGAAGGATCAATTAATATATTTCTATTACCATCAAAATTCTTCAATCTTGAATTAACACTATTGATTCTATCTCTTACTAGAGCATGAGTATTTTTACACTTAACATTTAAACCAGCATTGGTCAATATAGTTAAATCAGTCCTACCACCAGCAGAAGTCTTGCGTTGTCTTGAAGCTGGGTCAGGATATACAATGATCTTATTCTTAGGATATCTGCTTAATAGTTCGTCAATAAACTCATCTGTATTACTAGAATAAATAACTATTTCATCAAAGAACTCAGCTACATTATTCTTTAAATGAAATAAACAAGCTGACATGGGATCAATGTTAAAGTCTAAACCAACATGAATAACTGCTTGTGGATCATACTTACATGGTTTAACATTCTGTTCCCTATCAAAGTTGTAGTAAATAACACCAGCATAGGTTTCAAAAGAAGCTAAGTATTCTTGCTTAAATGATCTCTCATCTAGGTCTTTCTTAGCCTGTTCAATCTCATGTGGTTCTACCTGTCCACCTTCTACAGTTGTGTATTTCCATGACTGCCACTCAGGATCATCTGACTTACCCTTCTGATACATTTCATATGACCAATTGCCTACCCCTTTAGGAGTACCCACAAATAAGACTGATCCGTTTGCGTGTTTGTCAGAGATAGTAGGTCTAAGAACTTCACTCCAAGCTTCTTCAGGTACATCAGAGAACTCATCAATAACTAAGAAATTAAGTCCAACACCTCGTAAATTATCTGCTGATTTATCTGCACCCTTTAAACTGATCTGACAATTATTCTTTAGTACAACTGTTAGTTCTGTTTCGTTAATGTACTTATGCCATCTTAATTGCTTAACCACCTTCTTCAAGTTCTTCCACATAATCTCTTTAGACATTCTGTAAGTAGGACTCACATAAAAGATTTTACCATTAGGATTATCTCTACCTTTTCTTAGTAGTTCCATCATACAAAGATGAGTCTTACCAAACCTTCTGCCTGTAATTAGAACTCTAAATCTTTTGTTAGATGCTATGACTTCTCGTTGTGGTTCAGATAAAGGCATTATTGATTGAAGTAAAAACTATGCTTTTTGTATTTGCTTAATTGTTTTACTACTGGTTTAAACTTATCTGACTTATGACTCAATATGACCATAATGTGTTTGCAAGAGTAGCTAAATATGTCTTTAATAACAACCCCTAAATATTCTATAGGTAAATGCTCAAGAAGATTATTAACGACAACCAAATCAATATTATTTTTAGTGTTACTTGTGAAGATTTGATCTTCAATAGCTTCTTGGCTTTTATTAAAACTCTGTCCATAAAACATAATGCTCTCAGCTTGATAAAAGAAAGCTTTGTGAATGATGATTTGTTTAGCTTGATGGTCATAGGCTTTTAGCTGTTCTAGGTTGATGATTAAATGATGCTTTTTCACTCTTAGTTACCTCTATACAATCTAGCCAACTTTTAATGA
>Ga0136655_1000597_pt1 | contig 16279 bp, 13 predicted proteins | sample CPBDNA_2_FD_94863 | JGI IMG/M metagenome (GOLD analysis project Ga0136655, IMG submission 94863) | Freshwater to marine salinity gradient microbial communities from Chesapeake Bay, USA - CPBay_Spr_15_0.8_DNA (version 2) | ecosystem: Environmental > Aquatic > Marine > Coastal | place: USA... | reverse complement strand
TGGACAAAAGTAGCGACGAGCAGGAAGCTGAGTTACATCAAACTATTCTGGACGCTAAGACTGACTCGCAGTTTTATCGCGCCAGTTAGCTAGCTAATTAGCAGGTTAGTACAATGACCTCTATGGACGCCATACTCCAGGCGCAGTTGCATCAGCGCCGCGAAGATCATCTCTATCGCACGCGACTGAATGTCGCCTCCGGCTGTGCGTCGACTCTCACAGTTGAGGGTCACTCGTTAATCAATTTTTGTAGCAATGATTATCTCGGCCTCGCCGGCCACGCGGATATCAGTCAGGCCCTCAAGCAGGCTGCCGATCAGTTCGGCACTGGCAGTGGCGCATCGCATTTAGTAAGCGGCCATTCTGTGGTTCATCAAGAACTCGAAGAACAGTTGGCTGAGTTTACCGGTCGCCCGCGAGCGCTACTATTTTCCACTGGCTATATGGCCAATATCGGCGCAATCAATGCCTTGGTTGGACGCCGTGACCTGGTCTTGCAGGATCAGCTTAATCACGCTTCATTGCTCGACGGCGGGCGTCTTTCCCAGGCAGATTTTAAGCGCTACAAACATGTGGATATGGCCAGTCTCGAGCAGCGTCTCGAGCAGTCGAGTGCTGAACGCAAGCTCATTGTCACCGATGGCGTATTCAGCATGGATGGCAATTTGGCGCCGCTAGACGAGATCAGTGCCTTGGCTGCACAACACAATGCCTGGCTGATGGTCGACGATGCCCACGGCGTTGGCGTGCTCGGTCAGCAGGGCGCTGGCCTGGTGGAACAGCTCAATATGAATGTCGAACAGGTGCCTGTATTGGTCGGCACTCTGGGCAAAAGCTTTGGTACCTTTGGTGCTTTTGTCGCCGGTAGTGAAGCGTTAATCGAAACCCTGATTCAGTATTCACGCAGTTATATTTACACCACGGCACTGCCACCGGCGATTGCTGCGGCAACTCTTGCCAGTCTCAAAATTGTTCGTCAAGAAAGCTGGCGGCGCGACAAGCTGGTGCAGCTGGTGGCTCGCTTTCGCCGTGGCGCCAAGCAGATCGGTCTGCAGTTAGCGGAGTCGCATACGCCGATACAGCCAGTGTTAATTAATAGTGATGAAAAGGTCATGCAGGTGGGGCAGCAGTTGCGTGGCGCCGGCTTTTTGGTCGGAGCCATTCGTCCGCCGACGGTGCCGGTGGGCACAGGTCGATTGCGCATAACCTTTTCCGCCGATCACAGTGAGGAGCAAGTCGATCAATTAATTGCCGCGCTCGATAGCCTTAATCTTGCGGCTGCAATCTGATGAATGCCCTGGTATCCGTGACTGGGTCTACGACGGTTAGCCACGTTGCAGCTCCAGCTTTAACTTATTATCCCTGTGCTGGCGTGCGCCTTTATACGCAGCCTCTGGTGTTGTTGCACGGTTGGGGCATGGATAGCCAAATCTGGCAGTCACTACCACAGCAGTTGAGCCAGTTTGCTGATGTGATCACTCTGGATTTACCGGGCTTTGCTGAGTCGCCAGCGCTGCAAGATTACTCTGAGAGCCACCTGCATCAGTGGATGGCCGAGCGGTTGCCGGAACGTTGCTATCTGATTGGATTGTCACTGGGCGGCATGCTCAGTTGCGGATTTGCCGCGCGCTATCCGCAGCGTGTCGCCGGCTTAATCACCCTTTCCAGTAACAGTTGTTTTGTCGCCACTGAAGCTAATCCGGCGGCCTTGGACAACCAGCAATACCTCAGTTTTATCGATGCCTATCGCGATGATCACGACAGCTGTTTAAAGCGCTTTAGTGGTCTGCAAGCGCAGGGTGATCAGCAGCAGCGACAGTTAATGCGACAGCTGCGCGGGTTGCAGGTCTGTCTCGACAGTCATAGCGGCAGCCAGTTGTTGCAACTGCTTGGTGAGATTGATAATCAGCATGCATTGGCGCAACTGCGTTGTCCGACTCTCGCCATATTAGGTCAGGGCGATGCCTTGGTGCCGATTGCCAGTGCCGATCAGATCGCCGATCTCAACGCCAAGATAGAGATCGCCGTTATCGAGGGTGCAGGCCATCTGCCGCATCTGACTCAGCCAGAGACTATAGTGGCGCGAATAAAAAGCTTTTTAGAGCGTCAACTCTATGCGCTGGATAAAGCCAAAGTGGCAGATTCCTTTGGCCGCGCAGCGCACCAATATGATCGTGCTGCGGTCTTGCAGCATCAGGTGGGTGGCGAGCTGATCGCTGCGCTGGCGCCAGACTCAGAGCTCGCCACGCTGATCGATCTGGGCTGCGGTACGGGCTATCACTGTGGTCAGTTACAGACTCAGTTTCCAGCGGCGCAGGTGACCGGTGTCGACCTTTCGCCAGCGATGCTTGCCTATGCCGCACATCAATATCCACAGGGTCATTGGCTCTGCGGTGATGCCGAGGACCTGCCCCTTGAGGACCAGTCTCAGCAACTGATTTTTTCCAATTTTGCGCTGCAGTGGTGTGCTGATTTACCACGGCTGGGTCGAGAGCTGTTGCGGGTGCTTAAGCCCGGTGGTCAACTCTGTTTTGCGGTTCCCGGCCCTCAAACATTGTCTGAGCTAAGGGTTGCCTGGCAGCAGGTCGATGCTCAGGTGCATGTCAATCGCTTTTACAGTCTTGAAGATTGGCAGTCTGCGCTTGAGCAAGCCGGTTTTAGCCAGGTTGAGTGTCAGACTGATAATCGAGTCCAGCGGCATAGTTCGGTGCGTGAACTATTGATGGAATTAAAAAATGTTGGCGCTCACAATAACAATGCCGGCAAGCAGAATACGCTGACTGGCAAGCACCATTTGCAGGCGCTCTATGCTGCCTATGAACAGTATCGACAGGCCGACGGCAGCATCCCGGCGACCTGGGAAATTATTCGCGCGCGCGCGATTGCATAACAATAGAGCTGATTGATAAACATGGCAAAACAGTGGTTATTTATTACCGGTACCGATACAGATGTTGGCAAGACTGTGGTCGCCTGCGGGTTTTTGGCCGCGGCCAATCAGCAGGGTTTACGTACCGCGGCAATTAAACCGGTAGCCGCAGGCTGTGAACTCACCGAGCAGGGCATGACCAATAGCGATGCGCTGCAATTGCAGGCCGCAGCCAGTCATCAACTGTCCTATCAGCAGATCAATCCAATTGCATTAGAGCCGGCGATTGCGCCCCATATCGCCGCTGCCGAGGCGGGTGTGCGACTGTCGGCATCGCGCCTGGTCGGCTATTGCCGCGGTGTTTCTCTAATGCCGGTCGATCTGGTGTTGATTGAAGGAGCGGGCGGTTGGCGGGTGCCGATTAATTCACGAGAAACCCTCGCCGATGTGGCCCGAGAGCTCAATTGCGCCGTAATAGTGGTAGTCGCTATGCGTCTCGGTTGTCTCAATCATGCGCTGCTGACGATGGAAGCGATCCGCCGTGACGGATTACAAATTGCCGGTTGGGTAGCGAATATACTCGACGAGCATATGCCGCGCTTAGAGCAAAATATTGATACACTTAAGCAATGCATTAACGAGCCCTGTTTGGGCACTGTGCCGAGACTAGATGATCTGTCACCCCAGCGCGTGGCTGAATTTCTCAGCGTTCCGGCGCCATAAAATAGTTTACTGAGAGAGTAAAAAAATGGATGAGCAAAACAGATTATCCGAAGCCGATTTAGAGCGTGTACGCTCAGTCACCAGCAGCGGTTATAACACCACAGAGCGCCAGCCATTTCGTCCCTTGCGTCTGCTTGCTGTGCTCTGGGTTGTGGTCTCTATCCTCGGTGGGGTCAGTTGGTATATCGGTAAAAACACCGGTTTTCTCTAGGGTCTGTTGACGTTTCGTCTTCGCAGCGCCTGACTATACCGATCGCCAAACCATTTATGCAGTCTGAGCAGAAGTAATCCTATGCTAATTGAAGCGCGAGCTTATGATGCCGAAGGCGGCGATTTTGACGAGCAGTTTGATGCACTGTTAAAACGTATTTATCTGGCCCGCGGTATCACTCAGCAATCTGCATTACAGCGCCAACTTTCCTGTCTGCCATCTCCTTCTTCCATGCGCGGTATTGATTCTGCGGTGGCCATCTTGGTCGACGCACTGGTCGAGCAAAAACGCCTCTTAATTGTCGGTGATTTCGATGCCGACGGTGCCACTAGCTCAGCATTGATGGTGCTGGCCTTAACCGCCATGGGGTTCAAAAATGTCGATTTTCTGGTGCCGAATCGCTTTGATTACGGTTATGGACTGACTCCAGAAATTGTTGATCTCGCGCTCGAGAGAGAGCCGCAGTTACTGATCACGGTAGACAATGGTATCTCCAGTATCGATGGCGTCGACAAGGCAAATAAGCTGGGGATGCAGGTTATTGTTACCGATCATCACTTGCCGGGTGCGGCTTTGCCCGCTGCCGCGGCAATAGTTAACCCCAATCAGCCGGGTTGCCAGTTTGTCAGTAAAAATCTTGCCGGTGTCGGTGTGGCCTTTTATCTGCTCAGCGCTTTGCGCGCGCAACTGCGCGACAATAAATGGTTTACTGAGAATACTATTGCCGAACCGAGCATGGCAACCTGGCTCGATTTAGTGGCGCTGGGAACGGTTGCTGATGTTGTCCCGCTGGATCAGATTAATCGCGCACTGGTGCATCAGGGTCTGATGCGTATTCGCGCCGGTCGCTGTCGGCCGGGCATTAAAGCACTGCTGACGATTGCTGGGAAAAATCCGCAGCGACTGGTGGCAACGGATCTGGGGTTTGCCCTTGGCCCGCGTCTCAATGCCGCTGGCCGCTTGGATGATATTTCACTGGGCATTCAATGTTTGCTGACCAATGATCCGCTGCAGGCGATGGATACCGCACGCGAGCTAGATGAACTCAATCAGGATCGCAAAGTGATTGAGCAGGATATGCAGCGTGAGGCGTTAAAAATTGTTGAACAGATACCGCTGTCACTCGAGGGTGAGGTTCCAGCGGCCCTCTGTCTGTTTCAACCAGAGTGGCATCAGGGTGTCGTGGGACTCTTGGCGTCACGCATAAAAGAAAAGTATCACCGACCAGTGATTGCCTTTGCTCGTGGCGATAATGGTCAGCTTAAGGGATCCTCGCGCTCAATTCCGGGGCTGCATATTCGCGATGCATTGGATGCCGTGGCGACACAGAATCCCGGTTTAATCAGCAAGTTTGGTGGCCATGCAATGGCGGCCGGATTAAGTCTTGATGAGGAGAAATTACCCGCCTTTGAAAAGGCGTTTCAGCATCAGGTTGCTCAATCGTTGAGTGCCGACGATCTGCAGGCAAAGATCGCCACCGATGGTGAATTGCTCGGTCAGCAGATGTCGATGCACACCGCGCAGTTGTTGCGCGACAATGGCCCCTGGGGCCAACTGTTCCCCGAGCCCTGTTTTGAGGGAAACTTTAAGGTTCTGCAGCAGCGAATTGTCGGTGAGAAACATTTAAAACTGCTGCTGGCAGCGCAGAGTAAAAGCTTTCACCAACAACCTGATGTTGGTATAGACGCGATTTGGTTTAATGCTGATACTGCGGTCTGGCCGAGTAACCAGCACAAACTTGTGCGCTGCGTCTATCGATTGGATATCAACGAATACCGCGGGCAGCAAACACTGCAATTGCTCATTCAGTTTTTAGAGCCACTACAACAATAAAAACCGTTTTATAAGGACTCACCGTGAGTATTAAATCTGATTTGCGCGCAGATCTTCTGTTGTTGCTAACCGCCTTTATTTGGGGGCTTGCTTTTGTCTACCAGCGCTCGGGAATGGACCATATTGGCCCAATCACCTTTACCTTTGGACGTTTTTTAATAGGCGCTATCGCGATCTTGCCGCTGTGGTACTGGATGGAAAAACCGCAGCAGATTTTCGCCTTTAATAGCATCAATAAAAAAGCCGCCCTGCTGGGTTTGATATTAACCGCCGGGATGCTTTTACAGCAGTGGGGCATGGTGTATACCACAGCAGGCCGGGCAGGTTTCTTAACCGGTGTGTATATTGTTTTTGTGCCATTAATCGGCCTGTTTTTTCGCAATAAAACCGAGTGGCCCACCTGGTTGGGAATGTCGTTGGCGCTGTTTGGTCTCTATTTTATGGCGCAGATTGACAGCAATGAAATTTTTATTGGCGATATCTTAGTGCTGGGCAGCTCGCTGCTGTTTGCACTGCATATTATTTTTACCGGCATCATTGCCAACGACACATCGCCATTTCGCTTGATCTTTGTGCAGTTCATGGTCGCTGCTCTGATTACCGGTATCCTGGTGCCAATCTTTGAAGGCTGGAACTGGCAGGGAATTTTAGATGCCGGCGTAGCATTGCTCTACGTGGGAGTCTTGTCATCAGCGGTTGGCTTCACGCTTCAGGTAGTGGGTCAGCGCACTGCGCCGTCATCGCATACGGCGATTATTCTCAGCTTTGAAGCAGTGTTTGCCGCTTTTTGTGGCTGGTTGATCTTGGGTGAATACCTGACCCAGCCAGAGTTGATTGGCTGTGCCTTGATTCTTGCTGGTGGCTTAATCTCACAGCTAAAATCGCTGTTAAATAGGGCCCCGGGTGAGCCGATTCAGCATCCCCATGGGGCTAATTAATAGTTTGAGTTTTATGCGCTCGGGGTTAATACTCTTAGTGCTCAGAGTTGTTTTTACAGGTGATATTAGAGAGGGTGGTTATGAATAGACGAATGTGGTTACAGCAGCTATTTGTCGGCGCGATCGGTCTCGCTGGCGCGGCAAAACTTTGGGCATTTGAAAAACTCAACCTCTCCGATGATCAGTGGCGCCAGCGATTGACCCCTGAGCAGTATTATATTTTGCGCGACGAGGGCACCGAGCCGGCGGGCAGCAGCGCGCTAAATGATGAGCACCGCGACGGTCTCTACCACTGTTCCGGTTGTGATCTGGCCTTGTTTACCTCAGAGATGAAGTATGAGAGCTACTCCGGTTGGCCGTCATTCTTTGATCATATTCCGCAACATATCGAGACCAAACGCGATTTTAAATTGATCTGGCCGCGCACTGAATATCACTGTGCCCGCTGTGGTGGCCATCAGGGCCATGTGTTTGATGACGGTCCCAAGCCCACCGGTAAGCGCTGGTGCAACAATGGTCTGGCGCTTAAATTTGTGCCGAGCGCCTAAGCTAAGTTATTGCATTAGCGGCTCGATATAGCCCTTGATAACATCTTTGATAATCGGCTGTGCCAGCTCTGTGGGGTGCAGCCCATCCTCCTGAACCATCCCCTCGGTTAGCGACAGCTGCTCCAGCTGAAAGGGAATCAACAGCACATTTTCAGCCTCCGATAACTGTGGGTAGACCGCGGCAAAGGCGTCGGAATAGCGGCGACCATAATTTGGCGGCAGGCGCATACCAAAGAGAATCGGTTCGGCGCCAGCGTCGCGGGTCAGCGCGATCATGGCCTGCAAATTATTCTTCATTAAACTCAATGGCTGACCACGCAGACCATCGTTCCCACCCAGTTCCAGTAACACATAATCCGGGCTGTATTCCTCCAGCAGGCGAGGTAGTCGGTTTAAGCCGCCACCGGTGGTATCGCCGCTAATGCTGCCATTGATAATGCTGTGGTCAGCGCCTATATCATCGCGCAGCAAGGCGACCCAGCCGCTCTCCTGATTAATCCCGTAGCCGGCACTTAAGCTATCGCCTAGAACTAACAGAGTTGATCCATAAGTGTTGGCGCCCAGTAAAATAAACAGGCAACATGCATGAGTGATAAAAGGTCGAATAACAAAAGGCCGCATACTTAATCTCAATACTCTCTAGATAAAAAAATCGTTTAACGCTGCGCCCAGTGTAGGCACTTTTAAACGCAATGGACATTTCAAATGATTGAAGTTAGTAATATCAGTAAACAGGTCACTACCACAGAAGGTACGCTGACTATTTTGGATGGGATCAATCTATCTCTAGCGGCTGGCGAAACGCTCGCTATCGTTGGGCCATCAGGTTCTGGTAAGTCGACCCTGTTGGGTATCTTGGCTGGTTTGGATACGCCGAGTTCAGGCACGGTTAGCCTCAATGGCAAGGACATTACACGCATGGATGAAGAGGGTCGCGCTGCCGTGAGAGCGGAGACCGTGGGCTTTGTGTTTCAATCATTTCACTTGCTGCCTGGCTTAACCGCCTTGGAAAATGTTGCCCTGCCACTAGAGCTCAAGGGTGATAAGGATGCGCTTAAAACCGCGGCCTATTATCTACAGCGGGTTGGTTTGGATCATCGCACCAGCCATTATCCACGTCAGTTATCGGGCGGCGAACAACAGCGCGTGGCTGTGGCCAGAGCCTTTGCCTGTCGACCAATGATTCTTTTTGCCGATGAGCCCACCGGTAATCTGGATACGGGCACCGGCGAGAAAATTAATGATCTGCTGTTTGAGCTCAATAAAGAAGAGGGCACCACGCTAGTGTTGGTGACCCACGAACATAATTTGGCCGCGCGCTGCGGACAGCGGCTGGTTATCGCCGCCGGTCAGCAGGTTGATGAAGGTAGTGCCGCCTAATGCAAGCATTGCGAATGTTATTGCGCACCTGGCGCGGCGGACAGCTGAATTTAATGATCTGGTCGCTGGTGCTGGCGGTTGCGGTGGTGACCTCGGTGTCATTGCTGGCGGAGCGTATTGAACGTGCCCTAACGGCTGAGTCGAGCAGCTTTCTAGCGGCCGATCTGGTGGTCAGAAGTAGCAAATCTATTGATCCTGAGTGGATTGCACGGGCGCAAAATCAGCAGGTGCAGAGTGCGCAGGTGCTGACCTTTGCCTCAATGGTCTATCACCAAGAGGATATGCATCTGGCGTCGATTAAGGCCGTCGAGAGCAACTACCCGCTCAAGGGTTTGTTGCGACGCACGACCACGCCATTTACCACCGATCCAAGCCTAATCGAAGAAATTGATTATGGCCCAGCGCAGGGCGAAGTCTGGGTCGATGGAAGACTGCTGCCGCTGCTCAATATTGAGCTTGGCGATGAAATTGAACTCGGCGAGATCCGCTTAAAAGCCACCCAAATTGTGGTTGAAGAGCCGGACAGTGGCGGATCATATGGTGCCTTTGGTGCGCGTGTATTAATGAATGTCAGCGATATCGAAGCGGCGGGCATTATTGTTCCCGGCAGTCGTGTTACCTACAGATACCTGATGGCTGAGGGTGCCAGCGGTAGTGACGGCTTTACCAACTATAGTGAGTGGATCAAAACCCAACTGGACGTGCATGACCGTCTGATCACTCCGGATGAAGCTCAGGCCAGTATTGCCAACACCATGGATAAGGGCCGCCGCTTTCTATTGTTAGCGGGGAGTATTGGCGTGGTGCTGGCGGGTATTGCCTTGGCGCTGGCCAGCCATCATTTTGCCTCTGGCCAAACGCAGCAAGTTGCACTGTTGAAAAGCTGGGGTATTGCCGCTAATAGGGTGCGCAGCCTATATATACAGCAGAGTCTCTGGCTAGGCGTGGGTGGCTCTATTGTCGGTTTGTTGGTGGGCTTTGGTTTCTCTGAATTGCTGATTGCGGTGGTGCGTGAATGGTTGCCGATCTCACTCCCTATGGCCGGCGCGCGCCCCTGGATTACGGGTCTGGCAACCGGCCTGCTGTGTTTGGCCGGCTTTACCCTGCCAGCGCTCTGGCATCTGCCGGCGCAGTCGCCGCTGGCGGTCTTGCGGCAAGATGTGCAGGTTAAACCGGTCAGCTCAGCGGTGCGTGGGTTATTCGGTGTTGCTGCTGTGGCTGGGCTGCTGTTTTGGTACAGCAATAATATTTATCTGTCGCTAGCGATTTTGGCCGGCTTTGCGGTGACGGCGTTGGCGACCATTGTTATTGGTTTGATGCTGCTGCGTGTGGCTAAAACCTATGGCCAAAAGCTCGGCAGTATCTGGCGTTTGGCGTCGAGTAATCTCTGGCGGCGCAGGTCCCAGAGTATTATTCAGATGATTGGTTTTTCCGGTGCCATTGCGCTGCTGATGATTATGACCGTGGTGCGAACCTCATTAATTGACGAGTGGCGTTGGCAACTGGCCGACGATGCACCGAATCATTTCTTACTTAATGTCGCGCCCTATGAGCTTGATGGCGTGCGCAACTTGGTCACCGAGCAAAAGCTTGAAACCGCTGGTTGGTACTCCATGGTGCGCGGGCGACTGACGCAGATTAATGGCCAGGGTATTACTGAGGAGCAGCGTGACAAACATGAATCATTCCGTCGTGAACTCAACCTCAGCTGGACAGCGGAGCTGCCGGAGGGCAATAAATTAACCGCCGGCAAGTGGTGGGATGAATTAGACCTCTCCGGTGATATTGCACCCGTCTCGCTGGAAGAGGAACTGGCCGGTGAGCTAGGTTTAAGCATTGGCGACCAGCTTACGTTTAGTGTCGGCGGCCTTATTTTTAAGGCTCGGGTGACCAGCACTCGCAGTTTAAATTGGGACAATATGACACCCAATTTCTATTTCTTATTTCCTGAAGGGATGTTGGAGAACTATCCGCGCACCAATATGACGAGTCTGTATATTCCGCCGCAACAGAAATTGCTGGTTAACGATCTGCTGCGCAAATATCCGACGGTACAGGTAATTGAGTTGGATAAGATTATTGACCGCATTCGCACCATCGTGTCTCAGGTGACCAGTGGTCTCGAGGTCATGACGCTGCTGATTTTAAGCTGCGGTGTATTGGTGATGTTTGCCGCGGTGAGTCTGTCGATGTCCGAGCGACTGCAAGAGAGCGCCATTTTGCGTACCCTGGGCAGTTCAAGGCGCTTAATTCTGGGTATTCAATGGGTCGAATTTAGTGTCTTGGGCATTATGGCGGGCCTGCTGGCTGCTATTGGTGCCGAGGCGGCAGTGGCATTGCTACAGCGCTTTATGTTTGATCTGCCGTTTAGCTGGCATCCGTGGCTGTGGCTGGTGGGGCCGCTGGCTGGTGGTCTGTTAGTCGGCGTGCTTGGCGTTGGTTACAGTCGCAAGGCGGTCACGCAACCGCCATTGCAGGTGCTCAACAGTCTCTAACCGGTTACTGTAGGGGCAGCTGAATATGGAAGGTGGTGCCGATATTGATATCAGAGGTGACGGCAATCTGTCCCTGGTGTTGCTCGGCGATAATAAACTGGGCAAATGAAAGGCGTTCGCCAGCGCCAGACTGTTTGGCAGATTCCACCGCGCTGTCTTTATCAGCATGGCTATTGGCGAAGAACGGTTCAAACACCAACTGCTGTTCTTCCGTGGTCATGCCCAGTCCATTGTGCTGAACGCGCACCCAGATGGCCTCATAAAATTCGCTGATCTCAATATTGATCGACGGAGTATGCTCAGGGTCTTCGACCTTGCCCAGGGCATAGCAGGAGTACCTGAACAGGCTGAGGAAGACCTGCTGTAACTCGGGTACATGGCAGCGCAGCTGTGGTAAATCATCGGCATAGTTGTAGTTGATCACCACATCTTTGAAACGCAGCCCTTTGGTGACTGAGAGTACATCCGCCGCCAGCTCGACACTGTGATCCATGACCTCGATGATATTGGCGAGCTGTTTCTCACCGGCTCCAGCGTCTGAGAAACGCACCAGATTATTGATCACGGAAGCCGCCTGTCGGCCACGGATCAGCGCAGCGTCGAGCAATTCATTGATGCCAATAGGATCAATGTGCTCTTCGGTTAGGTCCTGCCGCACTGTTTGCAGATCTTTCAAGATTGCTTGCAGAGGAATATTAATATCGTGCGCCATCACCGAGGCCATTTCGCCCATCGATGACATTTTGTCGCGCTGAACCAGCATATTTTCACTCTGCACGCGCTGAGTGACATCGTCGACCATAATCACCACCCCAGTCTCGAGCTGGTCATGCAGAGGATAGATGGTGATATCAAAGTGGTATTGACCGCGCTGGCTGTATTTAACCGTCAGGGTTTTATCTTCGTCTTGAGCCTGTTTGATTTGCTCTGGCGTGACCGCAATGGTCGGGTAGGCCTGCCACAAATTCTTACCTAGTACTTTGTCTGCAGGCAGGCTGCTAATCTCTTCCGCGCGGCTGTTCCACTGGGTAATCTCGCCGGCTTTATTTAAACCGATCAACATTAGTGGCATCGAACGCAAAATGCTGGTGATATAGGACTCCGATAAACGCAGCTTTTTACTCGTGTCACGGTGCTCGGTAATCTCTTCTTCGAGCGCAAGATTGCTCTGCTGTAGCAGACTGTTGGCGTTGTCGAGGGTCGCGGTGCGCTCTTTAACCCGGTCTTCTAACTGCGCACGTATTTCTTCCAGTTCGCTGTTGTAGCGGCGTGCGGCGCGGCGTGTAAAGGCCAGGCGAATTGCCGTGAGGGATAGCGCAATAATTAATATGCCGCTGGAAAAATTTGCCACGTACTGCCAATTGGTCTCGCCATTGTCCTGCCGTACAAACCAAAACACGTCAGCGAATACAAGATTGCTGTAGAACAATGCGGCAAGTCCAAGAGTTTTTTTCATGATACTCATCAAGTGCATGTAAGTTGTCGCGAGGAGCGCAGTGCCATCATTATAACGCTGAAATGATCCTTGTCAGTCATCACTATGCGGACTAGTCTTTTATTAATCAAGTGCTACTTGCTTATCAGTTTATTATGGATGCTGGCTGTCGGCGGTGATGTCGATTAATTAAAGTATTGGTTTGCAGGTGGGGTTTTTGGTCTGCATTGAGTCTTACAAGGAGAGAGTATGAAAATTAACTGAGAGGGTGCGCTCTTTTGTACCCAAGGTATTTGATTTTCGTACCAAAACTTCATAGCCCCTGCTGACCTGTATCACTCCCCCTCCTTACAGCAGGGGTTTTTTTCGTCCCCAAAAAAGTCGCGTTCAGAATATTACTCGTCAGTTGAGAGCTCGCTATTTCGATGGCAACTCTTAGGTATTCTGAACCGGCAGTTGGCGATATTGAGCAACTGATCGGTTACACCATTGAGATGTGGGGTAAGCGCCAACTACGAAGAACAACTCACCGAAAGCTTCTCCGCCCAATCCGGCGGCAGCCCAGCATACTTTTCTGCCTCTGGGTGCTCATCACAGGGGCTCTGCAATACGTTAAGTAGTAGATTAACTTCCCTATAATCCCCTTGCTGTGCTGCCTCAATAGCTGCCTGTGCCATGTAGTTACGCAGTACATATTTTGGATTAATCGCGTTCATTTTTTGCTGACGGCTTGCGTCACTGATACTTTGCTTGGATAATCTGGCGCTGTAGTTTTGTGCCCATTGGTCGAAGCCGTCACGATCGATAAACTGATCTCTTACGCGTTGATTGGCCTCTGAGTACTGGCTTAACGACCTAAAGAATATTGTGTAATCGACATTGTTGCGTTGCAGTAATTCCATGAGCTGATTGATCAGCGACTCATCTTCGGGTTGGTATTCTTCTAGCCCCAGTTTCTCCGCCATAATCTGTCGGTATTGCTTTAAATATTCTGGTTCGTATTGTTTTAATGCGTCGATAAGTTCTTCATTACTAATTAATGAGGTGAGAGACGTGGCTAGGGCATTGAGATTCCACAGCCCGATACTAGGTTGGTTTTTAAATGAGTAGCGCCCCTGGTTATCGGAATGATTACAGATATGCTCTGGGTCGTAAGCATCTAAAAAGCCAAAGGGCCCATAGTCGATGGTGTCGCCGATAATGCTCATATTATCGGTGTTCATGACGCCATGGTTAAATCCCACCGACTGCCACTGGGCGATCATTCGTGCGGTTTTAAATACGCAGTTTTCAAACATTAAAAAATATTTATTGTCGGCATCTGCCCATTGGGGGAAGTTGCGTTCAATCACATAGTCGGCCATAGCCTTAACGGCCTCGGGCTGGTTGCGGTAATGGAAGTGTTCGAAGGAGCCAAAGCGAATATGACTTTTGGCAACGCGGCAGACGGTGGCGCCGGATTCTATTTCTTCGCGATAGACTTGGGTTTTGCTGTCGAGCAGGCACAGGGCTCTGGTGGTGGCGATGCCGAGTCCGTGCATGGCTTCGGAGCAGAGGTATTCGCGGATGCTTGATCGCAGTACCGCGCGCCCATCGGCAAATCGGGAGTAGGGGGTTGGGCCTGCGCCTTTTAGTTGGATATCCCACAGTTGGTGCTTTCTATCCTTCTCGCTCAGGCTGTTATCTTTTGGATCTAGTACCGGCAGTTCACCCAATGTCATGGCGCGGCCATCACCCAGCTGACCGGCCCAGACACCAAACTGGTGCCCGGAGTAAACCAGGGCAATGGGTTTGATGTTGGCGGTCATAAAGCTACCGCCCATCAGTTCTAGCAGTTCCGGCGAGTTTAGTTCCGCCGGATCAATGCCCAACTCTTCGGCCAGCAGCGCGTTGCTGCTAACCATCACTGGGTCGTCGAGACGGGACGGCATAACAGGGCTAAAGTGCTGGTCGTCCTGTCCTCTAAACTGATCAAAAAAGCTGTGTTGTAAGCGGTCAATAAATAAAGTCATTAGATTCCAGCGTCTGCTCGGCTGATACGCGCGAGGTTTTCTGCGTGAAGGCTGCTGATATACAGCCAGTCGTCGGTTTCCATCGCGCCGGTGTTGGTGTGGTGAGCGCTATTGGGGCCCTGCAATGAGGTGAGCACATTGCCGTCTTGGTCGATAGCAAATACATGGCTGTAGGCTGTTGCCTGCAGTTGCATAAAGGCGGGCAGGCGCTGGCTTATTTTGCGCAACATGGGTAAGTCAGACAGATCATCCAAGGGTTGACTGCGCGGAGAGACCAAGCCGACCCAGAAGCGACCGTCGCGGCCTCGCACTATGTTGTCGGGGAAGCCGGGTAGATTATCGATTATCACCTCTGACTGGCCGGCTTTTTCGCCTTTAAGCCAATATTTCTGCACCCTATAGGTACCCGTTTCGTTGACTAATACAAAGCTGCTATCCGCCGCAACCGCAACGCCATTGGCAAAGTTCAGGCCGTCCATTACCACTTGGGTGGACTGGTCTGCGGGGTCGTAGACTAACAGTCGGCCGTGGCCGCCGTGCTCTGTAATATCGAGCAAGCTAGACTCATAGGTGCCGCCGCTGCCTTCGGCACCAAACTTGGTGGACGCATCACTGAAATAAATTTTACCCTCTTCAGTGACATCCAGATCATCGGCGTAGACGATGGGTACACCGTCGATGCTGTTGGTTAATACACTGAGGTCGCCTTCTGGGGTTACCAGTAATAGACCTTTATAGGCGTCGGCAATGAGAAGATTTTGATTGGCATCAACGGCCAGGCCCAGCGGGCTGCCCTGTGTATTGACCCATTTGCTCAGTTCACCGGTGCGTTCGTTAAGTCGCACAATCCAGCCCTCCCGAGTGGCCATATAAACCTCGCCATCAATAAAGGCTAGGCCCTCTGGACCGTGGGTGTCGCCGAGTTTGATGATGTCGACGTTGTCGAGGGCGTTATTGGGAGCAAAGTCACCACTAAGACCTGCATCTTGTGGTGCATCCCAGCTCTTGGGGTCTACGGGTACTGGCCAAAATAGTAGATAGGCAAAAAGGGCGACGATTATGGTTAGGCTGGTTCTTAACATGATAGTTTGCTCCGGCTCTTATGATTATGCGCGATATGTTGCGCTAGTGTTGGGGCTTAATCAACTGTGTTTTCTTCTAGTTTGTCATTGGCTGGTCATGTAAAATGCGCGCCTTAATTGATTCAGGCTGACAACAAGCAATGGAAGTTAATCCGCTCTACAACGCCCTCGATGACCTGCAGGCACGCACCGACGTGTTGAGGGGGTATCTTTGACTACGTTAATCGCAAAGACCGTCTCGCCGAAGTCGAGCTCGAACTCGGCGAGCCCGATGTTTGGAATAAACCTGAGCGGGCTCAGGAATTAGGTCGTGAGCGCTCCTCTCTTGAGGCCGTGGTCAAAACCATTGAAGACCTAGACTCTGGCGTCGCAGATTCTCGCGAGCTGTTGGCGATGGCCGTCGAAGAAGATGATGCCGATACTGTTGCCGATGTCGAAGCGGAAATCGCCAGCCTTGAAGCGCAGTTAGCGAAGTTAGAATTTCGCCGTATGTTCTCCGGTGAGATGGATCAAAATAATGCCTACCTCGATATTCAGTCTGGCTCTGGTGGCACCGAAGCGCAGGACTGGGCTGAGATGCTGCTGCGCATGTATCTGCGCTGGGCTGATGACAAAGGCTTTAAAGCTGAACTAGTGGAGTGCTCGGCCGGTGATGTGGCGGGCATCAAAGGCGCCACGGTGCAGATCACGGGCGAATATGCCTACGGCTGGTTGCGTACCGAAATTGGTGTGCACCGTCTGGTGCGCAAGTCG
>Ga0136655_1000596_pt1 | contig 16281 bp, 12 predicted proteins | sample CPBDNA_2_FD_94863 | JGI IMG/M metagenome (GOLD analysis project Ga0136655, IMG submission 94863) | Freshwater to marine salinity gradient microbial communities from Chesapeake Bay, USA - CPBay_Spr_15_0.8_DNA (version 2) | ecosystem: Environmental > Aquatic > Marine > Coastal | place: USA... | reverse complement strand
TTGCGCGATCTTGATGCGTATACGGGGGCGGGCGTGATCAAAGATGCGCTGTTGTTCCAGATTCTGACTATGACACGTCCTGGTGAGGTCCGCGGAGCCAAGCAGGGTGAATTTGATCTAATAGAGAAAACGTGGGCCATACCAGCTGAACGCACAAAGATGCGCAGAGAGCACATTGTGCCGCTATCTGAACAGGCTCTGGATCTGGTCAAGCGAAACTGGATTGAAGTGGAGGATGTTGAGCTGATCTTTCCGTCGCTAAACTCAAACCGGAAGTGGTTGTCTGAGAATGCGTTCAACTCAGCTATCAGGCGGATGGGGTATGCCAAGGAGGAAGTGACCGCTCACGGCTTTCGCGCCACAGCTAGCACCCTGTTGAACACGCGGGGTTTTGACGCTGATGTGATTGAGGCGGCGCTCGCGCATCAGGACAAGAATGCGATTCGGCGGACTTACAATAGGGCGACGTACTGGGAGCAACGGGTGGTGTTGATGCAGGAGTGGGCCGACGAAGTTGCCAAGCTTCTTGCCGAGTGACGGATTGAAAATCCGTGTCCACCGGTTCGTTTCCGGTACTAGCCTCCAAATCTTTTCAAGGACTTAGGTGAAATTAGCCCACTGGAAGAGTGTTCATAGTCTCTTTTTAGTCTCATTGAAAACCGTGTTCCCAAGCGTTCAACAGTGTTCACCTGTGCTTATTCGGAATCGCATTTCTCCGCTCAAACCACGGCCTCCTAACTTCCGATTAAGCTCACCGTGGCCAGTTCAATCTATGACGTTTCAGCCGAAGCGGACGTTTGTGCCGCGCGCAGCTAACGGCTGGAAGGAGCCCATTGTGTGAATTCGGTTTTCCTGCTGCGTGCGCTCGCAGCGTGGAAAATGCTGCGTCAGCGTAAAATTCGGTGCTGCCGCGCAGCGGGGTAACCAGCCATTCATGCAGAGTGCAGCAAAGATCAGAGGTCGAACTCACACTGTGCGGGACAATCCGGACCTTCGCTGCCCAAGAACCAATTGCAGCAATGTGTTGCAAAGCGGAAACCTGTAACAAAGCAGATTTGGCTACACCGCCCCATTTAAGCGCTTACTCATATTTCTCGCCAGCAACTTCATGCTGCTTTGGTCGTTTTCGATATCCAGTCCAATCTGATAGGTTCTTCTCAATCCGAGAAGCCTGGCATCAGAAAAAGTGACTTCACGCTGCGGGCCTTTGAAGTACACTGAAGTGCGCGATTGCGCATCAATTTGATTTCCGCGGAGGGCCTGGATCAGATTCCCCTGCACGGCAGATAGGGCCGCGATGCTGGAGGAAACCAATAAGCAATTGCGATGCCTAAGAGCCGAGTTGTCGAAAACAATAGTTAAAACATCTTTGCGTCTTGGAGACGGGATAACATGAAGTACAATCTTATAACTCTAAAAATGTTCTTAACCGTTGCCAGAACGGGTAGCATCTCCCAGGCGTCCGAAGCCGAAAATGTCGCAGCGTCCGCCATCAGCAAACGCATTTCGGATTTGGAAGATCAGATCGGAACGCCGGTATTTTATCGGCAAACGCGCGGCGTAGAGCTAACTCCGGCGGGCCATGAACTCGCCCGACACTCCTCGAACATTCTCAGTTTGGTAGAACGCATGGAAACGCAGATGCTTGATTTCGCATCCGGAGCCAAAGGGTCGGTTCGTATCGCCGCAAATACATCGGCAATTACCCAGTTTCTCCCTGAGGACTTGGCCGGTTTCGTTGAAGATTACCCAGATGTGCGGATCGACCTCAGCGAGCAAACGTCTGACGAAATACTCACGGCCGTGCGGGATGGGTTGGCGGATCTGGGGATCTTTTCGGGGCTAGTCGAAGAACCGGAACTGGAAGTTCTCACCTATCGACGTGATACATTGGTGGTGGTTATGGGGAAGGATCATCCTTATTGGCCCGACCATCCGGTGAAGTTCACCGAGTTCGCCAAGCTTGATATGGTGGGCCTGCAATCGGGCAGTTCACTGCAGGCGTTCCTAGAAGCGCGTGCCGTCGAACAGGGGCTGACGCTTAAAACACGTGTCGAAACACTGAGCTTTGATGGGGTGCGCCGGATGGTCGAGGCAGGTCTGGGGGTTGCGGTGCTTCCCCTCGGCGCTGTTGAACCCTATCTCGAAAGTGCTCAGTTGCGGATGCAGAAAATTGACGAGGACTGGGCTGTTCGGACGCTTAAGCTCGCCGTGAAAGACCTAAATGCAGTGTCACGTCCCGTCCGTGCTTTGGTAGAACATCTGATCTCCCAAAACTTGGACGACAAATAGCTCGGCATCTCTTTTCAATCCGTGGCAAGCGCCAAGCCGAGGCATCACAACCTACCCGGAAAACCCTGTATTGGCATGATTTTTCTTGCGTTTGCAAATTGCCATCCCAAACGGTGATACCCCCATTCGGAATTCGAGACTCCTGAAAGCTGTGATTGAGGCGTTACCCATAGATTGCGTAACAAAAGCAATTCTATGGGAGGATAACCATGAAGAGAACGTCCAGAGCGATCACCGCCGCCGCAATGCTGGCAGGCGTCGTAGCCACAACGGCATCTGCCGAAGAAATCAAGATCAACATGCCATCAACTTTCGCCGGTTCGCTGACCCAGTTGGGTACAGCCGGAGTGCGGTTTGCAGACACAGTGAACCTGATTTCGGGCGGTGATATTGAAGTCAAATTCTATGACCCGAATGCCCTTATTCCCGCGTTGGAAATTTACGACAATGTTTCCACCGGAGCAGTTGACGCGGGTTGGTCAACCTCGGGTTACTGGGGGGCTAAGAATTCTGCCCTGAACCTGTTCGCTGCCGTGCCTTTTGGTCCGGGCCCCGGTGAATATCTGGCATGGATGTGGAACGGCGACGGCGAAACCCTGATGAACGAGCTTTACCATCCCGTCGGCATCCACGGGCAGGTTTGCGGCATCGTCTCTCCGGAAACATCTGGCTGGTTCAAAGAAGAAATCAATTCGGCAGAGGATCTTGAAGGGCTAAAAATGCGCTTTTACGGCCTTGGCGCTCTGGTGATGCAGAGAATGGGTGTCGATACCCAACTGCTGGCCGGCGGCGATATCTATCCGGCGCTGGAGCGCGGCACCATCGATGCAACCGAATTCTCGATGCCTGCAATCGACCAGAACCTCGGCTTCTACAACCTGGCCAAGCACAACTACTTTCCTGGCTGGCACCAACAGTCGACCATTCAAGAACTTCTTGTGAACAAAGATGTTTGGGATGGCATGACCGATCAGCAGCGCGCGATCATTACAACAGCGTGCCGTGCAACCGTGGCAACGCAGTTGGCTGAGGGTGAAGCCATTCAAGGCCGAGCGCTCCTTGAGATGCGCGCCGAGGGTGTTACGACCCACCGTTGGCCCGATGAGTTCCTCGACACGCTTGAGGCTGAATGGGATGAGATTGCCGTTGAGATGGCGGCAGAAAACCCAGACTTTGCCCGCGTTTGGGAAAACCTCCAGGCATTCCGTGCGGAATACGCAGTTTGGAAAGATCTGGCGTACCTCGACTAACTCAATTGACTTTCGCACTTGGGGTCCGGCCGGTTCACGGCCGGACCCACAGCGTTCAAAGAATTAAGAATACAAAAGGGGACAGTGGATGGAACGAGTTTTGGGGATAAGTCGCACGATTGACCGGTTTCTTTGGTTGATGGCCAAGGTTGGGTCTTGGTGCGCACTGCTTCTTGTACTCGTTGTAACCTATGACGTCACCACACGTTATCTGGGTGTGCCAAAGGTGTTTGGGCTGACTTCGACGAAACTGCAGGAATCCGAATATTGGCTTCATAGCTTTCTGATCGTTTTTGTTGTGGGCTATGCCTACACAAAGCAATCCCATGTGCGCATTGATCTGATCCGCGAGAACTTGTCGGATCGGGCCAAATACATAATTGAAGTGACAGGCATACTGCTGGCCTTGATCCCTTATTCCTTTCTGGGTGTATGGCTGTCCTGGCCCTATGTTGTCCGGTCCTACACTTCGGGCGAGATTTCAAAATCCCAAACCGGCTTGACCGACCTCTGGATCTTGAAAGGCGGGTTGATCATCCTTTTCGTTTTGATCGGACTGGCCGGAATATCCCAACTCATCAAATCAATCGCAGGTGTGGTCGGTAGGCTTCCGGACGACTTGAAAGCAACGACCATCGGGGGTGGCCACTGATGGGCATTATCGAACTCCTCCCGCTGTTGATGTTTATCGCTCTTGCGTTCCTGCTGTTCAGTGGCTTTCCAGTCGCTTGGGTACTGGGCGGGGTCGGTCTGGGCTTTGGCCTGATCGGCATTGCCGCAGATGAACTTGCCTTCATTCAGTTCTCTACATTGCCGTCGCGTATTTTTGGCGGTGTCATGGAAAATCTCATCCTGACAGCGATTCCGATGTTTGTTTTTATGGGCACGATGCTGGAGAAATCCGGCGTTGCGCGCGACTTGCTGAACTGCCTTCAAGTTCTGATGCGGCGTGTTCCGGGCGGTCTTGCGTTATCTGTGACCATCATGGGTACAATTCTGGCAGCCACCACGGGGATCATTGGGGCGTCGGTCATCATGATGAGCCTGCTTGCCCTGCCGATCATGGTCGAACGCAAATACGATCATGCCCTTGCAACAGGCACAATTGCAGCATCCGGGACGCTGGGCATCCTGATCCCGCCGTCCATTATGCTGGTGATCATGGCAGATTTGTTGTCGCGCTCGGTGGGCAACTTGTTTGTGGCAGCCGTGTTTCCGGGGCTCATTCTTGCCACGCTCTACATGGCCTACATCGTTATCCGCTGTTCCCTCAACCCGTCACTTGCTCCGCCAATCGCCGAGAATGTGGGGCCGCAAACGCGCACTGGTGTGGCGCTTATGATTTTACGTAGCTTTGTACCACCTGTAATCTTGATCGGTATGGTCCTTGGCTCGATACTCGGGGGCGTGGCAACGCCGACAGAGGCGGCCGGGGTCGGTGCGCTGGGGGCGATGGTACTGGGGTTCTTCAACCTGGTGATCCTGCCTTCGATGGGTGTCAAAGAGTTTTCGCTTGAAACACCGGATGCGGGCACCCGCTCCGCCGACTTTGTTGCCACAACTCTGTGGAGAAAACTGAAACAGTTCGGTCGCACGGTGTCCGGTGTGGTCGACGGTACGGCACAAACCAATGCGATGATCTTTGGGCTGTTCATCGGTGCGACCTTCTTTAGCTACATTTTCCGCGCGCTTGGCGGCGATGATCTGGTGATCGGCATGGTCGAAGCGATGGGTCTTGGCCCATGGGGTCTGTTGTTCCTGCTGCTTGGCCTGGTCTTTGTGTTGGGGTTCTTCTTTGACTGGATCGAGATCACCCTGATAATCCTGCCCGTGTTCGCACCAATCATTGCGCAATTGGACTTCGGCGATCACGTCGCACAAATTGACGTCGTTTATTGGTTCGCAGTCCTGATTGCGATCAACCTACAAACTTCGTTTCTTACGCCGCCTTTTGGTTTTGCGCTGTTCTACCTCAAGGCCGTCGCGCCACCAGAGGTTAAGCTCCAACAGATTTATCGCGGCATCATCCCGTTTGTGCTTTTACAGCTGTTCGGCCTGGGTCTGGTGATCCTGTTTCCTGAGATCGCGCTTTGGCTTCCCAGAGTGTTGCTCAACTAAGTGACCGCCAGCCAACGACAGTAGATTCTGGATCTTGCTGGCGTCCTCGCAAAGAAAGAAAAGGGCTATTCAATGTTCAAGAAAATCCTGGTCCCAATTGATCTGGAGCATGAGAACGCGGGAAGCAGAGTGCTTCCCGCCGCCAAAAAGTTGGCAATCGATAACGGAGCCGAGATAGCACTTGTTCACGTTATGCCAACTATTCCAGGGTTCATCGCCAAAGACGTTCCAGCTGGCTACGAGCGACGTGTGGCTGAAGACACAAAACTGGAACTAAAAGCTTTGGCCGATAAATATAGTGTGCCCGGTGATGTCCAGATCCATGTAGCTCAAGGCGGTGTTTATCCTAAAATCATCGAATGTGCTTCCGAAATTAAGGCAGATGCAATTTTACTGTCCTCGCATCGGCCGGGTCTGAGCTACTACCTGCTTGGCTCCAATGCCGCGCGCGTTGTGCGTCACTCAAAATGCTCGGTAATTGTTCTGCGCGATTAAGGTCAGGATCTTCTTATTGAGCTGGCGAAGCGAATCAGCAAGTACGACAAACAAAAAGCAGCCCCTGCAATTGCAAGGGCTGCTTTACTATCTTTTGCGATGGAAAGAGTTATCTCATGATGAATGGATTGGCGACTTCGGAAGCCGTTGAAATCATCACACTCTTCGTCTGTAAATACTGATAAATTGCGTTCCGGCCGTTCTCGCGACCCAGCCCCGAATTCTTGTATCCGCCCAGCGGGGTCATGTAGCTGATCACCCGGTAGGTGTTCGCCCAGATTGTGCCCGCCTGAAGCCGTTCCGAGAAGTGTTTGATCTTGCGAAAGTCTTGCGTCCACACCCCCGCAGCAAGGCCATAGCTGCTGTCATTTGCGATGCTCAGCGCTTCCTCGGCGCTATCAAAAGGAATGACCGACAGGACCGGGCCAAACACCTCTTCTTGTGCAATGCGCATGTCGTTGCGCACGCCACCAAAGATGGTGGGCTCTACAAACCAGCCATTGCCCAGCTCGGGTCGGTCTGGTCTGCCGCCGCCCATCAGGGTCTCGGCGCCTTCGCCTTTGGCCACGTCGATGTAGCCCAGAACCTTTTCCAGCTGTTGCTCGGTCGTGACCGGTCCAACCTGAGTGTCGGTGTCCATCGGATCACCGATCCGCGCGGTTTTGGCAAGTTTCAGCAGCTTATCCAGGAACGCGTCATGGACGCTGCGCTCGACCAACAATCGCGATCCCGCGATGCAGGTTTGGCCCGAGGCGGCGAAAATGCCCGAGATCACGCCGTTCACAGCATTGTCCATCTCGGCATCGGCAAAGACGATATTGGGGGACTTGCCGCCCAGTTCCAATGTAACCTTTTTGAACGTCCGCGCGGCAACCTCTGCAATATGCCGTCCGGTTTGTTCGGAGCCGGTAAAGGCAACCTTGGCCACATCTTCATGCTCTACAAGGCTGGCACCTACTTCCGCACCAAACCCCGTCACCACGTTGAACACACCTTTGGGCAGGCCGACCTGATCAACGATCTTTGCCAACTCTAATGTCGAGGCCGAGGTGAACTCTGATGGCTTTACGATAAACGTATTGCCAGCAGCCAATGCCGGAGCGAGTTTGTAGGCCAAAAGCAGCAAGGGCGAATTCCACGCCGTGATGCCTACGCAGACGCCAAGCGGCTCATAGCGGGTAAAGTTCAGCATGTCCGGCTTATCAATCGGGATCACGCAGCCTTCAATTTTGTCGGCCAGACCGGCGTAGTAATAGAACCACTCGGGCACGTATTTCAGCTGAAAGAACATCTCGTTGAATAGCTTGCCATTGTCCTGAACCTCGGTACGGGCCAGTCCTTCGGCGTTTTCAGCAATCAAATCACCCAACTTGCGCAACATGTGTCCGCGATTGGTGGCGGTCATCCCCGCCCAATCATCCGAGCGAAAGGCGCGTGCGGCAGCCGCAACAGCGCGGTCTGCATCCTCTTGCTGCCCGCGAGGGATCATGGCCCAAGGTTCACCCGTGTAGGGGTTCTTGCTTTCGAATGTCTCTTTGCCCGCGGCATCCGTCCACGCTCCGTCGATATACATCTGATAGGTTTTCATGTGTTCTCTCCTATTGAAAACCCGTCAGTGGTCTGCGGGTGTAAGTGTTTTTCCAAGGATCATGTCAGCGGCTTTTTCCGCAATCATCATCACAGGGGCGTTCGTATTGCCCGACGGCATGACGGGCATAACCGAGGCGTCCGAGACCCGTAGACCTTGAAGGCCACGCACACGAAGCTGGCTATCGACGACCGCGCCCGGGTCGCCGTCCGGTCCCATCCGGGCGGTTCCGATCATGTGGTAAACCGTGATGCCCTCGCGCCGTGCCCAGTCAAGCAGCTCATCATCGCTTTGCAGGCTTTGATCCGGGTTGGTTACACCGGTCAGATATGGCTGAAGGGGGGTCGTGGTCATTAGTTCACGTGCCAACCGGATCGATCGAAGGAGCACCTGCTGATCACGCGGGTCAGAAAGATAGTTCGGATTTATCTCTGGCGGATCAAACGGATTGCGCGACACCGGGCGTACATATCCATGGCTTTCAGGGCGCATTTGCCAGACGCCAACAGTCATCCCCGGCACATTGTCCAATAGTCCAACGGTGCCTTCGCGAAAGCTTGCGGGCGTCATCACATACTCAAGGTCCGGAGTTTCGAGCGCGTCTGAGGATTTCCAGAACAAGTGCGTTAGCGACGGGCTGACAGACAACAGGCTGGGACGGCCCAAAAGCCATTTCGCAATCTCAAGACCCAACGGAAAGCCCTGCGCCATTGAATTGAAAGTTTTGACATCTTTCAGGGTCGACACCATGCGCACGCCATAGTGATCGCGCAGATTGTTGCCGACACCGCGCAGATCGGCCCGCACCTTAATGCCCAGATCGCCCAGAACCTCGGCAGGGCCAATGCCCGACAATTGCAGTAGTTTGGGCGTGTTCAGCGCTCCCGCACACAGAATGACCTCGCGCCGCGCGTGGACATCGATTGTGGGGTTGCTTTGCTTGCCTTTATGATACCGAACGCCGTTGGCTCGGTTCCCGTCAAAGAGAATTTCAGCTGCCTGCGCATTGGTCCGAATGTCGACATTGGGCCGCTTGCGGGCCGGGCTCAGGAACGCCTTGGCTGCGCTATAGCGATAGCCTTTGTGGACGGTGCGCTGGAAATACCCGGTCCCAGCCTGATCGCCGCTGTTGTAATCAGGATTGCGCGGGATGCCCATTTGGGCGGCCCCTTCGATGAAGGCCTCACAGACGGGATGGATCAAATCAAGATCGGTGATCGGCATCTCTCCGTCGCGTCCACGTACAGCGTCATCGCCGGGCCCAATGCGCCGCTCTGAGCGTTTGAAGTATGGAAGGACCTCGCCGTAGCTCCAGCCAGTGTTGCCCATCTGCGCCCAGTTGTCATAGTCCGCGCGCTGACCGCGCACATAGTTCAGCCCATTGATCGAACTGGACCCTCCAAGCACACGGCCCTGCGGCAAGGGGAAGCTGCGGTTCGCGGTTGCCGGTTCTGGTTTGGATTTAAAGTTCCACGTCAATTTGGGTGAATAAATGTTTTTGATATACCCGGCCGGGATATGAATGAACGGGTGTCGGTCCTTGGGGCCTGCCTCGAGCAGACAGACCGAAGCGCCATCCGCACTCAGACGGTTCACCATGATCGATCCGGCGGTGCCGCCACCGACCACCACGTAGTCAAACGTATCTGCGTTACTGGCCACGAAAAATTCTCTTAATCATGATAAGCGGGGCATCCGTGCTCATTTCAACAGTTGTTCTTCCATGCTGGTGCGCAGTTTATAGGCATCCGTGGTTCTGTCGATTTTGATGTCATCCCAGGTGATTGCTGCACCTTCCTTTACGGCCCGGATCAGTGGCACATTATGTGCTAGTCCCAATGGCACATTGCCTTGCCGTACGGAAGAAACCGCGGGCCGCAAACCGCCCGATACCGTATATCCGCCTTCTCCGTCCAGCATCTCGCCCACGGCCAAATCGCGCTTAGCAACTGCGGCACAATCTGCATTAAAGCAAATCGCGGCGCCTGTTGCCTCTGCTCTCAGCGCCACCGACGCAACCGACACAGCGAGTTCCAAACCAATCATATGCCAGCGCTTGTAGAGCGTCATATATTTTCCCGAGGGATCGGTCACGACCTTGTATTCCTCGAAACAGTTTTTCAGATATTCGGTATCGGCCTCGAACACGACCCAGACGCCTTTGCGGATATCATAGGGGATCTGTTCGCCTTCGCGGGTCAGACAGGACACGACGTCAACCAGCCCCTTGCGCTCCAACACGCCACCTTCTGATTTTGGACGCATTAGGGTGGGGATGTCGTCAATCCCACCTGGAGGGAAGATCAACCCGTTCTCGGGTGCTTCCAACCCGGTCGCATTGGCAATTGCAGCAGATTCAATGGCCGGTTTCGACCCGTCAAGAAAGGCGTTGAACATCTTGGGGTTCAGGCGTCCACGTTCGGCCTGTTCACGGGTCAGGCCCCAGTGATCCCAAACCGTGTCGGGTGTTGACTGGCGAAAATGCGGCAACCATTTGTGGCCGCGACCAGCAGCCACCACGCTAAAGCCACAGGTGCGCGCCCAATCGACCAGATCACTGGCCAACGCAGGCTGGTCGCCATAAGCCATTGAATAAATCACGCCGGCCTCGGCCGCTTTCTGGGCTAGACCGGGACCGCAGAACGCATCCGCTTCGACGGTGACGTTGATCACGTTCTTGCCCTGCGCGAAGGCTGCCAGACAGTGCGTCACAGCGGCCAGCGGATTGCCGGTTGCCTCGATCACAATGTCGACTGCCGGATGGGCAATCATCGCCTGCCAGTCATCGCCGACATAGGTTTTGCCCGAGATCGCAGCGTCATCAAGGCTTACCGCGCTGTGGGCCTCATCGGACCAGCCAGCCAGCTTCATGTTGGATTTTGCGTTTGCCGGATTTAGGTCAACCACACCCACGATGTGGATGGCGGGGATGCGCACGGCCTGCGCCAAAAACATTGTGCCGAATTTTCCAGCCCCGATCATCCCAACCCGAATAGGGTTACCGGCGGCTGCGCGTTCCTGCAATTTTTTGAAAAGATTCATGGGGTCACCTTATTTGCTGGTTTTGCCGGATTGCGTGAGGAAATCAAAATCACAGCCGTCAGGAGCCTGAAGGACCGCTCGTTCATAAAGCGCTCGATAGCCGCGCTTGTGCCCTTCGAGTGGGGTGAATTCACCAAGCCGGTTGGCGATTTCCTGATCTGGTACCAATAGGTCAATGGATTTGTCTTTCACCGACAGGCGGATGCGATCGCCGTTTCGAACAGCCGCCAATGGCCCGCCCGCACCTGCCTCGGGAGAAATATGCAGAACGATTGTGCCAAAGGCGGTGCCCGACATCCGCGCGTCCGAAATGCGCACCATGTCTTTCACACCAGTCCGCGCCAGTTTTTTGGGGATCGGTAAATATCCGGCTTCGGGCATGCCAGCGGCGATTGGGCCCGCGCCTTTCAGCACCATGATGTCACCCGCTTCGATATCTAGGTCAGGGTCATCAACGCGCTTGGCAAGGTCTTCCAGACCCTCGAAAACGATGGCGCGACCTTCGGTTTCAAAAAGAGCCGGTGTTGCTGCCGCACGTTTGAAAATCGCACCATCCGGGGCGATGTTGCCTTTGAGCGAGATCAACCCGCCTTGATCCGAGACAGGTTTGTCAAATTCTCGGATCACCCGGCGATCGACCCATTCCATTTCCGGTTCCAGTCGATCCCCCAGAACCTGACCGGTCACATCGACCGTATCAAGATGCAGCAGATGGCGGATTTCACGCAAGATTGCGCCCACTCCCCCGGCTGCAAAGAAGTCTTCCATATAACCGTCGCCTACTGGTTTCAGATCGACCAGTACCGGGGTTTCATCCGAAATCTGGTTCAGACGCGCGTTCGGAATTCGAATGCCCAACCGCCCGGCCACCGCCGTCAGATGCACAATCGCATTGGTCGAGCCACTGACAGCCATCAAAACCCGAAATGCGTTCTCGACAGATTTCTCAGTTATGATCTCACTGGGGAGGCGGGGATTGGCAATCAGATCGACCGCCGTTTTGCCGCTGAATTCCGCTGCGACCAACCGGTCGGAATGTACCGCCGGGATCGCAGCACTTCCGGGCAATGACATGCCAAGTGTTTCGGCAATACAGGCCATCGTGCTGGCCGTCCCCATAACGGCACAAGTGCCCGCAGTCGTAGCCAAACGCCCTTCAACAAGATCAATTTCGGCGCGCTCGACCTCGCCCGCGCGGTATTTCCCCCAAAACCGGCGGCAATCTGTGCAGGCACCAAGCCGCTCGCCCCTGTGGCGACCTGTCATCATGGGCCCTGTAACCAGTTGCACCGCTGGAATGTTTGCCGATGCGGCACCCATCAATTGCGCGGGCACCGTTTTGTCACAGCCACCGATGAGCACAACAGCATCCATCGGCTGCGCGCGCACCATTTCCTCGGTGTCCATGGACATCAGGTTGCGATAGACCATGCTGGTGGGGTTAAGGAAGACCTCACCAAGGGATGTTGTGGGAAAGGGTCTTGGCAATGCGCCCGCCGCCAGAACACCCCGCGAAACTGCTTCGACAAGCTCGGGCATTGTGCGATGGCAGTTGTTGAAACCTGATCCAGTTTCGGCGATGCCGACAATCGGCTTGCGCAGCATTTCCTTTGACAAGCCCATGGACCGCGCAAAGGACGAGCGCAGGTATTCGGCAAAATCCTTATCGCCGTAATTGGTCAATCCGCCGCGAATGCCGTGTTCTTCACTCATGCCTTGTCCTCCTTGAATGTGGTCGCGCGAAAATCCGTACCGAGCAAACGCTCAAACACCAGGATCATGCCACCTTTGTCCTTGTCGCCATGGCCTTCCAACAGGGCCTGCTGATAGGTTGCCGTCGCCGCGGCCAAAACTGGTGTGGGGATGTTGTGGCGTGCAGAAATCTCTGCGCCGCTGATCAGGTCTTTGTAGGCAGCCTGCATGGGGTAACCGTTGCTGAAATCGCCTTGTAGGATATTTGGAACGAAAAACTCCGAGGCATAGCTCCGGCCGGTTCCGGAATTCACCACCTCTGCAACTTGCTCGGGATCAATCCCCAATTTAACCGACAGAGGCAGAATCTCCGCGAGGGCCGCCGCGTTGATATCAAACAACAGCTGATTGATCAGCTTGGTCAGCTGCCCTGCACCCGCATCGCCCATGTGCAGAATCTTGGATGCCATAGTGGAGAGCGCTCCCTGAACCTCTGCCAGATCGCTTGCGTCACCACCAACCATCATAGTCAGCGAACCGTCCTCGGCTCGCTTTTGCATGCCGGAAACCGGCGCGTCGAGAAATCGCAGGCCAGCAGTCTGTAGGCGGTCCCTGATTTCCAGCGTTGCGCCATATTCAATGGTGCTGGTGTCAACAACGAGCGTGCTTGGTTTCAAGTGTTGCGCCAATCCTGAATTTGAATCGAACAGCGCACTATCGACGATCTTTGCAGCAGGAAGGCATGTAATCAGGACATCGACATCGGTAAACTGGTCGGGCGCCTCCGCACCTTTGGCACCACTTCGCTCGACATTAGCAACGGCACTTGTGTTCCGATCATAGACCAGCACATCGTGTTCCTGTGCCAGGTTCATCGCCATTGGCGCCCCCATCTGCCCCAAGCCTAAAAACCCAAATTTCATCGACAGTGCCTCGCTTTTCATAACGTGTCTGGACGCTATCATCGCGGTTGACCTAACAAGGCATTCCGATTGGTGATCCCCCCATTCGACTCTTGCGGGTTCACATGCGGGAATTCTTTGTCATTGGGCGTCGGCCTGAATCGGGCGCCAATTCGACGAGGCTCATACGATCGAGTTTGTGGCAACTAATCTCTTTAGAACGAAAGATTGGTTATTGCTCGCCAAGGGAAGTCAAAATCCATGATGTAGCAAAGTAAGGGAATTCGAGGCCGCACCAGATCGCACGACCAAAGTTGCATAGAACTTGCGGGTGGCTTTCGAACGCCTTCTAAATTAACGACTGATTTTCCCGCGAACTGTGAGTTCATGCATCTTGCAGCGAAAGGTCATTCTGAGATCCGGTTGTTGAATGTCACTGAGAACTGACCCGGTATTGTCACCGAGATTTGACCCGCTCGTATTAATGTATCGGCGGCTATGCTTTGGTCAACGTGGCGTTCTCCTTTGTTGTTTTCTTTGCGGCCTCTGAACTGGCTTTGAAGCGGTAACTGTCGTTGCCGGTTTCGAGGATGTGGCAGCGGTGTGTGAGCCGGTCGAGGAGCGCTGTTGTCATCTTCGCATCTCCAAAGACCTGAGCCCACTCACTGAAGCTGAGGTTGGTCGTGATGACGACGCTGGTGCGCTCGTAGAGTTTGCTGAGGAGGTGGAACAGCAGCGCGCCACCAGATGGGCTGAACGGCAGATATCCAAGTTCATCAAGGATGACTAAGTCGATCTTGGTGAGCATTTCAGCCATCTTTCCAGCCTTTCCAAGGGCCTTTTCTTGCTCCAACGCGTTGACCAATTCGACGGTTGAGTAGAAGCGCACCTTGCGTCGATGATGCTCGATCGCCTGCACGCCGATGGCCGTGGCGACATGGCTTTTGCCAGTGCCAGGTCCGCCAATCAGAACGACGTTTTCTGCGTTCTCTATGAACTCGCCGCGATGCAATTGCCGGACTGTGGCTTCGTTGATGTCACTTGAGGCGAAGTCAAAGCCTGCGAGATCCTTGTAGGATGGGAAGCGCGCCACCTTCGTGTGGTAGGCAATGGATCGCACTTCTCGTTCTGCCATTTCCGCCTTGAGCAGTTGGGATAACATTGGGGTGGCCGCCTCAAACGCTGGAGCACCTTGTGTGACCAGGTCATCGACCGCATGCGCCATGCCATGCAGCTTGAGACTGCGCAGCATGATGATAATGGAAGCCCCTGCAGGATCATGACGCATTGCGCTTTCCTCCTGCCTGTCTCAGATCGTCATAGCGATCCACGTTTGCCATTGGGGCTGTTTCCAAAGCCAAGGCATCTGGTGGATCGATCTCTGGGTGATCTGTCTGCTTTGGATCGATCAGCCTATGCAGCAGGTTCAGGATATGCGTCTTGGTTGGCACCCCGGCTTCCAATGCCAGTTCGACAGCTCGCAGAACGGCGCTTTCGTCATGGTGTAAGACCAAGGATAAGATATCAACCATCTCGCGATCACCGCCTTCCTTGCGGAGCATGTGATCTTGCAGCCGACGGAAGATGTCAGGCATCTCTGTAAACGGCGCACCATTGCGTAATGCACCAGGTTTGCGCTGGATGACCGCCAGATAATGGCACCAATCATAGATGACTTTGCCAGGCTTACGGTGGGACCGATCAATGACGCGCGCATGTTTGCAGACGGTTTGCCCCTCTGCAACAATGACCAACCGCTCTGGGTAAACACGAAGGCTGACAGGGCGGTTCGCAAAGCTGGCAGGCACGCTGTACCGGTTGCGTTCAAAGGTGATCAGGCACGTCGGGGACACACGCTTGCTGTGTTCAACAAACCCGTCAAAAGCTGGAGGTAAAACCATCAGCATAGGCTTCTCGGCCTCCCAAGCATCAGCTATTGAACCCGGTAATTCCCGGTGCGCCGTCTCCGACCAGAGGGCGATGCAGCGGTCTTCAAGCCATTGGTTCAACTCCGGCAGATCCTTGAAGACAGGCATGACCTGCCACAACCGATTACGGGCATCCCGGACGTTCTTCTCAACCTGGCCCTTCTCCCAGCCCGCCGCTGGATTGCAGAACTCAGGTTCAAAGACGTAATGGCTGGCCATAGCTTTGAAGCGTGCGTTGACATCGCGCTGCTTGCCACGACCAACACGATCGACCGCGGTCTTCATATTGTCATAGATGCCGCGCCCTGGAACGCCGCCGAACACGCGGAAGGCATGCCAGTGGGCATCGAACAGCATCTCATGTGTCTGCAGAGGATAGGCTCGAACAATGAAGGCACGGCTGTGCGACAGCTTGGTGTGTGCAACTTGCAGTTTGACGCGTTCGCCACCAATCGTGGCCCAGTCTTCGCTCCAGTCGAACTGGAATGCTTCACCGGGTTGGAACACCAAAGGCACAAATGTCCCGCGCCCTGTCGTTTGTTCCACACGATGCCGATCAGCCCGCCATGCACGCGCAAAGGCTGCAACGCGCTCATAGGACCCATCGTACCCGAGCTTCACCAGATCTTCATACATCAGCTTAGCGGTGCGCTGCTCTTTGCGAGACTTCCGTGTTTGTGCCAAAAGCCAAGCAGACAACCGATCCGCGTAGGGATCCAACTTGCTTGGACGCGACGGCGTTCTGAACTTCGGTTCAGCCGCACCGTCGCGAAGGTACTTCCGGATGGTGTTGCGAGACAAACCCGTACGTCGCGCAATCTCGCGTATTGGCATTTTGTCACGCAATGCCCAGCGTCGAATAACACTCAAAAATCCCATGTCGATCACTCCAAATCCCCCTGATCAAAACCGTCAGGGCCATGTGTTCACATGGGTCAATTCTCAGTGACAATTTATGGGGCTACCGGGTCAGT
>Ga0136655_1000593_pt1 | contig 16324 bp, 17 predicted proteins | sample CPBDNA_2_FD_94863 | JGI IMG/M metagenome (GOLD analysis project Ga0136655, IMG submission 94863) | Freshwater to marine salinity gradient microbial communities from Chesapeake Bay, USA - CPBay_Spr_15_0.8_DNA (version 2) | ecosystem: Environmental > Aquatic > Marine > Coastal | place: USA... | reverse complement strand
TGATGAATTGTAATCGTGATTTAATTTATTTATTTTTAAAACATGTCTCGCAACAATATTCATGCATACTACCACATGGTGTTTTCTACAAAACACAGAGAACCTGTTTTGAGAAAAGAAATCCAAGCTTCTTTATATAAAATGTTATGGAATAAGTGCTTAGAGATAGGATGTGAGCCTGTCATGATTGATGGAATGGAAGATCATATTCATATTCTTCTTCATTCAAATCCGCTAGTTTCCATCTCAAAAATATTGAAGGCTATCAAAGGTTCTAGCTCTAGATGGATTAATGAAAATTGCGATTTTCTAGAACATTTTTTTTCATGGCAAAGAGGCTATGGCTTATTTACGGCAAGCCCTAAAGAAGTTCCTAAAATCGGGAGTTACATTCAAAATCAAAAAACACATCATGCAAATGATTCTATAATTGATGAATTTGAAATCGGTTAATTTTTAATACAATTGGTTGAAATGATCTTCGATCATTTATATCACAAGGGGCGGAATTAATTCCGCCCCTTGTGATATATCGTGCGTATCCACTGATCTATCCTCTAAACAAAAAGAAATCGTTTTTCATGTCCTCGATTTTTTCATCCTTGTTGGTAATAATGTAATCCAGAGCTTTTTCTGTAAATTCCAATCCTTTTTTAGTAAGAAACACGACTTGGTTCTGAACGCTAATCATGTTATTTTTTTCGGCTAAATCTAGAACGGTTTGAGACCGTACTTTTCCCCAGTTGATATGTTCTTGTAAATGACCTACTCTCCTTTCTTCTTCGCTATCATGATTGTTCAAGTGAAGTAAAAACGTCAGTAGGGAAACTTCAATACGCTGCCTCTTCTGTCGGAATAGTACTGCGATCAACCCCTTAGATGGTGCAAAAAGATACACCAGTAAAAATATCAATCCTAAAACCGTAGTAATAGAACCACTTATAGAAGCGTCCAGCCATACGGCAAAATAATAGCCACCTACAGCACTCACAATCCCGAACAGTATAGATAGTAGGATCATTTTATTTAAATCGGTGGTCAGCAAATAGGCAGCGGCAGCTGGCGCAATCATCAAGGCAACTACCAAAATAGCTCCAACAGCATCAAAAGAAACCACGGTAGTTACCGAGGCTATACTCATCAATCCATAATGCATCACAACTGGGGAAAAGCCTAAAGCAGAGGATAATCCTATATCAAACGTACTTAGTTTTAATTCTTTATAAAAAGCAACAAGCAATGCTACCGTAATCAATAAAGTAGCAGAAATAGTCCACATGCTTTTGGGCCCATAGCTCTCATTTCCAATCATCAATTGATCAAAAGCAGCGTACTCCAGCCTTCCTACAAGAACAGCGTCTGCATCAAGGTGAATATCGCTTGCATAAATAGCGATCAATAACACTCCAATACTGAACAAAGCCGGGAAAACCAGCCCTATGGCTGTATCTTCTTTTACCAATCCGGTTTTCTGTATGGCTTCTACAAGTACAACGGTTATAATACCGCTCAAGGCAGCTAATAAGATCAACCAAGGTGAAGCAAGGTCTTCGGTGATAAAAAAACCAATAACAATCCCAGGTAGAATAGAATGGCTGATCGCATCACTTATCAACGCCATTTTACGCAATACTAGAAATACTCCAGGTATGGCACATGCCACCGAAGTAAGACAAGCTATCAATATAACGGCTAACTCTGAATTCATGACGCTGGAATATTAGTATTGTATAAGTTTTGGGCCGTTTCAAACCCTTCTTCTGTTAGAGACCAGTCCTGACCTTGAATTTCTATCCAGTTCTTATCGGCAAGTGCCCGTAACGTGCCTTTAGTAAAACCTTGAAAACTGTTCAGGATTTTAATAGCATGAGGTCTGGAAATATCTTCGTGTTTTTCAACGATACCATACATAAAGTACAGTGTTTTTTTAAGCTCTAAATCTCTACGATTTCTAATCAATCGTATTTGTTTAAATAAAATTCCACGACCCGGAGAAAAGATAAAAGAAATCACTACAAAAACCGCCGCGACGAGCACAATGACCGGGCCTGTTGATAGGTTGTTATAAGTGGCACTTATCGCTGTCCCAAAAACTCCTGAAAACATACCAAATGCAGCTGCAAGCAACACCATCATACCAAGGCTGTTGGTCCATTGTCTTGCGGCTGCAGCAGGAGCGAGCAACATAGCGCTCATCAATACAACACCTACGGTTTGTAACCCTATTACTATCGCAAGAACAATAAAAAAACTGATCAGGCCGTCTATAAAACGGGTGTTAAAGCCTAATGTAGACGCATAATTTTTATCAAACAGCAACAACTTAAATTCTTTCCAAAACAACAACATCACCCCAAGACTAATTCCGGTGACAATAACCATGAGCATCACATCACTTTCTACCAAGGTCGCTGCTTGACCAAACAAATATTTATCTAGCCCTGCTTGATTTGCATCTGGTTGTTTTTTTAAATAACTCAATACCAACTCACCAAACCCAAAGAACAAACTCAAGATCAATCCCAGGGCGGTGTCTGTCTTTAAGTGAGTTTTAGTAACGATTCCACGTATCCAAACCGTACCAATTAGTCCGCTGATAAGCGCCCCTAAAAGCAACACATTCGAATCTTTAAGACCTGTAAACAAAAATGCTAAGGCAATTCCAGGTAAGGCCGCATGAGAAATAGCATCTCCTAAAAGGCTTTGCTTTCTCAATACCGCAAAACTTCCTAACATACCACAAATAGCTCCCAAAACTGCTGTTCCCAGTGTAATGGTGCGTAGGGTATAATCGGTAAAGAAATCTGTTAGTTCCATTTAAAATCAAAATCAAAAAGAAAACTAAAATCAAGTTTAGTCTTCCATTTATGTATGTTATTTATTGCTGTTCCGCTTTCGCGAAAGCGAGACGATTACAATTATTTTACCTTATCAAAAGAATTTCTGAACTCCTATCTATTTTTGTACTGCTACTTTATAATTGATCCCATAGGTTTTGGTCAAATTATCATCATTAAAAATATCTTTTACTGGACCAGTTGCGATGTGTTTTACATTTAAGAACGTCACCCAATCAAAATACTCAGGTACCGTTTGTAAATCGTGATGCACAACGATGACTGTTTTTCCAGCTTTTCGCAATTCCTTTAAAATATTGATAATCGCAATTTCAGTAGTCGCATCTACTCCTTGAAATGGCTCGTCCATAAAGTAGATGGCTGCATGTTGCACCAATGCTCTTGCGAGAAAAATACGTTGTTGCTGGCCACCAGAAAGTTGTGAGATTTGCCTTCCTTTAAAAGCTAACATCCCTACCTTTTCCAATGCTTCTAGGGCTTGCTTTTTTTGTTTAGCCCCTGGCCTTTTGATCCATCCCAGTGCTCCGTAGGTTCCCATCATCACTACATCTAATGCCGTCGTTGGGAAATCCCAATCTACACTGCCTTTTTGAGGCACATAGGCCACCTTATCCCGTTGCTTGTTATAAGGTTTTCCATAAATAGAAACAGAACCAGCAATTGGGTTGATAATACCAAGAATAGCCTTGATCAACGTCGACTTTCCTGCACCATTAGGACCTACAATAGCCATCAACACGCCTTCTGGAATAGAAAGGTCTATATCCCAAAGTACGGGCTTGTAGTTATAAGCTACGGTAAGGTCATCTACTGCAACAGCTATTTTTTCTCCCATTATTTAAGTGCGTTTACAATGGTGTTCACATTGTGTTTATACATTCCAATATAGGTTCCTTCTGCTGTTCCGGCACTTCCTAAGGCATCGCTAAACAACTCCCCACCTATGATAACGTCATGATTCTGTGCGTTTACAGCCGCTTGTAAAGCTTCTACCGTACGTCTCGGAACACTACTTTCTATAAAAATGGCTTTAATCTTATTCTCGATAATAAATTCCGTAATGCGCTGTACATCTTTTACACCAGCTTCTGTTGCTGTAGAAATTCCTTGGAGCCCGACTACTTCAAAGTCAAAGGTTCTCCCAAAATAATTAAAAGCATCGTGAGCGGTAACGAGAATTCTTTTTTCTTTAGGCAACTCTTCTATCTTTTTGTCCAGATCTATTTTGAGCTCTTTTAATTTCTTTAAATAAACATCTCGATTTACTTCGAAAGCTGCTGCATTTTCTGGATCTAATTCTGAAAGTCTTTTAGTTACATAAAGGCTAATCTGTTTCCAGTAAGCTAAATCAAACCATATATGCGGATCGTAATTACTTGCAAAATACTCACTGCCTATTAAGGTGTTTTCTGCTACTCCGTCGCTTATCGCAATGGTGGTTTTTGCTTGTTCGTTCATCTTTTCAAAAACCTCTACCAGTTTGCCTTCTAGGTGTAAGCCATTGTAAAAAATAACATCTGCTCGGTCGAGTTTTCTAAAATCTCCCTGACTGGCTTTGTATAAATGCGGATCTATACCACTACCCATCAGACCATTTATTTCAATCAGATCGCCACCTATATGCTCCACAAGATCTGTAATCATCGTAGTGGTAGTGACTACACGAAGCTTAGCGTTTTCCTTTTTTTTATCTCCACAACTTATGAGTAATAGGACTGTTATAAGAACTAAGATTTTTTTCATGAGGTACTATTTTAATTTTTCTACTTTTCAATTGTATCAGCTTCTGTTTTCCAAAAAAAGAAGAAAGGGGTTGAGCAGGATACTAGTTGTTTTTCCTAATTCTATAACTCAAACCAGCACTCAATAACAGATTTTGTCCATCTGTAATTCCAGAACCAAAGGTCAAGTCAAACTGTAAATCGTCATTTGCTAGATAGGTAAATCCTGCGTCCCAGAGGTGATTTGCTTGAGAGTCTTCTGGGAAATCTCCATACAATTCTGCATAAAAACCTATTTTACTGGTTAAATCATACCCATAGGAAATCGTATATAGATAAGCTAGATGTGGAGTTCCTGCATCAAGTTTTGCTCCTAGATTATAAGCAATACCAGAACGATCTGTAAGTGTATGATCAAAAGAGAATCTAAAATCCATCCCTGTATTTTCTGGAATATAGTCGGCACCAGCGCTAAAAGGAAGATTTAAATGTCCAATAAGCGCCATTTTAGGCATCCAGCCGTTTTCTTCAGCGATTCCTATTTTTGCACCTAACAATAAAGGTGAGGTTCCGCTTAATCGATCCCCTGCTTGCCGTCCGTTAAATTCAAATGTGGTAGAACGGTAATCCATTCCTAATCTTAATTCTAAGTTGTCTAAAAGCCCGTAACGCAACAATGTGGTGTTGTAGACCGTTTCTTTAGTCTTAAAACTATCTGCTCCACTTTCCGTATAAAAACCCCCAGTTTCTATTTGTAAAAAACTCTTTCTTACAAGTGAAGCAGACTCAGTGGCATCGGGCCTATCGGTAACAAGTGCCCCTATATCTTCTGTCTGTGCAGTGGTTGTTAGTGATAACAGTGCAACTACTAAAAAGACGGCGATTTTTTTCATTTGTCTAATTTGATATAAAGATTATCTGCAATTTGTTGAGAGACTTGCAATTGTTGTTCGTTCATTTTAATGGTATAGGAATGATCAAATTCTTCAAAATCAACAACTTCCATACTAGTACCCAGCTTCATATTTTGTTTATCTAAATAATTTAAAAACTTCGTAGAAGAGTCTATCAATCCTATCAGAGTCCCGCGATCTCCTTTCTGAAGCTTAGAAAGTATGGTCTTACTCGTCTTCTCATAATTTCCGTTTCGATCTGGAATAGGATCTCCATGAGGATCTTTCTTAGGAAACTCAAGATGTTTATCGAGTTGATCAATGAGTTTTTGCGACTGTATATGCTCTAATTGCTCTGCTACATCATGCACTTCATCCCAAGAAAAATCCAGTTTCTCAACTAGAAAAACTTCCCAAAGACGGTGTTTCCTAATGATCTGATTAGCACATTGCACTCCGTTTTCTGTGAGTCTTGCTCCTTTGTATGGAATATATTCTGCTAGATTTTTATCAGCAAGCTTTTTAAGCATATCCGTAACTGACGATGCTTTGGTCTTCATACGTCCAGCAATATCATTTGTAGAAACAAGTGCTTGACCTACTTGAAGGTGGTAAATCGCTTTGATATAATTCTCTTCAGAAATAGAATGCATTTGGTAAAGGTAAAACATTATTTTTGTAAAGGTAAACTAATATTTAGGTTTGTCTAAAAATTTATTGACAAAAAAAGTCATTCCTATAACGATTTATAAAAATGCATCTCTTGCACATATTCCTGCACTTGATGGTGCATAAAATATCGAAGATCCTTCCCTTCTGCAATGCCGTTGCGTATCATGGTAGAAGATATTTCCATAATTGGAGCAAGAATCAATTGTATTTTAGGGTGATTTTCAAATTCTTTGGGAAGCTCCCCTATTGTTGCTCTTGGGTAGACAATAATGTTATAATCTTCAAGAAGCACTTTATAATTTTTCCATTTGTGAAGGCTTTTTAGATTATCAGCTCCCATAATAAGTGTGAATTCCTTATCAGGATATTTTTCAGAAAGGTGCGCTAGGGTGTTTACGGTATAATTAGGCTGTGGAAGACCGAATTCAATATTACTAGCTTTGATTTTATCATAATCATCTGTAGCTAGATGCACCATATGAAGTCTTTGATAATCATCCAGTAAGGTCTTTTTCTTCTTAAAAGGATTATGAGGCGTAATGACCATCCAGATTTCGTCGAGATCATTGCTTTCCACTATATAATTTGCAATCGCCAGATGACCTATATGCACCGGATTAAAAGTACCGAAATATAAACCTATGTTATTTTGCTTGGTCATCACTGACTTTCTTATTTATAAATTCTAGAACGGTCTGATATGCCAAAGCTTTTGCTTCGGATAAGTCGTCGTTTTTTATAATGACATCAAATTGTGGCGCTGTTGCCATTTCTGTACTGGCTTTTGCTACGCGCATGGCAATTTTCTCTGCTGTTTCAGTCTTGCGCTTTTTTAATCGTATTTGAAGCTCATTGATAGATGGTGGCTTCACAAAAATAGTCAGTGTACGATTGGGGAATTTTTCTTTCAAACGCAATCCACCTACTACATCTATATCAAAAATGACATTTTTTCCTTGGCCCCAAAGTCGTTCCACTTCTTCTTTTAAAGTACCGTAGAATTGGTCTTGATACACCTCTTCAAATTCTAAAAAATCTTTTGCTTTGATGCGGTTCTTAAATTCCTTAGTCCCTAAGAAATAATAATCTTTTCCATCCACTTCTCCTTCGCGAGCTTCTCTAGAAGCCGCACTTATAGAAAAGGCTAGGTTGAGATCGTCTTTAGTTAATAAGTGTTTTACTAAAGTGGTTTTCCCCGCACCTGAAGGCGCACTAAAAACAATCAGTTTAGGCAATACTTCCATTACAATACGTTAAGGAGTTGTTCTTTAATTTTCTCTAATTCGTCTTTCATCTGTACGACCATTTGTTGCATGCTCGCGTGATTTGCTTTGCTTCCTATGGTATTTACCTCGCGGCCTATTTCTTGAGATATAAAAGCGAGTTTTTTACCTTGAGATTCTGGAATGGACATGGTCTCCATAAAATAATTCAAATGATTTTCTAAACGTACCTTTTCTTCAGTGATATCATATTTTTCTAGATAATAAATAAGCTCTTGTTCAAATCTATTTTGATCCACTTTTTCTTTTAAATCAGACACGGCTTTTTCTAAACGTGTTCTGACCTCTGCAAGCCTGTCCTTATCCTCTTCAATAACTTGTTCCAGAAGTTCTTTGATATTAGCAATGCGTTTATTAAACTCTAATTCTAAGACACGACCTTCTTCATCCCTATATTCTTGGACAGCAGTTATGGCCATCTCTGCCGTTTTTTGAATAGCTGCGATATCCTCTTTTGGAGCCTCATTACTTTCTTGTGAAAAGACATCTGGGAATCGAGTGGCCATTTCTAACAACTTCATTTTATGCCCTGAATTTTCAAACAGCACCCCTTCTAGTTGCGCCATTTGTTTCATATAATCCTCTACTAATTCTAGATTCAACCTAGAATTTGCTGTAACACCTGTTTGTTCTATATGAACAGAAAAATCTATTTTACCGCGCAATAAAGACTTGGCAACGACTTGTCTTAAAGGTAACTCTTGCTGCCTGTATAACGAAGAGAGTCTTATATTAAGATCTAGATTTTTACTGTTGAGTGTTCGTATCTCAACTGTTATTTTTTTATCTGATAATTGATGGACGGCTTTACCGTAACCCGTCATAGAAGTAATCATTCTCTACACTTTTAGTGCAAAGATAATGATTAAGAATAGTAGAAGATTTGATCAATGGGCTATATCGTCCATTTTACCGCGCAATCTACTTAGAGATTGTTGTCTGATTCCTAAAAAAGAAGCAATTTCCTTGAGTGGAAGCCGGTCTACAATACGTGCATAACGCTCGATAAATTTGACATAACGAATGGTAGCATCATGACTTATCATGCGAGACTTTTCATCTAACATGCTGTGATAGCGCTTCAACATAAGTTTATAAAAAGATGGGGAAAGACCTGGGTACAATTTACTCATGTATTCAAAATCTTGAAATTTAAAACATAATATTTCACCTGTTTCAATGCATTCAATTTGTAAATTTGAGGGTGTTTGATCTATAAAGCTGTACATAGAGGTCATTACATCACCATCTGCTACAAATCTCACCGTATGCATTTTCCCCTTTTCATCCATTATACTGCCCTTCAGCACCCCTGATTTAACAATATAAATACTATCAGCGATATCACCTAAATGCAATAAAACTTGTTTTTTATGCATCTTTACCACCTCCAACATACTAAAAACCTCACTAACATATTCCAATGATGGTTGATCACCCTCTCCTGTTAAATCATATAAAAACGATGGTAATTCCATAATAATAAATTTAATTATTGTGCTATTTCCCTAGTAAATTCCCTCTCACTCCGTGTTAATCAAATTTACACAAAAAAAACTCCTTAATAATACATATCTACCATTATCATAAATGTGACTCTAGATAAATCTCATATCTATACCTGTTTTTAAAACTTAAAAATAGATAACCCTTATCTTGACAAACATTCTCTTCCTAAAAACAAGCATGCCCTTTATAAAAAAGGCTCTAAAAATAAAACGTAAAGCCTGCCTACAAGTAATAATGCATTAACATCAAGTAGAGTTACACACAATTTAATAGAGTAAACGCTTACTTTTCAACGCCAAAATAATATATTGCTAGTATTATGAAGGACAGCATTCTCTCCACAAAAAGATTAACGGAACCACAAGTAGAACTCGTTCTAAATACGGGCTATAGTCTTACCCACTATGACTTGTTAAAAATTCAACCCATTGGAATTGATTCTATTGAAAACTGGGATCAAGTTATTGTTTCAAGCCAGAATGCTATTCCAGCGTTAGTAGCCCATCGTAAATTCCTAAAAAATGTTTACTGCGTGGGTGAGGTTACCGCCTTTTATTTAAAAAAAAAAGGCATCCATCCTATACATATTGCTAATAACGCAGTAGATCTTGCAAAAACATTAATTAATAACTATCCAGATAAAAGCTTCCTATATTTATGTAGTGAACAACGTAGAGATGAACTTCCATCGTTATTTCTTAAAGAAAATATACCTTTAAAAGAACTTTTTGTTTACCGATCTATTGCCGTCATGAAAAGCTTTGATCGTATTTTTGCAGCGGTAATTTTCTATAGTCCTAGAGGTGTACACGCTTTCGCGAAAGCGAATCCCCACAACCAACCTCTTAACGCAATTTGTATAGGAAAGACCACCGCTAGTACTGCTGCTTCCTACTATAACAACGTAACAATAGCAACAAAGCAAACCGTAGAAAACACACTGATAACCGCAATAAAAGCGTTACGCAATGATTAAAAATGATCTTTTTTTAAAAGCATTAAGAGGTGAAGAAGTAGCACGTCCACCAGTATGGATGATGAGACAGGCAGGAAGGTATTTACCGGATTTCATGAAACTCAAGTCAAAATATGACTTTTTTACCAGATGTCAGACCCCTGAACTTGCTACAGAAATCACCGTCATGCCTATCGATCAGATAGGTCCAGATGCAGCCATACTTTTCTCTGATATTCTTGTGATACCACAAGCTATGAATATTGAGGCAGAAATGAAAAATGGAATAGGCCCCTGGTTACCTAAGCCTATTAGAACGGTTAAAGACCTGGATCGAGTAATCGTTCCCGACGTGAAAGACTCCTTAAGTTATGTGTTTGAAGCTATAGACATGACTAAAAAAGTATTGGATAACCGTGTGCCTTTAATAGGCTTTGCAGGATCTCCATGGACTATTTTGTGTTATTGTGTACAAGGACAGGGAAGTAAAAACTTTGATAAGGCAAAAGAATTTTGTTTTACACAGCCTGAAGCAGCACATATCTTATTGCAAAAAATTACAGATACTACTATTGCTTATCTTAAAGAAAAAGTAACTCACGGAGTGGATGCGGTTCAGGTTTTTGATTCTTGGGGTGGCATGCTTTCTCCTACTGATTATCAAGAATTCTCTTGGAAGTACCTACAGCAAATTATTGATGCCTTGAAACCGCATACGGAAGTAATCGTTTTCGGTAAAGGATGCTGGTTTGCTTTAGGGGATATGGCAAAAAGTGGCGCGAGTGCTCTAGGAGTGGACTGGACCTGTAGCGCTAGAAACGCACGTTACCTCTCGGGTGGAAATATTACACTACAAGGTAATTTTGATCCATCAAGACTGTTCTCTCCACCAGCTGAAATCAAGAAAATGGTTACTCAAATGATCAATGAATTTGGTAAAGACCGTTTTATTGCTAATCTAGGACATGGGATTTTACCTAATATCCCAGTAGAAAATGCCCAAGCATTTGTGGATGCGGTAAAGGAATACGGTCAATAAATTTGATTTATGCTTAAAAAAATCCTGACAGGACTACTATCTTATAGAGACAGTTTTAAACTGATCAATGAATTAAAGCTTTGGCCGTTTTTCTTTGTTCCTATGGCCATAAGTTTGCTTTTTGGAATTGCTATTTTTTTTGCAGCTTATGGACTATCAGACCATCTAGGTAGATTTTTTGCAAAAGCCTGGGTATGGGAATGGGGAAGTAAACCCTTTACATCTATAGCTACCTGGCTAGGTGCTCTTGTCATTCTAATTTTAGGTTTTATTCTTTACAAACATTTGGTGATGGCTTTGAGCGCACCATTTATGTCACCAATTTCTGAGCGTATAGAAAAATACCTCTACCCCGAACTTCACCATCCTCATACACATAGAAAAACAAGCAATACCCAGCAATTAATACGTAGTTTACGCATCAACATTAGGAACTTATTTTATGAGATAGGCATTAGTATCCCGCTCCTGATTCTTTCATTTATACCGGTGGTAAATTTTGTGACCACTCCACTCCTGTTTTTTGTACAGGCTTATTATGCAGGTTTTGGAAATATGGATTACACCTTAGAACGACATTATGAATACAGTGATAGTGTTTCCTTTATAAAGAAGAATAAAGGCTATGCCATAGGTAACGGAATCATTTTTATGGCCCTGCTTTTCATACCTGTTGTAGGAATTATTCTTGTTTTACCAGTTGCCGTTACCGCAGCGAGTACAACCACATTAAAATTATTAAAAGAACAGCACATACGAATGCCCCATCAGCAATAAGCATTTGCTACAAAACTAGAATCTTGAAAGAACAATTTTATTCCTTTATAGTAGGCCTTCAAAACACCATTACCTCCGCATTAGAAGCCATGGATGGGAAGGCAACATTCCATCAAGATGAATGGCATCGTGAAGAAGGTGGTGGAGGTTTGTCTCGCATCATACAAGAGGGAAACCTATTTGAAAAAGGAGGTGTTAGCATAAGTGCCGTTCATGGTGACCTGCCCGCAGCAATGCAAGCTTATTTTAAGGTAGAAGACTGTAATTTCTACGCTACTGGATTGAGCCTGGTGCTACATCCAGAAAATCCGATGGTTCCTACCGTACATGCTAATTTCCGATACTTTGAATTGTATGATGCTACAGGGAAAATGGTTGATTCTTGGTTCGGTGGTGGGCTGGATTTGACTCCTTATTATTTATTTGAAGAAGATGCGCGTCATTTCCATCAAGTATGCAAAGACGTTTGCGATCGACATGAAATAGCTGACTATGCTATTTTTAAGAAAAAATGTGATGCCTATTTCCACAACTCCCATCGAGATGAAGCCCGCGGAATAGGTGGTTTATTCTACGATTATTGCAAGGCTTCAGAACAGTTTTCTATGGAAGATTGGTTGGCTTTTCAAACCGATATGGCAAGTCATTTTCTGGACGCTTATGTTCCCATAGTAGAAAAGAGAAAAGATTTACCCTATACGAAAGAACAACGCAACTGGCAAGAAATACGTCGTGGTCGTTATGTAGAATTCAATCTGGTACATGATAAAGGAACCCTTTTTGGACTTAAAACAAATGGCCGTATCGAGAGCATTTTAATGAGCCTTCCTCCACATGTTCAATGGGTGTACGACCACCATCCAGAAGCTGGAAGTGAAGAAGAAAAGTTGCTTCGGGTATTACAAAATCCGATGGATTGGGTGTAACCTATTCCTAAGCCTTTCTAGAGGAAATAGAGCCCCAAGTATTTTAGGTTGTAAGTCAACAGGCCTTATCCTAGGACTCGCTGCCGGTAACTAATGATTCATTCTCCTTATTGGAACTCGTTTAAATATTCCGCTTTCTATTGTGAAAAAAAGAAATTGATGTGGAACTCGATTCAGTGAGAATGCGAAAACCTTATACTTATTGATTCAAATTCGCAAAATAAACAATCGCTCCCATAACAATCAAAGCAGTTAGAATCGCTAAGAATATTTTCCAAAAAGAATAAGGTCTAGTTCCATGAATTTTTCCTGTCTGTCCATTCACATAAAAGGTATAGCGTTTGCTATTAAATTTATAGGAACTGATGTACACTGGTAATAAAATGTGCTTAAAAGTCTCGTCGCTCAGCTGCATTTCTATTCTATGAACACGTTGCGTATCGCCTCCTATATCACGCCGTGCCCATGCTGTGGCTATATCCCTAGCTTTTTCTTTTGCCTCCAAGTGTCCGTCTTGTAAAGGAATCGTATATTTTTCAGTGACATAGCCGGCAAGAAATCTGGTGTCAAAAGTTTTTAATTCCTCTAAGTTCCAAAAAGCGATTTGCTGTGGAATTTGTCCTCCTTTTTGAATGGATCCTTTTACAAGAGTATCATCTACAAAGCCAGAAACGTCTCCACTCGCTGGATACCACCTGGTGCGACGTTCTCGCCTTGTCCTTTTGTTTTTACCTGATCCAGAAGTAACGGTTACATAATAATATTCTCCTCTTTGCCCTTCATATTGTGCATACAACTCTGCATCAAAAGTCCAATAAGGAACATAAAGTCCTTTAGTGTTTTCTGGGCTCAGACTAGCGCGTTGTAAATTATTAGGTGCCCACCATAGTCCTGCTACCCATTTCTTAAAAATCTGATGTGCCTTGTCTTGTTTAAAACTAAATGGAACCACAGCTCCTGGTAAAATCCAATCGTCCTGGTAAGCATCTTCAATAATCAATGGCATGGTACAATACACACAATGCAAGGATTTGTAGCTTTCCTCTACGTGCTGGTTGGCCCCACAATTTCTACAATGCAGCATAGAAATCTCCATCGAATGGGATTGAGCACCCATATGCTTTAAATAATTATGGAGTTCTAATTCTTGAAATTGCTGTTCAGACGAAGCTATAACTTCTTTATGACCACAGTAATCACAAGTTATCAGATCTGTACCTGGCTCATAGGTAAGCGCAGCACCGCAGTTGATACAAGATTTTTTACGCTCAGAGTGTGCAGCGGGTTCTATATTCAAAGTATGAAGTTTTCAATTATTGTTTATCAAATCATTCCCTTGCTTATTGCCAATTGAAAAAGGTCATCTTCCAAAATTGATCATCGGCAATTAAAAATTTGCAACTCAGATGACAAATAGGCGATTTTATGGTAATGGTGGCGGCGTATTACCGCCTAAAAATCCTTTTAATTCTTCCACCTCACTAAGTGCCTTCCAACCATCCATACCAGCTTTCCAGACTAAAGTGTCTTTGTTAACCGTTCGACTGGCAAACAAAGAACGCAATTGTTCGTATGGAACTGGACCGGTTTGCGCACCGTTCAATGCATAGAAATAACTGGTTGCTTGTGGCATAGGTGGTGGCATGGCCGAAGCTTGATTTTGTTGTTGTGGCGCTTGTTGCTGCCCGCCCATTTGAGGAGACATCATGTTGCCCATTTGTTGAGCGAGGACAAATCCCATCCCCATCCCCATTCCTGCACCAGCCGTTCCGCCTTCATTTTTTGCAGCTGCTTCAATGGCCTTAGCCGTTTTAAATTTGGTCAACTTATCCAAATCGATTTTGTCCATACGGCTGTATTCAAAGATCTCTTTCTTGAGTTCTTCTGGCATAGAAACATTCTCGATATAGAATTTCTCTAACGAAATTCCTACGCTTAAAAACTCTGATTTCATCACTTCTTGACAAGTTTCAGAAAGCTCTGATGTATTTGCAGCATACAACTCTATAGGAAGGTTGGCCTCCCCTACCGTATCTGTAAATCGAGTAGCAATCAAACTTTTAAGGTGCTCATTGATCTCAAAATTGGTAAAATTATTGTCCGTTCCTACAATGTCAACAATAAATTTACCTGAGTCAGCTATTTTAAATGCATACGTACCAAATGCTCTGATTTCGACCAAACCGAAGCGGTCATCACTTAACGTAATAGGGTTTTTAGTACCCCATTTTTCATCAGTAAACAAAGTAGTATTGACAAAATAAACCTCAGCTTTAAAAGGAGAGTTAAAGCCGTATTTCCATCCCTTTAAGGTAGAAAGAATAGGTAAATTTTGTGTGGTCAGGTCATAAGTTCCTGGTTCAAAAACATCTGCCAATTGGCCTTCATTTATAAAGACGGCCGTTTGTCCTTCCCGTACAATGAGTTTTGCTCCATTTTTGATTTCGTTTTGATAACGCTCGAACCTGTAGGCAATCGTATCATCTGTAAAATCCAGCCACTCGATAATGTCTATAAATTCGTGGCTTAATTTTTCTTTAATCTTATCAAATATTCCCATTGTGGTCGGTTTTAAATTTGAATATGAAGGTACAAATTTTAAGGAAAATGCTGCTTTATAATTTTTAAAATACAGCATTTGGAACGGCACTGCATTCTTTTTGAACGTCAAAAGACAACCGACTCCTTTGAATAGGTAGTTACAGATATGAAATTGTTACCATTTAGATCTAGCTTTTTACCCCGAAAGCGGGTTGTCATCCTATAGCAATAGATGCTTACCAATAAACATCTAAAATTTGATTTAACCATACGACGATGGCTATTGATGTCGTATTCCTTTTGCTATTCCTCAGTCTAATGGTCTATAACGGGGTCCTGATTATGGGCTTTTTGAATAAATTCTAGATGTGTAAAGCTGCTGTTATCAGTAATTTTTTTATGTCCAAAGTTACAATTTAACCACTTGATTTACAGTAATTTAATAATTTTATGACACAAGACATTCATGAAAACAGACTCTTTATTCATGAATCTAGACTAGTATAATTTGCATAATACTTAAACAATACTCTATATTTAATATGTTGTTAATGAATGATTTACGTAAAATTTTAAATCATGAGTTACCAATAATCTCAAATTACAAGGTAAGAACTTATTAAAGCAGGAAGTCCTTTATACGCTAAAGTACCTCCAAGGTTAAACTGAGATAACACCATTGTAATTTTAGAAGTAGCGCTACATAACACACTAACTATCAATTATGGAGTCTGCTTTCACACTGGATCGAATTGAGCATCAACTTTAATTTAAAAAACAAAATTATGAAAACCATATATATATTACTCATAGCATTACTAGCCACCGCTTGCAACAGCGATGATCCAGTGGACCCAGCATCCTTATTACCACCCATTACCATGACGGGGGAAAATACCTTTGGCTGTTTGATAGACGGCAAGTTCTTTAGACCTCGAGATGGTAGAAGCACTATTAATAGTGATAATAGGGGGTTAAGAGTTGTAAGGACCGAAAATGACAATCTAGAGCTACATGTATATGACCGTAAAAGCGATCAATCAGGGAGCCTATTTATTCATTTAGAAAATTTTTATACCATAGGTGAAGGTGATTATTTAATCCAAAATGCAACGGGCTTGCGCGGGATCGATGGTCCTAATCACAATTA
>Ga0136655_1000591_pt1 | contig 16369 bp, 18 predicted proteins | sample CPBDNA_2_FD_94863 | JGI IMG/M metagenome (GOLD analysis project Ga0136655, IMG submission 94863) | Freshwater to marine salinity gradient microbial communities from Chesapeake Bay, USA - CPBay_Spr_15_0.8_DNA (version 2) | ecosystem: Environmental > Aquatic > Marine > Coastal | place: USA... | reverse complement strand
TCGCCTTTGGGTCCAGTAGGTCCTTCATCACCTTCATCGCCTTTGGGTCCAGTAGGTCCTTCATCGCCATCTTCGCCTTTGGGTCCAGTAGGTCCTTCATCGCCATCTTCGCCTTTGGGTCCAGTAGGTCCTTCATCGCCATCGCAACCTTTGGGTCCAGTAGGTCCTTCATCGCCGTCGCAACCTTTGGGTCCATCGCAACCATCGTGACCATTATACCCATCGCGACCTCTACTACCAGTAGGTCCAATCGGTCCGAATGGTCCAGTATGACCCATTGGACCACATCGTCCGTCTTCGCCATCACATCCATCCTTGCCATCACAACCATCCTTGCCATCACAACCATCCTTGCCATCTTCGCCATCACGACCATCCTTGCCATCACAACCATCAATACCACTACAACCGTCTTCACCATCACGACCATCACGACCATCAGAACCATCACGACCGTCTTTTCCATCAGTTCCATCACGACCATCACGACCATCTTCTCCATCTTTACCATCTACTCCATCTTTACCATCTCTTCCGCACTTTCCATCGTCGCCGTCACGACCATCCTTTCCATCTTTACCATCTCTGCCACACTTACTGATCTTTACTACTTTGCGACATGATTTAGATTTATTACTGATTCTTCTACATTTGCTAACAGTGTCTGGGTGGTAACATTCTGAATGTCGTTCGCTACACCTACTATGGGTTTCATCATCACTATCTGAATAAGGCATATATAAGATTATATATATATACTTAAACATACTAAACCAAACGCAATTATTAATATGTGTTACCATATATGCATTGTATAACTGTAATCTTATAATTATATATATTACAATTATAAGTTTGTATAGGTATCTGTAATATACACATTACTTGCACGAACGAATTTTTATAACCACATATTTATTAGAACATTCTTCCTCACAAATACATGCTTTTTTTGATTTACTACAACGTCTGCCCTTACTTTTACAATTACAATATGAGCGGTCCTTCTGTTTGTGAGATTTTCCACAATTACATGATTTGCATTCGGGTTTACATTTTCGTTTTTCATATTTATGTTCATTTTTTGATTTACAATGATTACAATTATGACATTCTCTATGTTTTTCGTATATAACTTCTGATGTTTGAGATTGGTCATCTGAAAAGGTATCTGAATAATCATCAACCGAATAATATATATTATTTGACATAACAAATATATACTAATGCCTACATATTTGCAGTGGAGTTGTATAAAATGGTATTTTTGTACATTGCATGCTAGTAATATAATCAATAGTAACAATATATAGGGTATAGTGATTACAATATTAAAATTCAAATGAAGGAACTGGTATTTCATTCAAAACATACCAATGGTCAACTACATAATTTGTTGCAGTAAAATAATCTATAAATGTTCCTATTGGAGTTCCAGCAGGATCTTTATATTTGATCACTAGATATGGGTCGGTTGCATTGCCACTTGGATCAATATAGGAGGCAGTATAACTAGCGCTTAGTATAACGCGATCCTTTATTTCACCATTAACATCTTCAGCATATATAGTTCCAGAAGCATCTGTAAATATACTAATTGTTGCATAATTGCCAGACATCATTGTAGATAAAATATTATCATTAAGAGAAGGATAGTTTTCACTATTAAGAGCAATAGCCATTACTATATATATACGACTACATATATGGATTATATGTACTATATAATACAATAATAATGACTGCATAACCGTATTATTGTATTTTGTATTGGAAATTAATTATTTGTAATTACATTTCTAAAACGAAAATTGAGGCACATTAACTTCACCTAAAACATACCAATGATCATCAACGTAATCAACGGTAGTAAAGTAATCAATAAATGTACCATAAATTTTTCCAGGTTCATCTCTAAACTTGATTACTACAAATGGATTGGTATCAACACCATCCTTATCTTTATAAGATGCTGTATAACTTGCACTCATAACTGCACGATCTTTAATTTGACCATGTGAATCACTTGCATATATAGTACCTTCACTATTGGTAAACACGCTAATTGTAGCATATTTGCCACTCTTTATTGTTGTTAAAATGCTTTCATTAAGAGCTGGATAATTTTCACTGTTAAGTGCAATAGCCATTATATATATATGGATGTATATATTTTCTAAATGTTTGACGAAATATAATTTTATGTAAAATACATATATTCAAATAAAATATAAAAACAAACGCATTACTTTACTTATAACATTCATTCAGTATGAACGAGGAAAATAATGTATTAACAATAAAAACTGTGCAAATACAGCCTATACGAAATATGATTACTGCTATAAAGGATATATTGACCGATGCAACGATTACATTCACGAAAGATCGTATGAAAATTATAAATTTTGATAAAACTCATACAATTTTGGTGAATGTTGTTTTACAATCAAATAGATTTGAGCAATATGTATGTCATCCCGATAAAATCATAGTATGTGCAAATACACTACATCTATTCAAGGTCATTTCTACTATGTCAAATGACGATACGTTATCTATGTATATTGATAAATCGGATTATCATGACGGAATCGTATCTCATTTGGGTTTACAATATGATAATGGCGACATTCGTCAATGTTATAGTCAAAAACTACGTTTAATTGAACCTGAAACAGAAGAATTGTTTGTTCCCGACGTTGAATATTCTACTGTTATTAATCTTCCTACATCTGATTTTCAAAAAATCATTCGTGATTTAAATGGTATTTCTGATCGTATTGAAATTAAATCCGTTGGTACAGATCTAATATTTTCATGTGAAGGTAATTTTGCTAGTTCACGTATATTGCGATCAGAATCCGAAGGAAATATGAACTTTATTCAAAAATCAGATGCATCTGTTGTTATACAAGGCGAATTCTCATTAAAAAGTCTATCTCATTTTATTAAATGTACACCTCTATGTAGTCATCTTGAAATGTATCTCGGTAACGATTTACCTTTAATTATTAAGTATGATGTTGCGTCATTAGGTGAGATACGTATGTGTTTAGCTTCATTACCACCTTCTTAAATTGCGATAATTTTTGAATTTTGCGTCTCAACCTGCCCTATCTTATCCTTTTTGGTTATATTCACAATTTGTGTATATACGATCGGTACATCATGTAATGATTTATATTTTGAATTTTGTTTACAAATTAATGCACCTTGTTTAATAATTTGTAATTTCTGTTTTTTATTCAATTTAATATCCTGTGGCATCTTTGCGACTACATGACATGACGATTGTCCTTCTATGTGGAACCATATATCTATTGAATCAGATTCATCAATAATATCAAAGTTATCCTGTGCATTAGATCCTACTAAATATGGTATTTCACGATTTAATGATTGAATATATCTTGCTTCTACCTTCATATTTGATTTGTTGTAGTTGAATATAATTATTTTCATTATATTCAATTTTATGGTCTAAAATAATTATTTTTATACACCTTTGAACATTTACAACGCTGTTTTTACCTACGTTTATTTGTATACAGTTCTAATTTGGTCGCTTCCAAGAATATGTCCTGACCCTTTCATATCAGTATAACATATTTCAAACACGTTGTTGTAACACCAATTATAATCATAACATAAACTTAAACTCGGTTGATTATCAAATGAAAACTCAAAATAAAAACTTGTATCAACTGGCCTCGTTTCTATATCCATAATAATTTTGTGTTTCTTATCGATAATCGGTGTAATTATATTGTATCTGTGATCGTGTTTATGAATTATATTTACATACTTATGATAATCAACAGCATTTTTATCTTTATACTTATACTTGATGCGTCCATCATACTCAAGTATGATATTTACTATTTCGTATGGAAGTTTTTTCGTATTATTTTCATTTATAACTTGTCTTTTATTGTCATCATGAAATATCCATTTATTATTTAAATGTTTAACAATAGCATTATATAAATAGTTTATTTTATCCATTACTATACATAATACATAATACATAATAAACTATTTATATTTTTATTTTTATTATAATTAAAAAAACGGCGTTTTAAATCTTCAAGGGTGTAAAACAATATATTTGGTGATTATATAATGTATTCTTATTTAGGAACACCGTATGGTTATGCTCATATACTAAATGGTGTTTTGCTATTTACAACTGTAATATTTGTAATATGGAATGTTGCGAACCTTCAAAATATAGATATTTATCAAAAAATCACATTATTGGTATTACTTAGTATTGCATTTGGCGTTCATGGCATATCCCATTATTTATGGGATAGTACCTATTTGTCAAGATCAGAACAATGTCAAAAACGTGTTCGTTTTTCTGTATAATTATTTAGATATTACTTACGTCATATAGTAATATCTAAAACTCAGGTTCGTGTTTTTTAAATAAGCAACCTTGTTTTGATAAATTATTTATTGGTGAAATTATATTTGGATCTTGAAATATAGATACATCCATCCAAATCTTTATAATACAAAAATTCTTTTTTGGTGAAATTGTTATTCCATTCATATGTGAACTATGATCTTTATTTATTGCTAATGTTTCTCCACACAATAAACTGAATAATATTTTCCATACTTCGGGTGCATGTTTGTTCAATATTTTATATGAAAAACACCCCCCGTTTCTATTTTTTGGGTCTTCCCACATGGGTGTAATACCTTCCCGCATTACAAACAACATACTGTTCTTAATAATATTATCGTGGATTTTGTCGTTTAATTGTATTACTTGTTCAACAGTCTCAACCTCACTCATAATTACCGAATAACTAGATAATTCCCAGTTTTTGTCGTGTGGTAAATGATAATACATATTCCATTTACCATTCAAATTATGTTGTTGGGTAGGAATACTCACTGTATCCATTGTAATTACACCCGTATATTATATATAGAAAAATCTTTATATATTTATTTGTTTATTAAATTTTATTAGGATGTTTCAGTTTCATTTGATGAATGTGTACTATCATTATCTGATACTTCTAAATCGTCGGTAAATTCTGTTTCGGCTATTTCCAAATCACCTACTATTTCAATTTCATTTATTCCGATAATTTCAGATTCTGAATTAGACTCTGAATTAGATTCCTCATTCACTTCTTCACTGCATTCGCTTTGTTCAGGTTCAGGTTCAGGTTCAGGTTCAGATTCAGGTTCAGATTCAGGTTCAGGTTCAGGTTTATCCATATCATCATCCGAATATACATTGATAACGTCATAACCCATTCGTTTTAATTGTATATATTGGTTTGGTTTGATAGTTATTGTATTAATGTTTGTATCCATTATCTTAATTACGTATTTAGTATCAAATATATAAGGTTCTTCTTGGTGTTCTAAATATCTTCTTACAAAGGTAGGTGTTAATAAATGGTTCTTTTCGTAAAACAGATTTGTATTTAATTCCATGACAATACCTTTGGGCATTTCTGGATGCGTGTATTCAACGCTGATAAATTGCTTTTTACCATTTCCAGTTGGTAACTTGTATTCCGTTTCTTCAATATTACTATTATGGAAAATAGAAAAGAATGTGTATTTATTATCTATTTTTGCAGTAATCAACGTCTCCATTTTGGTTGAACTTGAACAACCCTTTGCTATATCACAAATAGAATCTAGTCCCTTTTTATAATAATCATTTAATGATGACTCTATATCACCAGCTGGTTTAAAAAAATAATATTTTTCATTATAATCATCACCCGTTTCTAAGAAAATATCGGTATTATTTTTTTCAACGTGTGAAACTGATATCCAATTGTCTTGGAGAGGTTCTATGCGATAATCCATACATAATGCCTTGCCACAATCTCTGAAATATACTATATTATCTGTACATTTGCGAACGACTGAATATTCATTATACAATTGTTGTCCTTTTACCTCCATTTTACTTTTCATACCAAGCAATGTAGTTAGAAATCCCATACTTGCATCATTTAATTGAATTTCAGGTAAATTTCCTATTAACAATTTCACGATTTCTTTGGCATAATACATACCTAACTGAAATAAGTTCATTACAAATTTAAATATTTCAGAGAACGCTGACATGTTATCTATATGATATAGACATAAGAAAAACTATTTATATTTATTTTTAGATGTTTATAAAAAACATAAGGATTAAATTATATTTCTTCTTATAATATAGATTATGGGAAAAACAACTCGTGGATTATTTTTATTTCATCGTGATCTTCGTATTGAAGACAATCACGGGATGAATCAAGCATTAGAAATGTCTGATGAATTATATACTTGTTTCATATTTACACCAGAACAAGTGGGGCGTTCAAATGAATACCGTTCATCCAATGCGATACAATTTATGATAGAGAGTTTGGTAAATCTAAATACAGAGATTAAAAGTAAAGGTGGAGAACTTGGTTGTTATTATGGTGATCAAATTGCTATTTTAAGGAATATGATTGAAGTTCTCAATATTGATGCTATTTATTTTAATCGTGATTATAGTCCTTATGCTGTGGAACGTGATGCATCTACCAAGAAACTATGTAAAGAATTAGATATTATTTGCCAGACGTTCTCGGATTATTACTTATATGAACCTGGTTCTGTCGTATCTGATGGAAGTAACGAAGCTTATAAAAAATATACTCCTTTTTATAATAAGGTTAAAAATTATGAAGTAAAAATGCCCAGAATCAAGCGTGTTTTCAACTTCATCAAATATACAGGTTCTCGTATAGACAATAAAATTTTGTTACAAGAAGCTACAAAACTGTTTGTAAAACGAAACAATGATATTCTAGTTCATGGTGGAAGGAAACAGGGAAAACTACTATTAGAACTTGCTTTAAGAGAACAATCCGATTATGATGAACGTCGGGATTTCTTTACTCATCAAACAACTCATTTATCTGCTTATATTAAATTTGGTTGCATTTCTATACGTGAAGTATATCACAGAGTGAAACGTAAGTTTGGTATAAATAGTGGCATTATACGAGAACTTATATGGCGAGAATTCTTTGCCCACGTTCTCTATGCTTACCCAGAAGTGGTGGGTCTTTCGTATCAACCCAAATTTCGTAAAATACAATGGAGTAACAATGAAGGCAATATTGAGAAATGGAAGTCAGGTCAAACTGGTTTTCCATTGGTAGATGCTTGTATGAGGCAAATGAATACAACTGGATATATGCATAATCGTGGTCGTATGACCGTAGCCAGTTTTTTAATCAAAACATTGTTAATAGATTGGCGTATTGGAGAACAATATTTCGCACAGCAACTCACTGATTATGATATTGCTTCTAATAATGGTAATTGGCAAGGCATTAGTGGAACTGGTGTGGATATGAAACCGTATTTCCGTGATATGAATCCTTGGATACAGAGTTATAAATATGATATTCGTGCTGAGTATATTAAAAAATGGGTTCCAGAATTGTCACATGTAGATTCATCAGATATTCACAAGTGGTCCACTATGTGCGAGAACCCGAAATACAAACATATCAAATATCCAAAACCTATCGTTAATTATGATGACCAAAAAGTGAAAATGTTAGCGATGTATAAAAAGACATTGTAATTTGTAACAAAAATCATATAAAAATTGAAAACTTTTTATATGATTTTTATAATGCATCAAAGTAAATCAACAGATTAATTTCAAGAGAGTTCAAGAAAAATGTCATCAAATACGAATGCTACGGCTGCTCACGCAACGGTTGATGTTGTGATAATCGTAGTTCCAACTACCAAACTTGAGGTTACCCCCATAACGACTACGGTAGATTGTGTATGCGCCAAGCTTACAAAAAATCGTATCAACCTAAGACCAAGTTACAACCGTTCATTAAAGTGGACAATGAAAAAGTTTAGGTCATACATTACACACGTCTGGACGCACCGTGCAATGCTACAATCACTTACTCTCTACAAGTTATCTGGTGATGACACATATGAGAGTGAATGCCTTGACGGACAACATCGTTTAGCTGCATTAAAACACTTCTACGAGTCGTCTCCGATAACCGAGTGTCGTTCATCTGACAACATGGTTTACATTAATGCGTCCGGAAAAGTTGGAACTGGTGGGGAAGTGCCAGTAGCATTGTTTTATAAAGAAACACACGAAACGATTGCTTGGCAAAAACGCACTGGTTGTTATGCTCAGTATTTGACCAAGATGCCCAGTCATTTGTGTGCATTTGAAACGATCGCTGTTCAATTGCAAACGATTACGTCTCCATTGACCATATCCGAAAAGAAACGCATCTTTACTGATTTGCAACAAGGCGTCAAGGTAACCGGAGATGATTTGTTCCGCAATTTAGCTATTCCATTGGTAGAGGAGATTGACGCCGAGGTCAGACCCATATACAAGGAAACGATTATTCCTCGGCTCGCAACTAAACCTGCGCAATATGCCATTCATTGGTTAATTCGCTTCTACCATCTTTCGTGCAAGCACACAGAGAATGCAGAAAATCAGGCAAATATGATATTCAAACATATGCCAGATAAAGCTTTGACAGAATGTTTAAAGTCCGGCGATCCGGGTCAATCTGAATTTGCATACGATGCTGTGGGTTATGAAAAGTTCAAGCGTGATATGCAGCGACTGACAACATTCTGCAATGAATGTGCAAATCTCCCGTCTCAACCTAAATTGCCTCCTATCGTGTTGCACGCGGTTTATACCCATTTCAGCATGATGGATGATGCTGAGTATGAAACGAATCTGCCGATCATCATTAGTTGGATGGACCGCGGTCTATCCGATTTGATCAGTGAGGTCCAGTATCGTGTAAATGCAGAGTTGCCTAATGTCGGCAGCATCAACAAGGTTTGGGAGAAAACGTCAAATGACCTTGCATTTGAGCAGAAGAAAATGGTATATTGCATTTCGCGTGATATCCTTAGCGAATATAAAGTCAAACGTGAAGTTCAACCAGTCCATCCACAGCAGCAGCCAAAACAGAAGAACATTCGAAAAAATCTTACTAAAAACATTAAAAAAAAGGTGTGGGACGACTGCTATGGTGCTGCTACCAATATTGCTCTATGCTATGTGTGTGATATTAAAGCTATTGACCGCAATGACACAACGAGCTTTCATAATGCACATATTATTCCACACAAAGATGGGGGACAAGCCACAGTAGATAACCTTATATCAATATGTGTGTCGTGCAATTTTGAAATGAAAACACAAAATTTGTACGCATTTCAAAAAACACATTACCCTCACGTTTATGCCAAAAAGAATTATAAAAACCAAACCAGACCCTAAACATTATTATGTAAAATACTAACTGAATAAAAGAGAAGAACCAAATGGTTTTTTATTGAAGTGGATATCCATCAAATTCTTTTAGGCGAACAATATAGATAAGATGTTTGGACCTCACATTTTTATTGCAGTTACTACTGCAATTGCACTTTTAACAACCAACCTTGTTTATGCTGAGACATTTTGCCCCATCGTCACAAATCCGAATGAAGACCGTCGCCAAGACAAAACCCACCTTCGTATTGTTCAATATAACGTAGAATGGTTATTTACAGATTATTATAAATTAGCGGATTGTCCAGGTGATGGTTGTACTTGGAAAAACGAAACTGCTGCAAAAGAACATATTACTCATCTTTCAACTGTAATTAATAAACTCCAACCCGATATAATGAATATGTGTGAGGTAGAAGGATGTGATGAAATCAATGAAGTTATCAAACAAACATCATCTGACTATAATTCCTATTTATTACAAGGATCAGATACATCAACTGGACAAAATGTGGGAATGATGACTAAAATCAATCCATCATTCAATCTATACCGCTCAGAAGAACGTGTCAATTATCCAGTACCCAATTCAAAATGCAATTATACCGGTTCTCCTGGTACAGAAGGTGTTACAAAACACTATATTACAGGATTTCATTTTGCAGATATGCAAGTTCTCTTCATTGGATTACATTTGTTAGCATATCCAACTGATATACAACGATGTGTCAAGCGTGAAGCACAGGCAACAGTTATCCAGAATGTGATTATACCGTATATACAAAAAGGGTATGAGGTAATAGTTATGGGTGATTTCAATGATTTTGACGAAGATCCGTTAGATGCAAATGATAATAATCCCATTTCACAAGTTCTGGATATTGTTCGTGGAAAAAATACCAAAATATATGAATTATATAATGTCGCATCTGAAATTCCCAAAGTAGAGCGTTATTCGGATTGGTGGGATAAAAATAATGACTGTAAATCAACACCAAATGAGTTCTCTACAATTGACCATATATTGGTAACACCAAATCTAAAAACCAAAATAAAGAATACATACATCTATCATGGTTATGATGAATATTGTGGTACCTATAATTCTGACCATTATCCTGTCGTGATTGATTTGGAATTATAATAAGGTTTAGCCGAACAAAATATTTTTCTATTTTATGAATAAATTAATTTATCGTTCAATAACTACATGGACAACCCGATATATAAATGCAACAATGTCGCCAAGAAAACCTCTACACCTAGATGTTATACCCGGGTGTAATGCAGCACATATAACGTTTAGTTTAAGTTCTAATGGTGGAAAACAGATAACAAATTACCAGTATTCCATAGATGGAGGCAAGACATTCAGAGATGTCGTACCTGAGCAAATAGATTGTCCTATCGTGATTGATGGTCTTGTAAATGGTAAAACATATAATATAGCAATACGAGCAATAAACGATAATGGTCCAGGTATTCATTCTGATATATTGAGTATTACTCCGAAAAAGTGGTATTGATTGATTTACAAAAATAAACCAATCAATAAAATGAAATTAAATATCTAATGAAACGATGTTCTTATCTGAACGGTTCTTTCTTTTATTAGAGCGTTTGGGCATATTTGTATTTTGCATATCCTTCAACGATGCAATTGAAATTACAGAATCATCATCAAGTGATTGTGATGCAGGTGGACCTGACTGTTCATGAATATTTACATTACGTGTTTTTAACCCTGACAAAATATTGTCTATGCTACTTGATTGTGGTCCACGCATCTCAGGTCTGGAAGAAGGTTGCTGAGGTGTATTAATGCTGCTTCCAGGTTGATTGATATTATATTCATTGTTCATATCTACACCTTGTTCTCTAAACATGGTACCTCTACTTGCATTAATATCTGGTCTGTTATTGGGTGCTTCTCCGGTATATACCATACCTGGACGTTGTGGAGGAGGCATATTTTGTGTCTCAACTGGTGCTGGTGGTGGCGGTCCCTTAGGCTTAGCAGTATCTTGCATAAAGTTATTTGCCATTGCAAAACCAGGCGATGTTTGGCTCATACTATTTACAGTTGCATCTGTAAACATTTTCATTAAATCGGGACTTTGTTTAATCACATCATTGAATGCAGGTGTAGCACTTGATAATGCCTTGTTTGAAAAATTTAATACAGCTGCACTGAATCCTACACGAAGTAATAAGGAAATTTCAGGAGCCATTTTACCGCCCTTATATTTATCATGTAATTCTCCAAAAATTTCTTCATAACTATCAATATCTTCATTCACTTGCTCGCCCCAACCATCCAAGTTCAAATCAAATGGATTAAATACTGTATTTGCATATTCCATTGAATTAATAAACGTCATAAACCACCACCCCTGTAACTTCACACCATCCTTTTTACGTTTATCTTCCAAAGCGGTTTCATATTCATCTTCAATTTCATCAAAGGCAGAATCCATATTGAAATTAGAATTATGTTTGATTAATCCCTTTTCATACCAATCTTCTAACTTCTTCAACATGGCACGTTTCTTACGACGAACTTCTCGTTCACTTAAAGTGGTTGCCTTTTCTGCATTAAGAGGGATTTCGTTTATTTTGGAAAAACCATCCCATGTTTTTGCATTACCCATACTATCACGAGTGGCTTGACCTATGTTTGACCCACCCGCATTATCATTTATATCGTTATGATTTTCTTCCTTTTTTACTTTATCACCAAATCCAAATAAATCTGCTGCCATACCACCAAAACTTTTTGTATCTGATGTGGTAGATTCCATTTTTGGATTAGATAAATTATTCAATTCATTTTCTAAATTATCTAATTCGCCTAAATCTAAATTAGAATTGTTGGAGGATATCTTTTTATCGTTCATTAGTAACTCAATTCCAGACCCTAAGTTACTATTTGATGATCCAATATCAATAGATACAGGGTCCAAATCGTCTAAAGCACCTAAATCAATCACTTCCATCTTATGATATTTATACAAGTTTTATTTTTAAATCCTCCGCACATATAATAATATTATTATTTCTTAAATACCAAATGCCTTGTAAAAATGCATCTGCCAAATCATCCTTCTTTTTTGTATCTAACGAGGATTTCCAACTTGATATACTAGGGTTTGCATTTAACACTTCTAAACAATAATGAACACCGTCTTTCTTATGGGCTTTATAATTTGGATTCACTTTATGTATTTCATTAACAGAGTTTTCATCAGTCAGTATAGTTGGTTTCGGGATTTCAAATTGTTTCAACTTATTTGCAGATGATATAAAGTAAATATCTGCATTTTCATTTGTCATTATAAAATATTGTGCTAACATACCCTGTATTGTCTTCATTCTATTTGCAATAGGAGAAATTTGGTTCTCAATGACTACGGTTGTTATCTCTTGTATATTTTCAACTTCATTCATTTTAATCTTCATATTACGTCCAATATCAATAAGATCTGTTTGGGATGCATTTTTCGTCTTTTTTGAGTTAACCGGCTCAAAACAATGTTTATTAAAATAGTTTACTATCTTTTCTAATAAATATTTTTTTAACATCTTATCCGTGCTGGGTATATCAATGAATATCAAATATTTGTTACCTAACTGTATTAAATCTGCAACCTTCATTTTTTTCAAAGATGGAACTGACATTTCCTTTGTAGGAACTATATATTGAGAACACGACTTGGCATGTTTATCACAATAATATTTATCATTTTTGTAATACCTTGCTTTTTTAGTACAAGGTTTCGGTTGTAATTTCTTAGATTTTGGAATAATGGTACAATCACATATATGGTCATTGGGTTGCTCGTCCATTAAATTTAATACGTCCCAGCCCGCTATGGTGCAATCACTATTTGTGCAATCAAATATGCAATACGCCATATTCTTAATTCCTACATCAAAACTAATTACTTTCATAGGAGAATAAACAATATAACATTGGTAGTTTATATTGTTTGATTATCAAAAATTAAATTATTTGTAACGTTGGTGTATGACATTTTCTGGAATAACAATTGGTGCTATTTGAAGATTTTCTTGGATTGACTTAGCTAGATACGCATTCTTTAAATCACTACCTGGTTGTCCGTAGCGATGAGATGTATCTAATATATCTTGTTGCATTCGGGGATTATGTGTATATCCTTTCACTTCGTTACATTGAATATTGGGTGGATTCATTTGTCTAACTGCTATGTTATTTTCGTTATTACTTTCACGGTAATTATATTCCATTAAATCGGGTGCATTATCGGTTAAGTATTTACGATATTGCCAATTCGTTTGTATTCCAGATCTTGCTATTAAATCATTATTATTTTCAGACTCTGGTTGCCAAGAAGATAATAAGGGTTTATTGTTATCAGTAATAGGGGGAACCTGTTTATACTGGGCATTTGTATGAACTGGATACATTGTTCTTGGAAAAGTAAAATTTACGTGTTGGTATGCACTATCTAAATTTGTTAATTCATTCACTGAGTTTGATGACATAATATATAATTTAACGATATATATTATATTTTTATTGCAATCATTAGATGGTAACTTCATCGGCAAGCATTTTTAATAATTCAGTCTTCTTCATTTTACTAGGATCTGAACATAATCCCTTTGTAATAACTAGTGCCTTTAAATTTTGTATGGTCATTTTACGATATACGTCATTAGTATGTTCTTCTATTGAACTTTGTTCCTCTTGGACGACATTTTCTAAATGATCTTCTTGCAACTTATCAACGACTATTGGTTGAATTTCTTGTAAACCTTCGGGTGAGTTTATAACATTATGTTCAGAGTCTTCCAAATTGTCAAATGTATCATCGGGTAATTCAGATAATAATTCATTATCATTGTCTTCTAATACAATTACTTTTACTGATAATTCATCACTGACACTTTCGTCATCACTATCACTTTCGTCATCACTACCACTTTCGTCATCACTACCACTTTCGTCATCACTACCACTTTCGTCATCACTACCACTTTCGTCATCACTACCACTTTCGTCAACTTGTTCATATGTTGAATTATGCATGTCTTCTGAATATACATTCATTTGGTTTGTATTCTCCGGATGAAACATAATATTTGGTTGCTCTGGTGGAAATCCATGTTGTTCATTCCTAACGGCATTTAACTCAGAAACAATATTATTAATTAGCTCAAACATTGTATCAGATTTCTCTTCCAATGCATTAAACCGTTGTCTAAAATGATATACTAAGAGTAAAATAAGAATAAATGTAATAGCTAAACTCACAAAAAAGAAGGTTTCAATAAAACTAAACAGACCCATTTTATTATAAAGTAATAAAATTTTCATCAAATACAAACGAACGCTAAATAATATATTTATTTATATATATTACAATTATGGAAACATCACCAATGCAATCTTCTCCTAAACTTAGCATTCAAACAAATAATGGAGGAATCGTTTTGAATAAAAATTTCCTTATCATAAGTTTGCTTGCTTTACTTATATTTTCCCTTTTAGGAATAAACTTACTCAATATTTTTGGTAATGTATTTCAAGTGATTGGTAATTTCTTTCAAGCAATTATTAATATATTTAAGCCATTAATTTATCGTGTATTATCCTTATTTGGGTATACGACTGGTGCAGTAATTAATACAACTGCTGATGTTGTTGCGGAAACAACAAAAACCGGAATTGACATTGCGAGTGGTACAGTTCAATCCGTTGGAAATTTATTAAAAAATAGCAGTCAATCAATGATTGATCCAAATGCAAAACAAATGTTTGACAATACATTGAATTTATCTACAATCAAAACGGGTATACCTGATGCCGACGATACTAATAGTAATATACAAACACCTATCGGAACCGATAAAAAACAATGGTGTTTAGTAGGAGACCATCAAGGTCGTAGAAGTTGTGTAGAAATTGGTCAAGAAACTAAATGTATGTCTGGTCAAATATTCCCAAGTCAACATCAATGCTTGAATCCAACCCTTACTCAGAATATTGAATAATCTATATAAAATTGAAAAACTTTATTATAATAACTTTATTTAACAACTTATTATAACAAAGATAATACATCTATTCTACTATGCCAAATACACGAGATGATCAATGTAAATTGGCTATTCATACATTTATGAAAAATACATATAATATTGAATATAATCTTATTCAAACAACTAATAATAAATCCACAAAACTACATTGTTATGATATTAAAATGCCGAAGCGAATTAATATTTATGATATAGATAAACATACCAAAGATAGACAACAATTGCCATCTCAACGCGTTTATGAAACACAAGATTTTACAGATGATATATTGAATATAGATGTAACATTCAATAATTATTTTCTTCCATATACAATGTCAATAAACAGTCAAGTAGTATCGTCATTACAAATAACAATGATTAGTATAGATAATGATAATTTAATCGCTCATGTGCAAGCTTTGTATTATAAATCTCACCGACCATATCTAGTTGATAATATAGAAACAGTGCCAACTAGCGTTTCAGTTAAACCATGTTTGAAATATGATATTAAAACAAATCAAGATGATAGTATTTCAAGGTGGTCATATAGCATGATTGCACACGTTAAACAACTTGAAAATGAATGCAATCAATTACGTAAAATAGATGATATTAATCAAGATAAAATTAAGAAACTGAATGATGCTGTTACTGACACCAAATGTAGCTTGACTGTTAAATATAATTATTTGAAAATGTTATATGATGATCAACTTCAAGTAACGAATTTAATTGAAGTTGATAATTGTCATTATAAACGTCGGTACAATAGTATTAAAAACGATTTTGAAAAAACTAAAATAAAACTAGCCACAAGCCATAGATTAACCGAAGTTATAAAATCACTCTATGCAAATACAAATAAAAACGAAGATTGTCCTGTTTGTTATGAATCTATTGATGTAGATAATTTAAAAATTCCAATATGTGGTCATTTTATATGCATTACTTGTTCTGACCGATGTGATCAATGTC
>Ga0136655_1000590_pt1 | contig 16384 bp, 12 predicted proteins | sample CPBDNA_2_FD_94863 | JGI IMG/M metagenome (GOLD analysis project Ga0136655, IMG submission 94863) | Freshwater to marine salinity gradient microbial communities from Chesapeake Bay, USA - CPBay_Spr_15_0.8_DNA (version 2) | ecosystem: Environmental > Aquatic > Marine > Coastal | place: USA... | reverse complement strand
CCTCATCACGATATTTATTCAATTGAGGATCTGGCTCAACTTATCCACGATTTAAAGAATGCGAATAAGAATGCTCGCGTTCATGTGAAGTTGGTTGCAGAAGTTGGAGTAGGAACTGTTGCGGCTGGCGTAAGCAAAGCGCATGCCGATGTGGTTCTGATCTCTGGTCACGATGGCGGAACCGGAGCATCTCCACTTACTTCGCTAAAGCATGCCGGAGCGCCTTGGGAGCTAGGTCTTGCTGAAACTCAACAGACCTTGATGCTAAATGGATTGCGTGACCGCATTGTTGTTCAGGTAGATGGCCAGATGAAAACTGGACGTGACATTGTTATTGCAGCCCTTTTGGGTGGCGAAGAATTTGGTTTTGCTACTGCGCCACTTGTTGTATCTGGATGCGTAATGATGCGAGTTTGTCATCTAGATACTTGCCCAGTTGGCGTCGCAACCCAGAATCCAGAATTACGCGCAAAGTTCAATGGTAAGCCGGAATTCGTGGAAACCTTCTTCGAATATATCGCAGACGAAGTCCGTGAAATATTGGCAGAGCTCGGCTTTAGAACGCTGCAAGAAGCTATCGGGCAAGTTGAATACTTGGATACCAAGAAAGCAATTAAACATTGGAAGGCAAGTGGTCTCGACTTGGCTCCGCTGTTGCAGGCACCGGTATTCGATACTGATGCACCTCGTAGAAATTCAACTACTCAAGATCACGGCTTAGCTAAATCACTTGATAATCAATTAATCGAACTCGCAGCTCCAGCACTCAAGTCCGGGGAATCTGTGAATATTGAAATGCCGATTAAGAATATTAACCGCACGGTTGGCACAATGTTGGGCTCTGAAATAACTCGTAAGTTTGGAGGCGCTGGCCTTCCTGATAACACTGTGAATATCTCATTCCATGGAACCGCTGGAAACTCTTTCGGAGCATTCATACCAAAGGGCCTAACTCTGCGACTTTATGGCGATGCGAATGACTATGTTGGAAAGGGCCTATCAGGTGGTCGAGTAATTGTGCGACCAGATGAGAAAGCAACTTTTGCTTCGGAATTAAATGTTATCGCTGGAAATGTAATTGGCTATGGCGCTACTTCTGGTCAGATATTTATTCGAGGCCGAGTGGGAGAGCGTTTTTGTGTGAGAAACTCTGGTGCAGTTGCAGTCGTTGAAGGAATTGGTGATCACGGTTGCGAATATATGACTGGTGGAATTGCCTTAGTTCTTGGTCGAACTGGTCGTAACTTTGCAGCCGGTATGTCTGGTGGCAGAGCATTCGTATTAGATCTTGATGCTGCGCTAGTGAATACAGAATTAGTTGATGTATTGGCGCTGCCTGCAGATCAAGAAATTTATGTAAGAGATTTACTCTCTAACTTCGAAGCCGAAACTGGCTCAGTTGTAGCCGCACAATTGTTGAAAAATTGGGAAGAGAGCAAGAAGCGAATCTCCATGGTTATGCCACGAGATTATGCCCGAGTTCTTGCCGCAATGGATCGAGCAGAACGTGAAGGTTTACCAGTCGACAAGGTAGTTATGGAGGCGGTCAATGGCTGATCCAAAGGGATTTCTAACAACTCCAAGGGAGACACCGAAGCGCAGACCAGTCGATGTCCGAATTCTTGATTGGAAAGAAGTTTACGAACCACAAGATTTATCTGTTCTCAAGAAGCAAGCCGGACGTTGCATGGATTGCGGAATTCCGTTCTGCCATCAAGGTTGTCCACTTGGAAACTTGATTCCAGAGTGGAACGACTTAATCTGGCGTGGTGAAATGCGCGAAGCCATTGATCGCCTGCATGCAACCAATAACTTTCCAGAATTTACTGGCCGTTTATGTCCGGCTCCATGCGAAACGGCATGTGTAGTCGCCATCAATGCTGATGCAGTAACAATCAAGCAGGTTGAGCTTCGCACCATTGAAGAAGCATTCGCAAATGGTTCAGTTGTCCCACTTCCATCGGAACGTCTCACCGGTAAAACTGTTGCGGTTATTGGTTCGGGCCCAGCAGGTTTGGCGGCCGCGCAACAATTAACGCGTGCCGGACATACTGTGGCGGTATATGAAAGGGGCGCAAAGCCAGGCGGGTTACTGCGCTACGGAATCCCAGAGTTCAAAATGGAGAAATCAATTCTTGATCGACGGATTTCACAGATGGAAGACGAAGGCACAAGATTTAGAAGTGGAATAAATGTTGGTGTAGATATAACTGGCAGCGAACTTAAATCCAAATATGATGCAATTGTTCTTGCAGTCGGAGCAACTAACTGGCGCGATCTTCAAGTGCCTGGCCGCGAATTACAAGGCGTTCATCAAGCGATGGAGTATTTACCTTGGGGAAATGCGCAAGGACTAAACGAATTAAGTAGCGAGCCACAGATAAATGCCAAGGGTAAGCACGTTGTAATTCTTGGTGGTGGAGACACTGGAGCGGACTGCTTAGGAACTGCTATTCGCCAAGGTGCAGCTAGCGTTACTCAACTCGAAATTATGCCTAGACCGACTGAAGAGCGACCTTCTTCTCAGCCATGGCCAACTTACCCAATGATTTATCGAGTAAGTAGTGCACATGAAGAAGCGGGCGAGCGGATGTTCGCAGTTTCAACCGAAGAGTTTCTTGGCGATGGCAAGGGCAATCTACGTGCCATCAAATTAGTTGAAACCGAACTTATTGATGGCAAGTTCACCAAGGTCGAAGGCTCTGAAAGAGAATTACCGGCAGATTTAGTCTTTCTCGCGATGGGATTTGTTGGTCCAGAGAAGTCCGAACTTTTGAAGCAACTTGAAGTCACCTTCGACGATCGTGGAAATATCATTCGTGATGACAGTTATTCAACTGCGGTCGAAGGTGTTTATGTTGCTGGAGATGCTGGCCGTGGGCAATCTCTGATTGTTTGGGCAATTGCTGAAGGTCGTAGCGCCGCTGCAGCAGTCGATGAATTCTTAGTTGGTGAAACCCAATTACCTGCACCAATCGAACCAACTGCTCGACCAATGATGGTCTAGTAGATTTCTCGAAATAATGAAGTAAATAATTAGAAAGCGGTCTCGAAAAAATGCGTAGAGCAAAGATTGTTTGCACGATGGGACCAGCTGTTGAAGCACCAGGAAAAGTTGATGAGTTAATTGCTGCCGGCATGAATATGGCGCGCCTTAATTTGTCACACGGAGGCTATCCAGAACATCAAGCCCGGCTTGATTCAGTTCGGGCAGCGGCACTTAAAGCTGGTGTAGCGGTTGCGATACTTGTTGATCTGCAAGGCCCAAAAATTCGCCTAGCAAGATTTGAAGATGGTCCACACGATCTCGCACGCGGCGATATTTTTATAATTACTACTGATGAAGTTCCTGGCACTAAGGAGCGGGTTGGTACGACTTATAAAGGGCTTCCCGGAGATTGCAAGCCAGGTGATCGAATTCTTATCGACGATGGAAAAGTTACGGTAGAAGTTCTTGAGGTGAAGGGTAATGATGTAATCACAAAGTGCATCGAACCGGGCGCCGTGAGCAATAACAAAGGAATCAATCTTCCGGGAGTAGCGGTTTCGGTTCCGGCACTGTCAGAGAAAGATAAGGAAGATTTACGCTGGGGACTGCGTGCAGGTGCTGATTTCATTGCGCTCTCATTTGTTCGTAGCGCAAAAGATATTAAAGATGTCCATTTGATTATGGATCAAGAGGGAATTCGTCGCCCAGTTATTGCAAAGATTGAGAAACCGCAGGCTGTTGATAACTTAGAAGAAATCATTGCTGCCTTCGACGGCATCATGGTCGCAAGAGGAGACCTCGGTGTTGAAATGCCAATCGAGGAAGTCCCACTAGTTCAGAAGCAATGTGTAATGCTCGCCCGTGAGGCAGCCAAGCCTGTAATCGTGGCAACACAAATGCTTGATTCGATGATTACAAATTCCAGGCCGACTAGGGCTGAGGCAACAGATTGCGCTAATGCGGTTCTAGATGGGGCAGATGCTCTGATGCTCTCCGGTGAAACTAGCATTGGTGAATTCGCGATTGAAGCTGTTACAACCATGGCCCGAATCATTGAACGAACTGAAGAAGTTATGTTGGACCGAATTCCTGCGCTGCGGCATGATCCAAAAACCAAAGGTGGCGCAATCACGAAGGCTGCAACAGAGGTTGGAGCAATCATTGGGGCAAAGTATCTAGTCGCCTTCACTCAGAGCGGTGATTCCGCACGCCGGATGTCGAGACTTCGCTCTCCAATAAATATTATGGCGTTAACCCCAACCATTGAAGTCTTTAATCAGTTGGCGCTCTCTTGGGGAATCGAACCAAAGATTACCCAGATGGTTTCTCATACTGATGAAATGGTTGCCCAGGTTGACCGGATTCTTATCGATTCCAATCGCGTGTCTAAGGGTGAGAGCGTAATCATCGTTGCAGGTTCACCACCCGGAATTCCGGGTTCGACCAACGCTATGCGAGTTCACCGGGTTGGCGATGCAGTTGAAGGAATTGCTCCGGCATATCGTAAGTAGTTAAAGTAGGGGAGGTAAATTAAGTAAAATTCAGGAAATAATTGCCTCGGTACTCCAACGGTAGAGAGGGCGGACTCAAAATCCGCACAGTGTCGGTTCAAATCCGACTCGAGGCACATGTCAAAGAATTTAAAAAATACGGCCGAAAATAGACCAGCCAGAATTTTGGTTGCCGAAGATGAAGCCCTAATTCGTCTTGACCTAGTTGAAATGCTTACCGATGCTGGCTACGAAGTTGTAGGCCAGGCAACTAACGGAGTTGAGGCAGTGTCTCTTGCAAAGGAGTTAAAGCCAGATCTTGCAATCCTTGATGTAAAAATGCCAGAGCTCGATGGAATCTCAGCGGCCCAAGAAATAATTGAAATTTCACCAGTATTGATGCTCACCGCATTTAGTCAGAAGGAGTTAGTGGAGCGTGCTAGGGATGCTGGCGTAATGGCATATGTAGTAAAGCCATTTAGTATTAGCGACTTAACGCCTGCAATCGAAATTGCTATGAGCAGGCACCTTCAAATGCGGACTTTAAGAGAAGAAGTTGCAGATTTATATGAAAGGTTGGAGACCAGAAAGATTATTGACCGCGCCAAAGGCATCTTGATGAAGGCGATGGATTTGAGTGAACCAGAAGCCTTTAGCTGGATCCAGAGGTCTGCGATGGACCGCAGGCTCTCGATGAAGGAGGTTGCTTTGGCAGTAACCGACCCTGAAAAGGCCGAAAAGTTTGATTTCTGAAATAAATCAGGGTTTTTGCTCCCTTGAAACGCACCGAATCTATTTACCCAAAATTTAAATCGAGTTATGCTTCGGACATCCTCTTTGGACTCTAGCTATACAAGTTCAAGTAGGCACATACTGAAAGGGAAAAAATGCAGAAATTCAAAAAAGCGACCTTGATCGCTGTTGCAACTGTTGCAAGCTTAGTCTTAGTAAGCTGCGGTAGCGGAAACAACGCTTCTGGTCCATTAAAAATAGGTTCACTACTTCCTGAGACAGGAAGTCTTGCATTCCTAGGGCCCCCAGAATTTGCTGGTGTTGATTTAGCAGTTGAAGAAATCAATGCGGCCGGTGGCGTATTAGGCGAGAACATAGAGCACATCCGTGGCGATTCAGGAGACACAAGTTCTGACATTGCACAACAAACAACTGATTCACATATATCAGCTGGCGTTAGTGCAATCGTTGGTGCAGCATCTTCAGGAGTTTCTTTCACAGTAATCGACAAGATTGCTGGCGAAAAAATCGTTCACTTCTCACCAGCTAACACTTCACCTGACTTCACAAATTACGATGATGATGGATACTACTTCCGCACCGCACCATCAGATACCTTCCAGGGAGCAGTTCTTGGTCAACTAATGGCTAAGGAAGGCGCGAAAAATGCTGTATTCCTAAACCTTGATGATGCTTACGGTAACGGTCTAGCTAAGTATGCAGCTGCCGCATTTACTGGAACATCTTCAACAATCGTCTACAACCCACAAGCTGCTGAATTCTCAGCAGATGTTGCAAAGGCAAAGGCTGCAAAGCCAGATGCAATTGCAATCATCGGCTTTGATGAGACAGCGAAGATTTTCACTGAACTAATCAAGCAAGGAATTGGCCCAGATAAGGTCAAGACCTATCTTGTTGATGGAAACCTTTCAAGTGGTGCTTACAAGGATCTACCTGCAGGAATCATGAATGGCGTAAAAGCTACTCTTCCTGGTGTATTCGCTGATGACACACTTCAAAAGCGTCTACTTGGAGTAGATCCAGGACTGACAGACTTCTCATATGCTCCTGAGTCATATGATGCAATTATTCTGATTGCACTTGCAGCAGAACAAGGTGGTGCAACGGATGGTCAGACAATCCGTGACAACCTAGTATCTGTTTCAAAGGGTGGCACAAAGTGCACAACCTTTGCGGCTTGCAAAAAGCTAATCGCTGATGGCGAAGATATCGACTACGACGGTGTTTCTGGTCCAGTCGAGTTCGCTGGCAATGGAGATCCTTCATATGCAACTATGGGTATCTACCAATACACAGCTAACGATAAGTACGTAGCACTTCCAGCAGAGTTCATCTCTGGTGATGTGCCAGCGGGCGAGTAATTAGCTGCCAATAGCAGAAAAGTAGAAATGGAGAGGCCCGCCGTTTTAAACGGCGGGCCTCTCTTACTTTTATCTGAGCGTTAACTTTTTACTATTTTTACTATTTTTACTATTTTTACTATTTCTGCTGAGCCAGGGTGCCTAGGTAGAGTTCTATAACCTTTGGATCCGTCGATAGTGATTTTCCGGTTCCTTCATACGCATTTGTACCTTGATCTAAAACATAACCCCGATCAACAATCTGCAGACACCTTCTAGCATTCTGCTCCACCATAATTACGGTTACACCGATCTTATTTATCTCTCTAACTCGAACGAAAACTTCATCTTGTAGAGCGGGGGATAGCCCAGCGCTAGGTTCATCGAGTAAGAGTACGGATGGATTCATCATCAGAGCACGTCCCATTGCAACCATCTGGCGTTCGCCACCAGATAGCGAGCCGGCGCGTTGCTTGCGGCGAGTTCCAAGAGTTGGAAAGAGATTTACAACAAAATCAAAGCGCTCATTAAATAGCGCAGGGGCTTGAAAAGCGCCCATCTGTAAATTCTCTTCAATGGTGAGTGAAGGGAAAACATTGTTGCTCTGTGGGACAAAACCTATTCCACGGCTTACGAGTTCATCGGCTCGCATGTTTGTAATGGTCTCACCATTTAAGGTGACTTGGCCTTCTCGAACTTTCACTAATCCAAAGAGCGCCTTTAGGAGAGTTGATTTACCGGCGCCATTGGGACCGATAATTCCAACTAGTTCTCCCTTATTTGCGTAGAGATTGCATCCGTTGAGAATGTTAATGCCAGGCAGATAACCTGCCACCAAATCTTTGGCATCAACTAGCGCTGTTGCAGATGAAGGTGTGGCGGCCATTTTTATGCACCTTCCTGGCTGGCAGATAAGTCGTCGTTATGGTGCGCACCAAGATAGGCCGCAATAACTTCTTCATTGCCCATAACTGAGGCCGGCGTTCCTTCAGCTATAACTGCGCCTTGGGCCATAACAATTACCCAATCGCTAATCTCGTGCACCATATCCATGTCATGTTCAACGAACAAGACTGTCTTTCCTTCGGTTCGCAGCTCTTTGATGTGCTCGAGGAGTGATTGTTTCAGAGCTGGATTAACACCAGCCATTGGCTCATCTAGCATGATCATCTCTGGCTCAACCATAAGTGCGCGCGCCATCTCAAGGAGTTTGCGCTGTCCACCAGATAGCGCCGCGGCAAAATCATCTTGCTTCTCCAGAAGTTTGAACTTTCGTAATATTTCAATGGCACGAGCACGAATCTCGGCCTCTTGAGCACGCCAAATCCATGGAAATACTGAACGCAGAACAGATTCACCTTTTTGGTTGCGAGCACCAAGCGCCATATTTTCGATAACGGTCAATCGATATAGGGCCTTTGTTAATTGGAATGTTCTCACCATTCCTAAACGGGCAACTTTATGAGGTGGAATTCCATTAAGCTCTCTTCCGTTGAAGCTCCATGTTCCAGAGTTTGGGCTGTCATAACCAGTCAAGAGATTGAAAAAGGTGGTCTTTCCGGCGCCATTTGGTCCGATCAGTGCAGTGATTGACCCTCTCTGAATTTCAAGGTGATCGACATTTACAGCAGTAAGCCCACCAAATTGTCGAACTATCTTATCCGCAACAAGAATCGGATCTGATTTTGCAGAGCCCGGAGTAGGGGAAGTTGTTGATGCAAAATCTACATCTGCGCTCTTAGGCTTTTGCATCAAGTGCCAACTCCTTCTTATCACCAAAGATACCTTGTGGCCTAAAAATCATTAGCGCCATCAGTCCAAGACCCATTAACATGAATCTAATTTGTCCAACTTGATTTACGCCGATCAACCAATCTGGAATCAGATTATTGCTAACACCTTGACGCAAAATCTGCTCGATAAATACGATCAAGAACCAGAAAATCATTGCACCAACTACTGGAGAGAAGACTCTTGCAGCGCCTCCAAGAATAAGAACGGTGTAAGCGAAGAAGGTTAGGGCGGTTCCGTAGTTATCTGGCTGAACAGATTGGCGAGATAAGGCATAAACAAATCCGCCGATAGAACCGATAACACCACCAATAATCAGAGATTGCATTTTGTAGAGGTAGACATTTTTTCCGAGAGAGCGAACCGCATCCTCGTCTTCACGAATGGCGCGCATTAGGCGTCCCCATGGTGAGTTGACCATAATCCACATTACAAATGTAATTACTGCAACCAGGCTCCAACCTACGATTACAACCCAGAGGTCATTGGCGTTAAAGCGCAGGATCGGGGTATCTAGTCCGGATTTAAATGGGTTGAGATCGAAGAACTCTTTTCCAAATTTTCCGGTGATTCCATCAGATCCACCTAGCCATTCGTTGAATGTTGCGGATCTTGCAATCTGTCGGACGATCTCGGCGGCAGCAATAGTTACGATCGCAAGATAATCTGCTCGAAGCCGAAGCGTGGGAATTCCAAGAAGTAGGGCAAAGATTATCGAGTTAAAGATTCCAATTAGAAAGGCAATCCAGAGCGGGATGCCAAAAGAGACTACCGGGACGGCAACGCTATATGCACCAATGGCCAAAAAGCCTGCTTGTCCGAAGTTTAGAAGTCCGGTATATCCGAAGTGCATATTAAGACCGATAGCTGCGAGAGCGAAGATTATTGTGTTTACACCAATCGTTGCGCTTAGCGTCTGCTGTGTAATAAAGAGAAAGTCCATCTACCCAATCCTCTCTTTCTTACCCAAAATTCCCTGCGGCCTAATAATCAAAATAATAATTAAGATAATTAGCGCACCTACATATTTAAGCTCTGTTGGTATAAATAAGGTTGAAAGTTGGACGAATAAGCCAATAATTAAAGACCCAACTAAGGCGCCATTTGCGGTTCCGAGCCCACCCAAGGTGACGGCGGCGAAGATCAAGAGCAACATGTCCTGTCCCATCAAGAAACTTACGCCTTGATTTATAGTGATGATTACACCCGCATAGGTCGCTAGGGCAGCTCCCAAAACCCAGACAGCTCTAATTACTTTCTGAACATCAATTCCAGAAGCTGAGGCTAGGGCTGGATTATCTGAAACCGCGCGGCTTGCTTTGCCCATGCGAGTTTTCAATAACCAGAGCGTTGCAAGGATTATTAAAATGATCCCAATACTTGTTGTCAGAATTGACTTTGGAGTGATACTTAAAAGACCAAATTCTAATCCTGCCTGCCCAGCATATTGTGGGAGCTGTCTAGTATCTCCGCCAAACAGGAAGAGGAAGAAATAACGCAAAAAGATTGCAAGTCCAATTGAAACTACGAGCATTGCAATAAGTCCAGTGCCTCGCTTACGCAAGGGTTTCCAAAGATATCTATCCTGCAGGAATCCAGATATAAATGCCCCGAGAAGAACCCCGATTGGAGCGGCGACTAATACCGGGAATTTTAAGACTGCGCTTAAGTAATAGATAAGCAGTCCACCCATTGTAAGAATTTCACCATGGGCAAAATTTGTTAAACCAGTTGTTCCAAAGATTAGGTTTAGACCGAGGGCGGCTAGTCCAATGACAAGACCCAAAATCAGGCCATCGAGTGCAAGTTGTGCGGAACGTTCTAACATACTGGCCTTGGCTATACCGGGACCTATCGGAAAGAGAAGTCTTAGGTCGTTGCCCAACGAAAATACGTTGGCTCTGATTGTTGCTTTTGTTGGGTCTGTTAGAGATTGCCCCTCAGGTAGGTCATCTTGATTAATGGTTAAGTTGAAACTTCCTTTTGTGAGGATTTCAACCTCCCAATTGCCTTGCGCATCGGTTTCTACATTTTTTGTAAATTCTTCTGGCCCGGTTACGGAAATACCTATATTAGGAAGTGCAATGCCATCTTTATCAGTGATTGTTCCGTAAAGTTTTGTTGGAGCGGCTTCGGCTTCAGTGGCACTTGCATTTGAACCCAAGAAGAGAGCCGAAGAAACTGAGAGCAGTAGAAGAATCGCTAGGGAACTGGATTTACGGAAAGACGAGTGCCTTCGAAAACTCTTCGTAACTGTGACGGAGGCCAAATTCAAAATAGATTCCAATCTTGGAGTTGGTCATTCAGACTGGCTGAAACCGACCTGGTATCCGACAACTTTAGCGAGTCGGTCTATCTTTCGGCAAGAATCAAGCAGGTAATTCTTGAGGTGCAAGTTCTCTCGCCAGCCTCATTGGTTATCACAACTTCGTAACAACAGAGAGTTTTTCCCAGCGAAATAGCTGTAGCAGTTCCAATGACGAAGCCAGATGTAGCAGATTTATGATGAGTCGCATTTATATCAACACCAACAATCTTTCGATTTACACCTGCATGCAGAGCGGTTCCGATCGAGCCAAGGCTTTCAGCAAGAACAACACTTGCTCCTCCGTGCAATAAGCCCATCGGTTGGGTATTGCCTTCAACTGGCATCTTTGCTACGAGTCGCTGTGGTGATGCTTCGAGAATTTCAATTCCCATTTTTTCGCCAAGGGCGCCACTGCCACGCTTCCGCAGAATCTCAAGGAAATCATCCATGTTGGTAAGTCTAACCAATAGACTCGCCGGAAATGAGCGCAACCAAAAAACTTTTACTAATCGATGGTCATTCTCTGGCCTATCGCGCGTTTTACGCGCTACCGGCCGAAAATTTCGTATCCTCAAGTGGACAGCACACTAATGCAATCTACGGATTCGCCTCGATGCTCATTAACCTGATAACCGCAGAGAAGCCCACACATATTGCGACTGCCTTCGACGTTTCGAGAAAAACATTTCGTTCAGAGCGCTTTCCAGATTACAAGGCAAATCGCTCGGCAACCCCTGATGAGTTTAGGTCTCAAACAAGTTATCTCTTTGATTTGGTTCATGGATTTGGTATTAGACACTTTGCGGTTGAGGGTTTCGAAGCTGATGACATTATTGCAACACTTGCTAAGCGTGCTGAATCCGATGGATTTGAAGTCTTGATTTGCACTGGAGATCGCGACTCTTTTCAACTTATAAATTCAAAGACAACCGTCTTGTATCCAAAGCGCGGAGTCACAGATCTCGCTCGAATGACACCAGATGCGGTCATTGAAAAATATGGATTAACTCCTGCGCAGTATCCAGATTTTGCCGCTTTGCGGGGGGATCCAAGCGATAACTTGCCATCGATTCCTGGTGTTGGTGAGAAGACTGCGGCAAAGTGGATTGCCGAATATGGCAGCTTAGAAAAATTGATTGAGAACATTGATTCGGTCGGAGGAAAAGTTGGTGATTCGCTTCGAGCGAATATCGCAAGCGTTGAATTGAATTCGGAACTAACTCGGTTGCGAAGCGACATGGAAATTGAAACGCCCATCTCACAATTACTGTGGGAGGGAGCGCTGGTATCAGAATTGAATTTGCTCCTGGATAGGTTAGAAATTAAGGCACTTAAAGAGCGGATTAAGTCTCTAGGTTCTAGCGAGGTCGAAACAGCTGAAACGAAGGCGACACCGGCAGATTCGAAGATAGTCTCAAAAGAGCTCTCCTCTGAAGAACTTTCTAAATTACTTGCAGGGCGCACCGACCCAGTGGCGGTTGCGTTCAGCGCACCCGAAGGAAAAATTATCGAATACTCCGTTGCCCTTGATGAAGCCAAATTATTTATTGTTCGTGGTTCTAAGTTGGGAGATTGGTGGGTTGATGCAAATCTTCCAAAATATCTACACAGTGCAAAGGAAATTGCTCGTAACTTTCCAGTTTCAGGGTTAGCTTTCGATACTGAATTAGCTGCGTATCTAATTAACCCAGGTGGCCGCAATCTAGCCCTCGATGATTTAACTGAAAGATTTCTTGGAGTAGTTAATGCGGAGCAGGAAGAATCTTTGTTCTCACAGTTTGATGGCTTGGGTGCGATTTCGATAATGAAATTAGTTTCGATTCTGAAAAAAGAGATTTTAGAACGAGAAATGTCAGCCCTGATGAATGAGATGGAAATTCCGGTATTGGTTGAGTTGGCTGATATGGAGAGCACTGGAATTGGAGTCGATTTAGAAAAGCTGCGAGGACTTTCGGCATTCTTTAAAGGAGAAGTTGAGCGCGAAACCAGTGGCGCCCACAAAGAAGCAGGCAGAGAATTTAATGTTGGCTCACCTAAGCAATTGCAGGCAATCTTGTTTGATCAATTGGATCTTCCGAAGACTAAGAAGATAAAGACTGGCTTCACAACGGATGCCGAGAGCCTGGACTGGTTATTTGCAAAGACTAAACACCCAATTCTCAAGCACTTATTGCGAATCCGAGAAACTAGTAAGTTGCTTACAACGGTCGATGGATTAATTGATGCAACTGCTAGCGATGGGCGTATTCATACAATTTTCCAGCAGACGGTAACTGCCACGGGAAGACTTTCTTCAACAAACCCAAACCTGCAGAACATTCCGGTGCGAACCGAAGAGGGTCGCAAAATTCGCGATTGTTTCGTGTCGAAGGCTCCCTATACAACGCTTCTTACCGCCGACTACAGTCAAATCGAAATGCGAATCATGGCTCATCTCTCGAAAGATGCAAATTTAATTGAAGCATTTAAAATGGGAGAGGATTTGCATTCAACTGTTGCGGGCCTGGTATTTGGTGTCGCGCCAGATGGTGTGGATCCCGAAATGCGGAGACAGATTAAGGCGATGTCGTATGGACTTGCTTATGGTTTGTCGGCATATGGGTTAGCTCAACAATTGGATTTATCACCAACTGATGCCGCAATCTTGATGGATAAATACTTCTCTCGGTTTGGAGGAATTCGAGACTACTTAGCTCAAGTTGTAGTGATCGCACGCGAAAAGGGTTACACCGAAACAATTATGGGAAGACGTCGCTATCTTCCCGATTTAACGAGTGACAATCGACCAAGGCGCGAAGTTGCAGAGCGCATGGCACTCAATGCTCCGATACAAGGATCGGCAGCAGACATCATAAAAGTTGCGATGCTCAATGTTGCTAAAGGAATTACAGAGCAGGGCTTGAAATCTAGGTTGTTGCTTCAAGTGCATGATGAACTGATTCTCGAAGTTGCCGAAGGTGAGATTGAAGTACTCACCGACCTGGTTAAAGATGGAATGGGCAGCGCATTTGAGCTCTCAGTTCCGCTAGATGTGAATATTGGAATTGGAACCAGTTGGGACTTGGCGGCGCACTAGTTACGCTAAATAGACCGCTCATTTTTGAGGTCAGGCTCGAATTTTGACCATCCAGCAGCACGCAAGTAGCCTTGGCCCTTCGTGAATCACCCAGATTCATGAAATTTATGAACTGTCCTATCCCTACTACTTCTATCCCTTCGGAGAATTTTGACCCCTACACAAATCACAGTAAACGACATCGGCTCAGCCGAAGATTTTCTTGCCGCAATTGAAGGCACAATTAAGAATTTTAATGATGGCGATCTAGTTATCGGAACCGTTGTTCAAATTGATCGCGAAGAAGTTTTGCTAGATATTGGTTACAAGACCGAAGGTGTTATTCCTTCCCGCGAACTATCTATCCGCCACGACATTGATCCTTCAGAGATTGTTTCTGTCGGCGATCGCGTTGAAGCACTTGTAATTACCAAGGAAGATAAAGAAGGTCGCTTAATCCTTTCAAAGAAGCGCGCACAATACGAACGCGCCTGGGGAGATATCGAAGGAAAGAAAGAGCGTGACGAAGTTGTCACCGGAACTGTTATCGAAGTTGTTAAGGGCGGCCTAATCGTAGACATCGGTCTTCGCGGCTTCTTACCGGCATCACTCGTAGAAATGCGCCGCGTTCGCGACTTGACTCCTTACATCGGACAGCAAGTTGAAGCGCGCATTATTGAACTAGATAAGAATCGCAATAACGTTGTTCTTTCACGTCGGGCATTCCTAGAACAAACCCAATCAGCTTCACGCACAACATTCCTGAACCAACTTGAAAAGGGTCAGGTTCGTTCTGGTGTTGTTTCATCAATCGTTAACTTCGGTGCCTTCGTGGACCTTGGTGGCGTAGATGGTTTGGTTCACGTATCTGAACTTTCATGGAAGCACATTGATCATCCAAATGAAGTTGTAGAAGTGGGCGATGCAGTCACCGTTGAAGTTCTAGAAGTTGACTTCGAACGTGAGCGCGTATCGCTTTCTCTCAAGGCGACTCAAGAAGATCCATGGCAAGCATTTGCTCGCACACACACAATTAACCAAGTTGTTCCTGGTGAAGTTACTAAACTTGTTCCATTCGGTGCATTCATTCGAGTATTCGAAGGAATCGAAGGACTAGTTCACATTTCAGAGTTGGCCGAACGCCACGTTGAGATTCCAGAGCAAGTTGTTCAAGTTGGCGACGAGCTATTTGTAAAGATCATTGATATCGATCTAGAACGTCGTCGTATCTCTCTTTCATTGAAGCAAGCTAATGAAGGTCATGAAGTAGAGATCGAAGCATTCGATCCAACCCAATATGGAATGTCTGCTCGCTACGATGCACAAGGAAACTTCATTTATCCAGAAGGTTTCGATGCTGATTCTCAAGAGTGGCGTCCAGGTTATGAAGCGCAACGCGAAGAGTGGGAACGTCAATATGCTGAGGCGCAAACCCGCTTCATGGCACACCGCAAGCAGAAGGAAGAGGCTAAAGCTGCCGATGCCGCTGCTGGCGATGCACCTGCTGCAGAAACAGCCGCAGAATAATAAATAGAGTTAAGGGCCCTGACCTCGGTCGGGGCCCTTTTCATTTGCTTCGCACTTTAAAAGATAAGATTCCAACGTGATAAAAGTTGCCCTTACCGGCGGAATCGGGTCTGGTAAATCTGCCGCCGGAGATTTCTTCGAAGACTTGGGAGCAGTCGTTGTCGATGCCGATCAACTTGCCCGCGATGTTATCGAGCGTGGAACAGATGGCTTTGATGAACTAGTAGCAACTTTTGGCGATGAAGTTCTTACCAATGGAATCTTAGATCGCAGCAAACTGGGCCAAGTCGTCTTTTCAGATCCTGGCGCTCGCAAAACTTTAGAAGCAATTATTCATCCGCGTGTGGCTGATGCCTTCGACGAGATTGTTGAAGATAGTCCGGCTGACTCGGTAATTATTTACCAGATTCCAATTCTTGTTGAAACAATTGAAAAAATGGGTCAAGATAGATTTGATTACATCATCACAGTGGAGGCAACTTTAGAGAATCGCATTTCAAGACTTAAAAGCCGCGGCCTAAAGGGTTATGAAATTGAAGCTCGGATGAAAGCTCAGGCGACAGATGAGCAACGAGCAGAGATCGCAGATCTAATCTTCAAAAATGATGGCGACCTTGATTCATTGCTTCGGCAGGTAGAAAACGTTTATGAGGATGTCTTACTTCCGCGGGCCAGAGCGAACATTTCTTAAGTTATGCGCCCAATAACTGATCTACAGCGCAAAGTAAACCCCTTTGAAGTAATTAGTGATTACATCCCCTCCGGAGATCAGCCAACAGCAATTGCAGAACTTGCGATGCGAATCAATGCGGGGGAGTCTGATGTCGTTCTTCTTGGAGCAACTGGAACAGGTAAATCTGCAACGACTGCCTGGCTCATCGAAAAGCTGCAACGCCCAACTCTTGTTCTAGCTCCGAATAAAACTTTAGCTGCTCAATTGGCAAACGAGTTCCGCGAGTTGATGCCTAACAACGCGGTTGAGTATTTTGTTTCCTATTACGACTATTACCAACCCGAGGCGTATGTCCCACAGACCGATACCTTTATCGAGAAAGATAGTTCGGTAAATAGCGAAGTAGAACGGCTTCGGCATTCGGCCACTAATTCGCTGCTTACGCGCCGGGATGTAAT
>Ga0136655_1000589_pt1 | contig 16387 bp, 12 predicted proteins | sample CPBDNA_2_FD_94863 | JGI IMG/M metagenome (GOLD analysis project Ga0136655, IMG submission 94863) | Freshwater to marine salinity gradient microbial communities from Chesapeake Bay, USA - CPBay_Spr_15_0.8_DNA (version 2) | ecosystem: Environmental > Aquatic > Marine > Coastal | place: USA... | reverse complement strand
GCCTCCCAAAGATGTTATAAGTCATGAAAGAACAATTAGAGAAAGTGGGTGATTTTCACAAAGCCTTCGAGATAGATAAGGTTTATTCGAAAGAGGATGAGGGTTTTTCTGCCCATGCTCTACTTCGATATACACTCATGCGCGAAGAGAATGAAGAATATTTGGAGGCAATTAAATCGGGGTCTGAAGTAGAAATTGCAGATGCCCTAGGTGATATGCTTTATATTCTTTGTGGAACCATTTTAAATCATGGTTTGCAGAATGTTATTGAAAAAGTTTTCGAAGAAATTCACAGAAGCAATATGTCTAAACTAGACGCAGATGGAAGGCCTATTTATCGGGAGGATGGAAAGGTACTGAAGGGTCCTAATTATTTCCCTCCAAATTTGAAGCCTCTGCTAGAAATGGAAAAATAGAGAGTGAGAACTATTCTTCTGTCGAGGGTTTTCGAAGTCGTCCCGTTTCTTTTAGTGCTTCAGTTAAAATATATTCCAGCTGCCCATTGGTAGAACGAAACTCATCCGAAGCCCACTTTTCGAGGGCTTCGAGAGTTTCTTCATTCAAACGCAACGCAAAAGCTTTTTTCTTCGACAAAATCCTTGAATCAATGATTTAAAGTTCCTGCATTTACAACAGGATTTACATCTCTATCAGAGCAGAGAACTACCAGTAGGTTGCTCACCATCGCTGCTTTTTTGTCATCGTCTAATTCGATAATATTTCGCTTGCTTAAATCGTGCAAGGCTTTTTCCACCATTCCAACCGCGCCTTCCACAATTTTCAATCGTGCAGCCACTACGGCAGTAGCCTGCTGTCTTTTCAACATGGCACCTGCAATTTCTTCTGCATAAGCCAGATATCCAATGCGGGCTTCCATAACTTCAATTCCAGCAATCGATAAACGTTCTTCTAGCTCGTTTTCTAGAGCATGATTAACCTCTTCCAATCCAGAGCGAAGGCAAATGTCGGATTGTTCATCATCGAAATTATCATATGGGTATAAGCCGGCCATTTTGCGAACGGCAGCATCAGTCTGTACCCGAACAAAGTTTGCATAGTCATCTACCTCAAAAGCAGCTTTGAAAGTCTCTTTTACCCTCCAAACCAAGATCACACTGATCATTATGGGGTTTCCCAACTTATCATTCACTTTAACTCTCTCACTATCGAAGTTTCTTGCTTTAAGAGAAATTTTCTTTTTGGCATAGAATGGATTCATCCAGAAAAATCCATTTTCTCGAACGGTGCCTTTATAGGTTCCAAAAAGGGTGGCAACCACGCTACCATTGGGGTTTATTATGGTAAAACCAATCATATGAGTTAACCATAGTAGAATAATGGGCGCCGCAATAATCATTTTCTGGGAAATTAAAAATACAGATCCCGCAATCAGGCGGAGCTGGACAAACAGATGTAAATATCCTTTTTGAGGATGAAGTGTAATTTCTTTCATTTTTTTAAATTGATATCACAATGATATTAAAATATTACGAATAAAAGGAATCAGTCGAAAATATTTTTTAATCAATGTTCACACATTAAAGTCTTTGTATATCTTTGTCCGTGTTTAAACATTAACAAGAAACAAATGAGAACTAGTCTTTTTACAGCAAGTATTTTAGCGTTAGCTGCTACCGTATCGTCATGTGGTGGAAACAGTGGAGAAGCAATAGAAGCAACTGATGCCGTAGAGGTGGAAGATGTTGCGGCTTCTGCTACCTACACAGTAGAAAATGGGAGTACTTTACATTGGGAGGGTTTCAAGACCTATGCCTCTGGTAAGCACGATGGTTTAATCAGCATAACTGAAGGTCAATTGATGACGGAAGGCTCTGAGATTGTCGGAGGTATGTTTACTATTGATATGAATAGCATTGCACTTAACGATATGCAACCTGAGAATGAATACTATGGTAAATTGGTGGGTCACCTTAAAAGCGATGACTTCTTTAACGCTGAAATGTTTCCAACAAGTAAGTTTGAAATTAGCAGTGTAGAGGCAAGTGCAGATGAAATGGGTAATACACATTTGGTTAGTGGTAACCTTACCATTCGTGATATTTCAAAAAACATTACGTTTCCTGCTAAAGTGATGATGCATGATGATATGGTGCATCTTTCGGCTCCTTCATTCACTATAGATCGTACTCAGTGGAATGTAATGTACGACTCTGAGAATACCTTAGGCGAGTTAACAGATGGAGTTAAAGAGAAACTCATTGATCACAATATCAAATTGGACTTTGACCTGAAGGCTACCAAGGGTTAATAATTCATTTTGATTGCTTGATTAAGACCCCGCCTTGGCGGGGTCTTTTGATTGTATCAGAAATAAAAAAAGCCGCAATCAGCGGCTTTTTTTATAACAATGCGATTTTTACTCGAACATCGAACTCACTACAGCCGACTTAGGCCCTGCGGAGTAATCGTAAAAGCCTTCGCCTGATTTGGCTCCAAGTTTACCAGCGGTAACCATGTTTACCAAAAGAACGGAAGGTGCATATTTAGGATTTCCAAATCCTTCATGTAGAACTTTTAATATGGATAGACAAACATCTAAGCCAATAAAATCAGCAAGTTGAAGTGGTCCCATGGGATGAGCCATGCCCAACTTCATTATAGTATCAATTTCTTCCACTCCTGCTACACCTTCATGAAGGCTAAGGATAGCTTCATTGATCATAGGCATTAATATCCGATTGGCAACAAAGCCAGGATAGTCGTTACAAGGAACGGGAACTTTATCGAGCTTTTTGCTAAGCTCTACGATGCGCTCTGTAACCTCTTTAGAAGTGGCATAGCCATTAATTATTTCCACCAATTTCATGATAGGGACAGGGTTCATGAAATGCATACCAATTACCTTTTCAGGTCTTGAAGTTGCCGCAGCGATTTTGGTTATTGAAATGCTTGAAGTATTGGTGGCTAGAATGCAATGGGCTGGAGCATAGTTGTCCATCTCTTTGAAAATCCTCAGCTTCAGATCTATGTTTTCTGTGGCAGCTTCTACCACTAAATCCGCATTTTTAACTCCGTCTTCTAGTTTCGTATAAGAATGGATATTGGCCAATGCATTTGACTTTTTTGCTTCGTCTATGGTTCCTTTGGCCAGCATTCTATCTAAATTCTTCTCAATGGTAGCTAAGCCTCTTTCCAGAGCACTTTCGGAAACATCGATCAGATTAACATTAAAACCATAAAGAGCAAAAACATTGGCAATTCCATTTCCCATGGTTCCTGCACCTATTACGCTAATATTATTCATTTTACTTTCTAATTGGGGTTATTTTCCTCTTCCTTGCAAAACTATAAGAACGGTATAGATTAAGATTTTTAAATCGTTAATCATGTTCATATTCTCAATATAGATGATATCGTATTTCAAGCGTTGTACCATTTCATCTACGTTCTCGGCATAACCAAATTTAACCATGCCCCAAGAAGTTATTCCTGGCTTAACTTTTTGTAAGTGTACGTAATGAGGTGCCTTTTCTTTAATCTTTTCAATATAAAAGGCTCGTTCTGGTCGGGGTCCTACAATAGACATATCTCCCGCTAGAACATTCAAAAACTGAGGGAGCTCATCGAGTCTGTATTTCCGCATAAATTTCCCCCAAGCAGTAATTCTATGGTCGTTTTTTGAAGAAAGCTGCGGGCCATTGGATTCGGCATCAATAAACATTGAGCGAAACTTTAGAATATTGAATTTCCTTCCATTTAGGCCAATGCGTTCTTGCAAGAAGAGAATGTTGCCAGTAGAGGTGAATTTCACCATCGCGGCGCAGAAAATTAACAGGGGAGAAAGCAATAATAGGAGAATAAAAGAAAGGGCGATATCCATGAGGCGTTTAGCTACCTTTTGCCAAATTGGAAGTAACTCTTGCTTGATTTCAACCAAGGGTGCGCCAAAAGATTCTAAACGTACTTGTCCACTTATAATGTCATACGTATCCGGAATAACATGAATTCTAAGGTGCGAATTGCTTTTCAGAATATTTAGAATACGCTCCAGTTTATCGTGTTCTCTCGTTTCAATAGCAATGATTACTTCTTCAATTTCCATTGAATCTATAATCTTGTTGATTTCGGTATATTCTCCCAAATGCTGGAGGTTTCGCTCCATTAAAAAGCGCACATTGTTATTTACACTTACAAATCCAACAAACTGAAAGCCAACTGATTTACTCTGAGATTCTAAATCATTATACAATTCTACCGCATTGGAATTCGAGCCTACCATAAGGGTCGGAAATCCAATGATTCTGTTTTTAATCCGATGCGCTGCAATGCTGGTAATAACCGTTCTTCCCAATCCAGTAAATCCAAACTGACAAAGAAAGTAGAATCCAAAGCTGGAGTAATAATCTCTATAGGTGGCAACAAAATCGTCGAGGATTAAAGCGAAAAATAAAACGATTGATCCTGCCAAAGAAGTAGCCAAGGTGTTGGTTAAATCTCTTATCCTCGATCGTCTGAAGGCGTCTTTGTAAAATCCTGTTAGGTAATGCAATGCGAGCCAAAAAGAGACAACTAAAAGACTTCCAAGCCAATATCTTTGATTGCTAAAATAGAAAGTAGCCTCGCTTAAAGACTGGGTTTCTATAATGGCCTTTCGGAAAGAATAAAGAGCGGTATAGGCAGTCCATGCACTTAATGCATCGATTAGAATATAGGCCGCGCGTTGTCTGGATGGGTATTTCTTTCTCAATAGACCAGTTTAAGGTTATCGATATAAAGAGTTTTGGTACCATTTCCCTCCAAATTGAGAGCACCAACGAAGATTTTAAAGTCGAGTGGATTGGGATATCCATTTACTTCAGAATACAAACTGATGTAAATTTTCTTCCAAGTTTCAGAAGGATTTATCTGGGCCGTTCTGGCTTGAACTGTCCCTATGCTCAGACTATTAATATACATCCCAACCACAATGGGAACATCCGTCTTATAATTCATTTCTAAAAAAACGGGGCCGCCTTGAGGAATGGGATAGTCATCGCCTGAGCGAACTTCAAAGATGGTATTGCGATCCGGTAAATAGCCTGCCCCAATGGCTGTATTGGGTTCATTATTCCAGTTATAGAGAAGGTCAGGATCGGTAATTCGAAAGATGCTTGTATCTGAATTCGGACTAATTTCTAAGTTCAGACCAATTCCCTCGAAATCTTCGATGGTTATAATTTCTGCGGAAGGGAAGTATTTTACAGATGGAAGGCTACCATCAGGCTTGCGGTAGAGCACTGTATCCAGCGGACTTAGCTCTAAAGTGGTTTCGTAATGTGCGTAAAAGGGGTATATGCTTCGAGTGCTGCTAGTACCATTTTCATTAATACCTGCGTCAATTCGTATGCGAGTGCTTCCACTGGCCGTAACAGGAAAGGTAGCGGGCAGTTCGTATACACCTTGAGCGACTCCATTTACTTCTACCCACACAGTAGTAATTCGATGCGACGCTGTTCCTTCTGCGGTAAAATTGGTTTCTACAAAAACAGAATCTATGATTACGTAGGCAGGAGTAATAGCCACAAGATCTTCCTTGTTACAAGACGACAAGCAGCCAAAAGAAGCCAAAATAAAAGCGAAGAGTAACTTTTGCATCAAATAGCGAGGGAAGGCTTGGTAGTCATTTCATCTAATATCTGAGTAGCTACCCTGAGGGCCGCTATTCCATCACTTAAGCTAACGACGGTTGGTCGATTATATTGGATGGATTCTGCCAAAGAATTCAACTCGTCTTTAATGGCATTTGATGGCTGTATTTCAGGCTGTTCAAAAAGAATTTGTTTTTTTCTTCCATCTCCTAATTCTAGAATAAGTGCAAAAGGATCTTCACCCTCGGCATCCTTCATGCGCAATAATTCTGCTTTTTTTTCTAAAAAGTCGACCGTAACATAAGCGTCGCGTTGGAAAAATCGTGCCTTGCGCATCTTTTTTAGACTAATACGGCTAGCAGTAAGGTTGGCTACGCATCCATTTTCAAACTCCAAACGCGCATTGGCAATGTCTGGAGTATCGCTGACCACTGAAACCCCACTCGCACTTAATTTTACCAATTTCGATTTTACTACACTTAGAACAATATCGATATCATGAATCATTAAGTCTAGAACCACGGGAACATCAGTACCTCTAGGATTAAATTCAGAAAGACGATGTGCTTCTATAAATTTTGGCTCATTTAGAAAAGGTTCGGCTACTCGAAAAGCTGGGTTAAACCGTTCAACATGACCTATTTGTATTTTAACTCCCGCTTCTTTCGCTTTTTGAAGGAGTTTATCTGCCTCTTCTAAAGTATGAGTAACCGGTTTCTCAATAAACAAATGCTTTTTTTTCTCTAGGACTTTCATCGCACATTCGAAGTGCGATAGAGTGGGAGTAACAATATCAACTACATCCACAGCATCAATTAAATCGTCAATCGAACTGAAAGATTTTATATCTAATTCTTTGCTGACTTTTTCTGCATTCTCAGTTTGTGGATCGTAAAATCCAACAATAGTATATTGATTCGATAATTCACTCAAACAACGTAAATGAATCTTGCCCAGATGACCTGCGCCCAAAACGCCTATGCGCAACATGTAAAGGAGGTATTAGCTGGGCTAAAATACGGTAGGAATTCTGAACAATCCTTGAAAAACTAGCAGACTTGCTCTACATTTGAATCATGACAGGGGATACGCTGAGGCATCAAGGAATGCGCAATCGTTTGGTGCAGCAATTAAAGGCAAAGGGTATTAGAGATATTAATGTGCTTATGGCCATCTCCAAGGTACCTAGGCATCTTTTCTTAGACTCTTCTTTTGAGGCTTTTGCGTATCAAGATAAAGCCTTTCCGATCGGGGCCGATCAAACTATTTCGCATCCTTATACTGTGGCTTTTCAAAGTGAAAATCTGGCTTGCGAGTCAGGTATGAAGGTGCTGGAAGTAGGAACCGGCTCGGGTTATCAGTGTGCTGTTTTACTCGAAATGGGCTGTAAGGTGTATACAGTTGAGCGTCAAAAAGAGCTTTTCTACGCTTCAAAGATTCTCTTGACCAAGATGAATTACCGTCCAATAATGAGTTATGGTGATGGATATCAAGGAATGCCCAGCTACGCACCGTTTGATAGAATCATAATAACAGCAGCAGCACCTAATATTCCAGAGGCTCTTTTGCATCAGTTGAAGGTGGGAGGACATATGATTGTGCCGGTAGGTTCCGAAGAAGAAGAGCAACGAATGATTTTACTGACCAAGAAAACAGATCGAGCCATAGAACGAAGAGATCTAGGGGCTTTTCGTTTTGTGCCTATGTTAGAAGATCGAGAAGGTTAAAGTTTAGTCCAAAGAACATCTACAAAGTCTTTTACTTTATCTTGAAATTGAGCGGTTTGCTCGAATCCATGTTTTTGAGCAAGAGCAGCTAGTTGTTTCGTTGAATATTTTTTACTCGTTTCAACATGAATGGCTTCCCATTCCTGAAACGAAATACGATAGGCACCCTTCATTAGTTCGTACGTTCTCTCTTCGGTTGAGATAAGATAACTGCGCGCTTCTTGTAAAACAGGATCGTAGGTTGCCCAATGTTGAAAAAGCCTCAAATCAAAATTGCTTTGGAGCTCTGTATTTATTCTTTTAAGCAGATTGAAATTGAATTCCGAAGTCACTTTCTCCTTATCGTTGTAAGCTTCTAAAATCCGATTAGGGTCTTTTATTAAGTCCAGTCCAAGTATCAGTTGATCTCCTTTTTTTAGCAATCGGTTCAGCAATGAAAAAAAAGTAATGATGCTTTGGCTTGTATAATTTCCGAGGTTGCTTCCCAAAAAGAGGAAGAGTCTTTTGCGTTTATCAGATTCTTTTAGTTCTAAAGTGAAGTAATCGCTAGCTATCGGTTCGCATCGTAGTCCTGGCAAGCTTATTTCTAAGCGGTTTTTCAATTGCTCTAATACAGCAGAAGAGATATCTACCGGTCTGTAAATAATATCAGATTCTTGTTCTAATAGCGATTGAAGCAGGGTTTGTGTTTTCGATCCATCTCCCGCTCCTAATTCAATGATCTCCCATGAATCATTTTTCATCTTTAGGGCAATTTCTCCGCTATAGGTAGAAAGGATCTCCGCTTCGGCTCTGCTCAAATAATAACTTTCAAGCTGCATGATCTGCTGAAAGATCAAATCGCCTTGGTCGTTGTAGAAGTATTTGGCGGGAAGTGTTTTCGGATTGGAATTCAATCCATCTAACACATCCTGCAGAAAAGTATTTTCACTCATCTTAATTGTTTAATCCTTACATGGACGAATTCCTGCGAATTGCCAACGCATAGAGGGATGGAAGAAATTTCGATAGGTTTTTCTAGAATGCCCAGCGGATGTTGCATAACTCGAGCCTCTAGAAACCATTTGGTTGATCATAAATTTTCCGTTGTACTCGCCAACGGCCCCTTCATCTGTCTTAAAGCGAGGGTAGGGTAGGTAGGCTGAGGCGGTATATTCCCATAACTTACCCCATTTGAATAAACCGCTACTCGCCTCCCATTCGAACTCGGTTGGAAGTCGATAACCAGCCCATTCGCAAAAGGCAGCTGCCTCGTACCAAGAAATATTTTGTACAGCGGCTTTCAAATCTATAGATTGAAATCCGTTTAATCCGAATTCAATCCATTCGCCTTTAGCATTTTTTTGCCAATACAGAGGGAATTGAATTTCGTTAGAACGTACCCAATCCCAACCTTCTGCCGTCCAAAAGCGCGAATTTTTGTAGCCACCCTTTTCAATAAACTCCAAATATTCTAGGTTGGAAATGAGGTCCGATCGGATTTCAAAAGGGTCTAGATAAACTTGATGTTTTCCCATTTCATTGTCGAAGACAAACGAATCCACGCCGTTGCTTCCAATAGTGTGCATCCCTGCTTCCATACTGAGCCACTCTTGTTTTGATTCCACTTGTGTTGCTTTTTTGAAGGAGGAATTGTAAGTGGGTTGAAGGGCTTGCTTCCATAGAATGTATTGAATATCATAATGCAATAATTCTTGATGCTGCTCTTCGTGATTCAATCCAAGTTCAAACAATTCGGCGAAGGGAAGTAAATCACTTTCATTCAATGAGCCAATGAAGTCGTCTAAGTGTCGTCGATATTTTAGAACCTCACTCACAGTTGGTCTAGATTGATTACCTCTTTGATCACGGGCCACACGATCACCCATGGATTCGTAATAGCTGTTGAAGCAAAAGGCAAAAGCAGGATCAAACTCTTTGTATTGATCGAATTGCTTAGCAATAAAGGTTTCAAAAAACCAAGTAGAATGGCCCAAATGCCATTTAGGAGGACTAACAAAAATAGAAGGTTGAGGCAGGTAGTCTTCTATTTCCAAGTGGCTACAAATCTCAACGGATTTTGAGCGAATGGAGGTAAATTTTTCTATAAAGTTCATTTAATCAATTGAGTAGGATGAAATGGAATGAGGTGAATAGTTCGAAAGGCTAAATGGAGGTTTAAAGGTATAATCATTCCTCTAAACACAGCAAAAAGAAATGTGGATTTGCCAATATTCCCATAAAAAAGCCCTCCCGATTTCTCGAGAGGGCTTTTGAAAAAGTCGACTAAGACTGAGGGGCTTATTTGCCTCTTAGTTGTTGAGTGGTAGACTCGGTAGCATCGTTGGATTGCTTACCGTTAGCACCTCCACCACTGTTGATGATGTAGATATTACCTCCATCGCGGAAACCAGGTAGATCAGTGTACCAATCTGGGAAAAGAACTCCTCCACTTTCAGCCCAAGCTTTGAACTTAGGATAGGCTTCCATAATGTTAGTTTGTTCTGTTGGCCAGTCGTAGGTACCTGAGATATTCAAGGCCCAAGGATGGTTTTTATTGTTCACATAAGAGCGATCTGTACCTGCATTGTAGGTATCTGAACCAGAACCCAACATAGCTTGATCAGCAAGATCAGTTGGCTCATAGTAAGGAAGGTGAACTTCTCTACCGCGCGTTTGATCAGAGATCAAGAAAGGGTTGAAGTTCTCTACATTCAGATCAAACAAGCTGTATCCATCTGCAGGATCAAAGGTAATAGTAGCTACAAGAGTTACAGGAACTACCGTTGGGTTTAAAGGATTGGTATTGATACCTACACCTTCTCCACCTGGGAAAGGCATGATGTTAAAGCTATTGTCATACAAGATGAATGTTGGCTTAGACTGACCCGCTTCAAGACCGTTAGGAGCAAGAGTGATGTAGTTTTCGCTAAGAACAGAACCTGTAGCGCTTACTATATCAGCTGGGTTAATCACATCGGTGTTGAATTGGAAACCAAAACCGTTTTGGAACTCAGCACCTACTGCTTTCACAACGAAGGTGATTTCTACTTCTTTCAAAATCATGGTAGAAGTAGTGGTGATCTTGAATTGATAATCAATAACAAGGTCATTCAAATCGTAGTCACCAGGGTAAGGCCAAAGGTCTTCGCAAGCAAAGCTGTTGAAACCAAAAGCAGGATAGTTGTTTATTATATCAACCAATGGAGCAGTGAAAGGCAAGGTTACAGAACCAGGAGTGGCACTTTCAAAACCGGCATTGTCTTTAGCGGTGAAAGGAATTACCACAGAGATAGAACCGTCAATCGGATCAACGTTTACAGTCTGCAATGGAATACCATTTACATCTGTTGGTATAGTAACACCCGCAATTGGGAAGGTACCTACTGTGTATCCAAAACCATTTACTTCAAGAGTAGTGGTGTTGGAAGGGAAAGCAGTGATAGTAATGCTGCTAACGTTACCGTCGTTGTCTGAGCTTACAAAAAGAGCAGGAGCAACAGGCACCACAATCGCATCTCCAGGATTTGCTTGAGAAACAGCCGTAGACGTTCCAGCTACAGGAAGCTCTTCGATACCGAAGTTTACCTGAGAAGTTACATTTCCTAGGGTAACAGTAGCGGCAATACGACTATCGATGCTTCCATCGTTGCCCGCAGCGACGCCTACGTTTTCACCCGTAGAAACCCAACCCGCAGGCAGACCCAAGGCAGGGGCAGGCTGACCTACCACTCCAGCCGTAGTGCTTAGAGCAACAGTGTAGTTTCCAGCATTGATGCCGGTAATAGAATAGGATCCGTCTAAATTAACCGCAGTAGCAGCAACTACGTTGTTTGATCCATCCAGTACATTGATGTAAAGAAGACTTGCAGTGGCGGTATTGATACCAGAACCGTTTACGGTATTGTCTGTAAGACCGTTGGCGTCGTTGAATACATTACCACTTAAACCAGTAGCCAATTGCATAATACCAAAGTTGGCTTCAGCAGTGATGTTACCCGACGTTACAGAAGCGCTTAGTCTTCCGTTTGCGGTTCCGTCGTTGCCTACAAGACCTACATTTTCACCCGTATTAACCCAGCTAGCAGGAAGAGCAGCCGTAGTGCTGTTCAAAGCAGTGGTTAGGATAACAGTGTAGTTGCCCGCAGACAGACCGTTGAAGCCGTAGCTACCATCATTTGCAACGGCAACAGAACTTACAAGAGCGTTTAGATTGTCTACAAGAGTAGCATAAAGTGGAGTGGCAGAAGGATTGTTTATTCCTGTTCCATCTACATTGGCATCGGCATTTACATCATTGTAAATGTTACCTGCAAGGGCGCCTAAGTTCTCACGTATACCGAAGTTCACGTTAGAGGTAGTCGTTCCTGCAGAGATTGTAGCAGCAACCACACCATCCGCAGCACCGTCGTTACCCGACAAGCCTACGTTTTCACCTGTATTCAACCAGTTTACTGGAAGAGAGGCAGAAGTAGAATTTGAAGTAGTGGAAAGAACTACGGTATAGCTACCTGGAGCTTGATCTGTAAAAGTGTAAGTACCGGAGTTGCTTACGGCAACGGTAGCAACCGCTGTGTTGGTTCCATCTACCAAAGTAGCGTAGAGTTGGTTTCCATCAGGATTGTAGATCGCAGAGCCATCTACATCGCTATCGCCATCCATATCGTCGAATACTTTACCAGAAAGGTTGCCCAAGTTGTAAAGGATACCGAAGTTCACATTTGAAGTTGTACTTCCAATGGCAACAGTAGCGGCTAGTTTACCATCTGCATTGCCATCGTTACCTGGAGTTCCGATGTTTTCACCAACATGAATCCATCCAGCAGGAATGCTAGCTGCAGTAGCACCTTGAGAAGTTGAAATAACCACAGAGTAGTTACCAGCCGTTAAGCCAGTGAAGCTATAGGTTCCGTCTCCCGCAACAGCCACATCGCTCACATGAGCGTTTGAGCTATTTAAAAGATTGGCATATAAAGGAGTGGCAGAAGGATTGTTGATTCCAGTACCGTTGATGCTCGCATCTCCGTCGGTATCATTCATAACCTTACCGCTAATTCCACCAAGAACATAACGAATACCGAAGTTTACATCAGTAGTAGTGTTTGCAACCACAACTGTAGCCGCAACAGAACCATTGGCGTTTCCGTCGTTACCTACTAGTCCAACATTCTCACCGGTGTTATCCCATCCAACTGGAAGGGCAGGGGTAGTACCATTTAAAGTGGTGGTGATAATTACTGTGTAATTTCCAGCACCTACGTTAGAGAATAGGTAAGATCCATCATTGCCTACTGCTACAGAAGCTTCAACCGAAGCACCATCTAATAGAGTGGCGTACAATTGCGTTCCATCTGGATTGTAGATGGCTACACCATCTACATTGGCGTCTGCGTTGGTATCGTTGAATACTTTACCAGAAAGAGCACCTTCGTTATTGCGAATACCAAAGTTTACGTTTGAAGTAGTTGCACCTGCGCTTATAGTTGCAGCAACCACACCGTCTGCAGATCCGTCGTTGCCAACCAATCCTACGTTCTCACCTGTATTGATCCAATTAACGGGAAGAGAGGCGGTAGTAGAGTTAGAAGTGGTAGAAAGAACTACGGTGTAATTACCTGCAGTGATATTGTTGAAAGAATAGCTTCCATCATTACCAACCGCAACAGTAGCAACCGCTGCATTACTTGCATTTACCAAAGTGGCATATACTTGAGTACCATCGGGCATATTTATACCTGAACCGTCTACATCCGCATCGGCATCCATATCATCGTAAACGTTTCCGCTTAAGTTTCCAAGGTTGCTGCGTATACCAAAGTTGGCATTGTATACATCCGTTCCAAGTGCTACGGTAACAGCAAGTGTACCGTTCGCGTTTCCGTCGTTTCCGCTTGTACCCAGATTTTCACCCGTATTGATCCAGTTGGCCGGAAGGGCAGGGGTAGAAGAGTTTAAAGCATTGGTTACAACGACACTATAGTTACCTGGAGTAAGATCTCCAAAAGTGTAGGTTCCATCATTTGCTATTGCTACTGAGCTTACTAGAGCATTTAAGTTGTCTAGAAGAGTAGCATACAACTGAGTAGAAGAAGGATTGAAAATGGCTACACCATCTACATCTGCATCATTGTCTGTGTCGTTGTACACATTACCAGAGATAGATCCCAAAGTGTTGCGGATTCCGAAGTTTACGTTTGAAGTGGTAGTACCAATTGAAATGGTGGCTGAAACGATTCCGTTTGCATTTCCATCATTTCCAGTAAGACCTAAATTTCACCCGTGTTGATCCAGTTGGCTGGAACAAAAGGAGTAGTAGAGTTTAAAGCATTGGTTAGAACTACAGTGTAGTTTCCAACCAAAACATCATTAAAGCTGTAGGTTCCATTTGTAGCCACCGCTACTGAAGCAACTGCCGCATTAGATCCGTCTTCCAAAGTAGCATACAATTGATTTCCATCTGGATTGTAGATTGAATTTCCATCTACATTGGCATTTCCGTTGATGTCGTTAAACACCTTACCAGATAAGTTTCCGATGGTTTTGCGAATACCAAAGTTGGCATTGTAAGTAGTTGCGCCTGCAGTAACCGTGGCAGAAAGCAATCCATTCGCTGCTCCATCATTTCCACTCAATCCCACTCTTTCACCTGTGTTCAACCAATTTGTTGGAAGAGCAGCTGAAGTTGAATTTAGAGAAGTAGTTAAAACTACAGTGTAGGTTCCAACTGGAAGTCCGGTGAAGGCATAAGTACCTGTATTTGAGACAGCCATTGAGCTTACAAGCGCATTTGAGCTGTTTAATAGGGTAGCATATAATGGAGTTCCATCTGGATTGTAGATGGGAGTACCATTCACATTTCCATTATTGTCTACATCATTATAAACATTACCTGCTATACCCGATACTTCAACAATACCAAAGTTTACGTTGTTGGTAGTTCCTCCTGCTGTAACCGTAAGGTTTGTAATGACACCGTCTGTTGGGGCTTGAATTCCAGCACTGCTCGCATTCTCACCCACGTTTAACCAACCGCCTGGAAGGCTAGGAGTGGTTCCGTTCAATGTTTGGGTTAGAACTACAGAATAGTCGCCCGCAGATGGATGTAAATCTGTGAAAGAATAGGTTCCATTTACCAAGGCTTTAGACTCAACCAAAACATTGTTTTTAAGTAGAGTGACATAAAGTTGCGTTGAATTAACAACAGAAACGGGGTTGCCATTCACTAAATTATCAATTAAAGCATTGTTGTCTTGATAGACAGTACCGCTCAATGTTCCTGTATTCTCTTTAATACCGAAATTCACATTGTTTGTAGTTCCGCCTGCGGTAACTGTAAGTCCTGTAATCACACCGTCGGTTGGCGCTTGCACGCCCGCAGTACTAGCATTTTCACCCGTATTAATCCAGTTAGTAGGAAGAGAAGCCGTTGTTCCATTTACAGAAGTAGAAAGCACTACTTTATAGTTTGAACCTGCAGGAACATTTGGGAAGCTATAAGTACCTGCTGTTACAGGCATGCTCGCCACCACAGCGTTGCTGCTATTGACTAGGGTTGCATGAAGCTGATTTCCATCTGGACTTGAAATCGTGCTTCCATCTACAATACCATTGGTTAAGCCGTCTGTATCATTGAAAACACTTCCAGATATTGTTCCTAGTTCTTCCCGTATTCCGAAATTAATATTCGTTGTGGTAGAATTAGCAGTTACATTGATACCCGTTACTTTTCCATCTGCCGGAGCTTGAACGCCAGAAGAACCTTTCTGATCTCCTGTATTGGTCCAGCTTGCAGGCAGGCTGCCAGTAGTTGCATTTTGAGTAGTTGCTAAAACAACTGAATAAGTTCCAGCTGTAGGAACATTATTAAATGTGTATGTTCCGTTAGTAATGGCCGTGGTTTGTATAGCTGAACCACCGCTATTTAATAAGGTGGCGTAAATAGGTACTGATGATGGTGCAGAAATGGCAATACCATTCACCAAATTATCCGTTAAGCCATTCATATCGTTATAGACATTTCCGCTAATGGACCCTACTGCACAAGTAGTTCCTTTACAATTCATTACTGATTGAAAGTTTGCAATGGTAAAAGAGGTTATTTGCCCATTAGTACCAGCCTTGGCAGAAAAACGTTGGTTTTGAAGGGAAGTTAAAGTGTACGTTACAGTAAAGCTACCGGCATTTCCGCCGCCAATTCCACTGGTATTGTCTAATTTAAACCCACTGAAAGGGTCACTGCCTAAGTTAGGACCATTCGCATAATTGTAATTCAAGCTTCCAGAAAGTACATTAACAGATACATTTGAATATTTACCAGCTGCTGCTTCAATGGAGTAATGGGATAGTGATTTACAAGAAGGACCTCCACATCCACTGTGATCTACTCTAGCGGTAATGGTGTAAGTGCCATCGCAATTTTGAACTACATCTTGGATAGTTGTGGTAAAGCCACCACCGTTAGTACCCGTAATTTCACAAGCGGCAGGATTGCTGTCTTTTATTCCAAAATTTACATTTTGAACAACTGAACCATTTATTGCTGTAACGGATAATCTTCCATTTGGAAGACGATCATTTCCTGCCCCAGCTCCAACAAATTCTCCTGTATTGATCCAGTTGGAAGGAAGAGTTTGAGTAGGATTGCTTTGCCCAATAGTTGCTGTGGTGGTTGAGATGATTACCTCGTAATTGCCAGCCGTCATGTCTACAAAGCTGTAAGATCCATCGGCGTTCACTGGACGAGTTTGAACCACCTGTCCAGATTGCATTAAGTGAGCGTATAGTTGAACGTTGTTAGGTTTGCCAAGGCCTGAGCCATCAACAATTCCGTTTGTCAGTCCGTCAATATCATTATAAACATTACCTGCAATACCTGTTACGGTAGGGTTCAATGGGTTGTCTGTAAAAGTATTATCTGATAAGCCATAGAATTTAACATCGGCTTGATCCACCCCATTGAAAATTCTTAAACCAAAAATAGGTCCAGTTGCATTAAATAGTCGAACCTTAAGAACTTCGAAGCACAAGGATATAATTGTACTGTTTGAAGATTTGAAAAAAGAGTAAAGCTGACTTTTCCTTCAGCAGCTTCAT
>Ga0136655_1000581_pt1 | contig 16498 bp, 13 predicted proteins | sample CPBDNA_2_FD_94863 | JGI IMG/M metagenome (GOLD analysis project Ga0136655, IMG submission 94863) | Freshwater to marine salinity gradient microbial communities from Chesapeake Bay, USA - CPBay_Spr_15_0.8_DNA (version 2) | ecosystem: Environmental > Aquatic > Marine > Coastal | place: USA... | reverse complement strand
TTTTATGAACTTTATTGCACTTGTTTTTTCTTCCATTTTTATTAAATTTAAAAGGTTAAAATTAATAAAAACTATATACTAGAGTTTTATACTAAACAGTCCACTTTGGTTTGACGGATTACATCTTATAGTGGTGATAGATATATGAGGGATTATTATTGGCGTGGTTTTGGGCGCTACTATTTTCTATATCAAGATATTTACTTTGTTGAAGGGTATTATGAAAAGTACAACGTTTACCATATTGAGTCGTCTTTATATAATTTAAATTCAAAAAACGAAAAATCCTTGGTTTGGGTGGCTTCTTATAATTTAGTGAATCCAAGACAGATTAATTCTTCTGTTTCAAAATATGTAAAAGCCATTATAAAATCATTGGAAAAAGAACACATTATACCTGATTAGTTTCGTCGGTATTATAATCGACTCATCCGCAAATAAATTTTACGCTTCTTTTTACACATAATAACTTCGTTATAAACTTCTTGAACAGTCAAAGACGCACACAATTGATTTTTCATGATACGAGGACTTATTAGTAAAAATAATGCAATGTAAATTGGATAAATCCTTAAAACAATGATGACGATCAGTGTAAAAAAAGTCTAAAATAAATATTGATAATGATCTCTATCAGTCTTTAGTTTTTTTCTTTTTTATAATTTTCTGTGTTTAAAAAGATCAAACCTTAATGCGTATGAAAATTGTATGTTCGTCGTATTATAACCTATCGAAAAAAATACTAGTTAACAGTTCGTGCATTCTGGGAATCTCTAAAAATGAATAAATAAAAATATATGAAAAGAGCATGCTAAGAGTTTTATCACCCGAGGGAATGATTATTTGCGAACAGCATGTGTCCGCCAAAAACCAATAAATATAAACATATCCACAATAAAATGGATCATTATTATTGTACTTTAAACAAAACAAAGAATATCTTTTTTTATATGTGATCGATTGTTTTGGATATACCGAAAAATCTATTTGTAGCTGGATTTTTGGGTGGCAGGATTTAACTATTGTTTTTCTTTTGTTCTTTACCACCCTCAAAGAACATTTTTAGGTTAAAAAAGAAGATGTTTTGAACCTGTAATTATATTCTATGTTAAATTCCAAATTATTGGAAGGACATAATATACGATTATAGTGAGTAGAATAATGGACAAAATATTCATCCAAAAGCCTTTTTTTATCATATCTTGTATTTTAAGATAACCTGAGCCGAAAACAACAGCATTCGGTGGTGTTGCAACCGGTAACATAAAAGCGCATGATGCTGCTACAGTTGCTCCCACTAATAAAATGTAAGGATTTATGCCTATTACATTTGCTAGGGAGACAAGTACAGGAAGTAACATTGCTGTTGTTGCTAAATTTGAAGTAATTTCCGTTAAAAAATTAACTGCGGTAATTAAAATTAATAATAATAGAATTAAAGGAAGTGTTTCTAATGCGATTAACTGATTTCCAATCCAGAGAGCTAATCCACTAGACTCGAAACCATGTGCTAAAGCCATCCCACCACCAAATAATATAAGTATATCCCAAGGTAATTTTATGGCATCTTTCCATCTAATCAGATTATGGCCTTTTTCTTTACTGGGTAATAAAAATAAAACAAATGCGGAACACATTGCGATAATAGTGTCATCAATTTGTGGAAGAAATTTTTGAAGTAAAAATGACCTACTAATCCATGCAAATGCTGTTAAGATAAATACCAAAAAAATCATTTTTTCTTCATATGAAATACTTCCTAATTTTTTCAATTGGTTGTTTATTTCACTTTTTCCGCCAGGGAACTCTTTTAGTTTTAATTTAAATGCAACCCTTGTTATGTAGATCCAAGTTAAAAATAAAAATACAAGACTTATTGGAAATCCAAATATAAACCATTGAGAAAACGTTATTTCTACACCATAACTTTCTTGCACTACACCTGCTAAAACTAGATTTGGTGGTGTGCCAATCAGTGTAGCCATTCCTCCAATTGACGCACTATATGCTATTGCTAGCATTAAAGCTTTACCAAAAATTTGATTTTCATCTTCAATAGTATCAGGGTTATCTTTAAGTTGTAATACAATAGCAATCCCAATAGGTAAAATCATAACAGCAGTTGCAGTATTAGAAATCCACATGGATAAGAAAGCAGTAGCAACCATAAATCCCAAGATAATATGATTTACATTGGTTCCAACTATTCTAATAATAGTTAAAGCAATACGCTTGTGAAGATTCCATTTCTCAATAGCAATTGCTAATACAAAACCACCAAAAAAGAGAAAAATATATTTATGTCCATAAGAAGCCGTCGTTGCTTTTAATGCCAACCCACCGCTCAAAGGAAATAGTATTATAGGTAATAAAGCTGTAATTGCAATATGTAAAGCTTCAGTAATCCACCAAATAGCTACCCAAGCTGCTGAAGCTAAAACCGCATTTGCAGGTTTACTTAGTCCTTCAGGGTGAAAGAAAATTAATATAATAATAAACATAATTGGACCAAGAAATAGCCCAATATTTTGTTTGGTTAATTTCATATTTGAATTAATTAAAAATTAAGTTTGCCGCACTTTCTGAAGCGGTTAAATAATTATGAGTTCCTTCTTCATTAATATGCAAATCCCAATTAAATTCTAAATTATTTTCTTGAGATAATTGCAAAGCTTCATCAAAAAAATGATTGGCTCTTTCTAAGCGGTTTAATCCCTGTGCATCAGCAAATTGATTATGTCTTAAACCAGCCGAATTAGGGTCGTTATCCAACTCACCTATTTGTATTGTTAATTGCTTTTCAAATAAATTTTCAAAAGAATTGTCTTCTAGTGGACTGTTTTTAAAACCATATGGAAAATTAATATCTAAATCTGGGACTGTATACCATCCTGAACCAGAAGATACAACTTTATCGAATCTAGCATTGGGCTTAAACATCATAAACCGATGAGCAAACTGTCCTCCTGCAGAGTGTCCAAAAATATGATATTTAGGAGTAGAATTATTAAGGCTTTGCTTTATAAAGTCGAATAAGGGTTCTATTACTGAAAAAGCCCATTCTTCTTCAGGATTCAATGTGCCTATTGAAGGATTATCGCCATCGATAAACACATTCCCAAGATTATAACCATCACCACCAGGAAAATTAGCTATTGAAAACTCTGGCACTATAACAATAAAATTAAATTGATTTGATTTTGCTATCATGGCATCCCGATAATCTTTGGCATTTCTTCCGGCTCCATGAAAAACGAAAACAATTGGCGTATTATTAGTAACATATATAGGTATATGGTAATAGGTTTTAATAATTAAAGATTGAAAATCTGAAAATTCAAAATAACCACTTCCTGTTACAAACTCGTCTAGTATTACGGGTCCATTAATTGAATTATCTGAGTTATCAGAGCAGGATGTGAAAGAAGATAAAATACTTAGAATAAAAAGTATCCTTAGGACGTGATTGTGAGACTTCATCTTGCTAATAAAGATTTTATTTAGTTATTTTTACAATACCAATTTTTACAAATTATGAATACCAATTATAAATTTGCCATAAATAGAATACATAAAGAATATCTTAATCAAGAAAAATTTAAACCATATACCAAGTATGTTGTACTCTATCGCTCTATTAAACAATGCATTTTAAATCATGAGTTACCTCATAATTGGTTATTACCATCAACACGAATTTTGGCTCAAGAATTAGACTTGTCTAGAACAACAACAAATAAAGCATATGAATTACTGCAATTAGAAAAATTAATTTTATCTAAAGCTGGTTCGGGAAATAGAGTTAACCATGATAGTTCAATAAATAGTGAAACATTAATCAACAAAAAAAAATCTATCAAAAAAAACTTATACCCTACTATTTCACAAAAAGGTATTTCATATTTAAAAAACTTCTCACTACTTAACAGGCCACATGATATCAATTTGGCATTTCGCCCTGGTTTGCCACCAATAGATGTATTTCCTGTAAATCAATGGAAAAAATTGCTAGATGCTTATTGGCGACATATTAAATCTTCTGGTTTATCGTATTCAAGTTCAACAGGTATTGAGGAATTAAAAAAAAGTATTCGTAATTATTTAAATGTAAGTAGAAATATTAAATGTGACTATGACCAAATAATTATAGTTTCTGGATCTTTACAATCTTTATACCTCATCACTAATGCTTTAATTGATAAAGGTGATTCGGTAGTGATTGAAAACCCACTTTTTCCAAATGTACATTCCGTTTTTAAAAGTTCTGAAGCTAATTTAATACCTATTGATTTAGATGACGAAGGTATTGATATTACCCAAATGAATACTATAAAGAAACAAGTTAAAATGGTACATGTAACACCTTCAAATCATTACCCTTTAGGAATAAAAATGAGTTTAAAAAGAAGGCAAGAAATGTTGAATTGGGCAACAAAAAATAAAGCCTTAATTATTGAAAACGACTATGAAAATGAAATTGCTAATTCTGTTGAAAGCATTCCAACCATTTTTAGTTTAGATGTTGAAGATAGAACTATTTATATGGGAACATTTAATAGATTATTGCATCCCTCTATACGTCTAGGGTACATGATTGTTCCAAAATATTTAGTGAATACAGTTGCTGCAATCCAAGAGCATTCACACAGATTTGTTACACCTTCAATTCAGGTAGTTATGAATCAATTTATTGAAAAGAATTATTTATTTCAACACATAAATAATAGTATTGATGTTGCTAAAACACGGCATGATTTATTTATTTCATTATTCAATGAAAAAAGTAAAAACATGTACATACAAAACAAGTCTTTTTCTAGTTTTCATGTTTTAGCATTATTCAAAGATTATGTTTCTGCGGAAGAAGAAAAAAATTTTATTGAAAAATTAAAAAAACAAAATATAACTGTATTTTCATTAAGCAAATGTTATGTTGGCAAACCTAAACTTAAAGGTTTAATTATAGGTTATTCGTCTGTAAAACCAAATATTATAAAAGAAAAAGTAAACAGTATGGTCAAATTATTATAATTCACAATGCTAATTGGTATTTTTTTTTTTAGTTAACTGGTATCTTATTTCTTTTTAATCTAGTTTTAGTTTAGTGTCTAATTAAACTAAAACTAATTATTATGAAAAAAATTTACATTTTGTTTTTATTAATTTCATTTGGTGGGTTTGCCCAAAACGTTACGATAACAAAAATTATAGAGACTGGTTGTGCTACCCCTTTCGTTAAAACCGTTGAGCTGTATGTTGATGGCACGGTCAATTTTGCCAATTTTGGTGCTGATGCCTTACAAAATACAGCTGATGATGAAGTTATATTAAACTACATGAACAATGCTTCGTCTTGGGCAGCTAATCAAATAGATATTTCTGCTTTAGGTACCGTTACAGACGCTTTTGTATATATAGTAAGAGATATCCCATTAATGCAGGCAGAGTTTCCTAGCACAACCTTTGATGCTACAAATACAGTAGTTGTTGGTACTTCAACTAATGGCGACGATGGGTATCAAATTGTTTTAAACGGCGTTGTTGTAAGTCAATTTGGAAAAACTGAAACAGATGCAGATCTTGATACTGATTCTAATTGGAATCATAATGATGCCGTTGCGACTAGATTATCAAATCCAGATTTAGGTACTTGGAATCCTTCGGATTGGGTAATTACCGCAGAAGATGATTTAGATGTCAATACTTCTTGCCAAACGGCTGGAGCTACAAGTCTAGAAGTCTATTTTAATACTTTAGGAGGAAATTACCCTTTAGGTTCTGGTTCTGGTTGGACACCAAGTGGTGCCACTTGTACAACCGTTCTGGGTTCAACGTCTGTTTCTTGTAACGCAACAACATCAGGAGCAACAGACGATACTTATACCGCTACTTTAGATTTTACTGGTGGCGATAATGGCAATACCTTTGTTGTTAGCTCTACAGCTGGTACAGTAGGTGGCGATGACCCTAGTTTGGTTGCATCTGGAACAATAAGCATTACCGGAATTACAGAAGGCACAGACATAACCGTTACAGTTAGTGATACTGCAGATGGTGGTGTTTGTGATTTATCTATAGGAATAGATAGTCCAGGTTGTATTCCTTTAATAATTAATGAAGTTCACTATGATCCTGCCAGTGATATAACAGGTGATGCAAATGGCGATGGTGTTAGAGATGCATTACAAGATGAGTTTATAGAGTTTTATAATAATTCTAATGCAACTTTTGATATAAGTGGTTACACAGTTTCTGATGGAGCTGCCTTAAGACATACATTTCCAACGTCCACTATTATTCCAGCAAACAATATGTTAGTAGTTTTTGGAGGAGGATCACCAACTGGAAGTTTTGGAGGTTCAATAGTTCAAACAGCATCGGAAGGAGAATTGAATTTAACTAATGGCGGAGATGTAATCACTATTGAAAACCCAAGTGGAGATGTTGTTTTACTATATGATAGTACTGTTACAGGAATCAATCATGGGTTAAATCAATCAGTTACAAGATTGCCAGACTTTACTGGTAGTTTTGCATTACATACTGATGCTAATGCTAGTTTGCTCTTTTCACCCGGCCTATTGGTAAATGGTTCAACATTATCAGTTGATCTATTTATTGCAAATAGTTTTAATGTTTATCCTAACCCGATAACAGATGGTTATGTAAATATTACGAGTAAAAACTCTGGAACAATTGAAGTTGTTGTATTTGATGCTATAGGACAACTAATTAGTAACTCTAAACTGATTAACAATAAACTAAATGTTTCTGAATTGAATACTGGAATATACTTTTTAAAAGTTACACAAAACAATAATACAAATACTAAAAAAATAATAATTAGGTAAATAACATAAAAACAAAAGAGCATTTTATATTTTTTTCTAAAGTGTTTTTTTGTTTAATCTTAATACTTCTCATACATGAAATCTTATCACTTTTTAAAAAAGGCAATTTTTATTTTTGGCATAGTATATTGTTTTGCTTCTTGCGATACAGAAGATATTTTACCTGTTTTAGAATTATCTGCTAGCGATACAAATCTTAGTGAAGCTAGCGGAACAATTACTATTTCTGCAACTCTTAATTCAGCTGCAACACAACAATTGTTGATTCCACTATCAATTTCTGGTACAGCAACACAGTCTAGTGATTATTCGGTTAGTGCATCAGAAATTATTATTAGTCAAGGAAGTACAACAGGAAGTGTAACGATTAATGGGCTTCAAGATGACAGTGTTGAAGGTGTTGAAACTTTAATTGTAAGTGTACGGAATGTTCAAAATGTATTGGTTTTTTCAAATTTAGAACTAGAGATTTTAGTATTAGATGACGATTCAGATTCAGATGGTGATGGTGTTTTGGATGCAAATGATTTATGTCCTAATGAAGCAGGAGAAATTGGGAACGATGGCTGTCCTTGGTTAGGATTTTTAATTAACGAAGTACTTTATGATCCCGCATCTGGAGATGCAGGCGATGCCAATGGAGACGGAACTCGTGATGCTAATGAAGATGAGTTTATTGAGTTTTATAATTCAGGACCTGAATTAGATTTAGGTGGTTATACCATTTCTGATGCCTCATCATTAAGACATACATTTCCGGTTGGAACTATTTTACAACCCAATGGAGTTCTAGTATTGTTTGGTGGCGGTACACCAACCGGAAATTTTGGAGGTGCATTAGTACAAATAGCTTCTGAAGGGGAAATAAATATGAGTAACGCTGGTGATTTAGTTACATTGGCAGATGCATCTGGAAATGTAGTTCTTACCTTTGATGTTGAACCTTTATCAAACAATCCGGACGAATCTTACACGAGAAATCCAGATTTAACAGGAGGATTTGAACAGCACTCAACTATAGAAGCCGCTAATGGAACATTATTTTCACCAGGTACAAAGTTAGACGGAACTTCGTTTTAAAAACAACACAAAGCTAAATGAACTATTTAGGAGCCATAATATCACTATTAGTTATAATAGTGACTGGAAGACTTTTACTTAAAAAGTATAATCCGCACGCCGTTTTATTAGTGTCTGGTTTGTTAATGCTCATCATTGCTCAAGTTTTAAATTATAATTTACCAACACTTAAAGACCCAACAGGTTTTTCTGGTTTTGATTTATTTAGATATATAAAAGAGTCCTTTAGCAAAACTAATGCTGGCGTTGGGTTAATGATTATGGCAATTGGTGGTTTTGTAGCTTATATAGATAAAATAGGTGCCTCGAATGCATTGGTTTTTGTAGCAATGAAGCCTTTAAAATTCTTTAAAAAGAAACCTTATTTAGCTGCTTCATTAGTAATTCCAATAGGTCAATTATTATTTACGGCCATACCATCTGCAGCAGGTTTAGGATTGCTTTTAATGGCATCAATGTTTCCAATTTTGGTAAATTTAGGAGTTAGCAGGTTGTCGGCAGTTTCAGTAATTACAGCAACTACAGCCTTTGGTATTGGTCCAGCATCTGCAATTACTGCTAGTGCAACTAGTATCACAAGTATAGACTCAATAATTTACTTTTTGAACTATCAAATCCCTTTAGTTTGGCCATTAAGTATTGTGATGATGATTACCTATTATTTTGTGAATAGTTACTACGATAAAAAAAATGGCTTTGAAAAAGAACAACACAAAGCCGAAGAAAAAGAATTAAAAGCACCATTAATTTATGCGTTAATTCCAATATTACCAATTATACTTTTAATCGTGTTTTCAGAAATTTTCAACATTTTTAGTGTGCCAATTTCTTTAGATACAACTACAGCAATGTTTATAAGCTTATTCGTAGCATTGATTTTTGAATTCATCCGAACCAAAAAAATAAAAGAAGTTTTCAACTCTTTAAATACATTTTGGAGTGGCATGGGAAACATTTTTAAAACGGTAGTAACCTTAATTATTACTGCAGATATTTTTGCAAAAGGCTTAATAAGTCTTGGGTTTATCGATGGCCTATTAGATCTGACTCAAAATCTTGGTTTTGGTGCAGTAGGAATTGGTATAGTTATGACTATTATGATTTTTCTAGCATCAATGCTAATGGGAAGTGGTAATGCATCATTCTTTGCCTTTGGACCATTAGTGCCAAAAATAGCGAACAAATTAGGTGTAGAAAGTGCTTCTATTATTTTGCCAATGCAATTATCGGCATCTATGGGTAGAACAGTATCACCAATAGCAGGTGTTATCATTGCTACTGCAGAAATTGCTAATGTATCAACAATAGAAATCGTAAAGCGCAACATCATTCCATTTTTAGTCGTACTAGTGGTAATGTTAACATATCATTTTATATAACTATATGATTAAATTAATACAAAATACAGAACTATATACCCCTAAATATTTAGGTAAAAAAGATATTTTAATTGCTGGGAATAAAATTGTGGCCATTGCTGATAATTTAGATGTTTATAAAAACGAAGCCGAAGTTTTTAATGCCGAAGGTAAAATAGTAACACCTGGTTTAATAGACCAACATATTCACATTACAGGTGCAGGCGGAAAAGATGGATTTTCATCTATGACGCCTGAAATTAATTTAAGCGAACTCATTGCATGCGGTACCACAACTGTAGTTGGTTTGTTAGGTACTGATGGCACTATAAGAAATATCAAAGTGCTTTATGCAAAAGCAAAATCTTTAGAGAGTGATGGCATTTCAGCTTATATGTTTTGTGGCTATTATGGATTAGATTCTGTAACCATTACAGATAGCATTCAAAGCGATATGATATTTATAGATAATATTTTAGGCTGTAAAATAGCCATTAGCGATATTCGGTCATCGTACCCAACTGCATTAGAGTTAGTTAGAAAATTACGTGATGTAAGAGTTGGCGGTTTTATAGGGAATAAAAAAGGAATACTCCACGTACATCTTGGAAATTTAGACACTAAAATGGATGTGCTTTTCGAGTTAGTTAACGAATATAAATTTCCAATTGAACATATTTCACCAACACATGTTGGTCGTACCAAAGAACTTTTTGACCAGGCTATAGAATTTGCCAAACTTGGCGGTATCATTGATATTACAACAGGGGCATCTAAATATACAGACCCCTATAAATCGGTTTTATACGCACTAGAAAACGGAGTTAGTATAGATAATATGACTTTCAGTACAGATGGAAACGCAGGCCTAACAAAGTTTGATGATACAGGAAATGCTATTGGAGTTCGGAAAGCACCAATTCATAAAAATCTTGAAGAAGTGGTTTTGTTAATTAAAGATGGTGGCGTTTCAATTTCAGAGGCATTCAAACTAATTACTACAAATCCAGCTCGAAATCTAGGACTTAAACATAAAGGTAAAATAGAAGTTGGTTACGATGCAGATTTGTGCTGTTTTACAGAAAATTTAAAGCTAACAGATGTGTTTGCTAAAGGACAACAAATGATGCATAATGGAACCATAATTGTTAATGGAAATTTTGAATAATAGTTTTAATTATAAAAGTATGAAAGGTTTTAAAATAACTTGTCTTTGTGTATTTGTTTTCCTAGGTATATCTGTTAGAGCGCAAGAGGTAAAATTAGATACCTATAAATTTGGGGAAGGGCTAAATTTTAGTACCAATGATGGTTATACAATGAGAATAACTGGTTATTTGCAGCCTTATATGGAGACAAAAACATTTACTGATTTTGATGAAAACAGTACTCAAAACCGTTTTAGAATGCGTCGTATAAGACTCCGTTTTGACGGTAATTTAAAAAATGAACGCTTTAAATACAGATTTGCATTTGACTTAAGCGGGACTTCAGAAGCTGGTGATGCCTCTACCAACAATTTCCTTTTAGATGCTTTTGTGTCTTACGACATTACCAATAGAATTAAAGCAAGCTTTGGACAGCGGTCAACATTTACAGACAACCGCGAGTTATTTATGTTGTCTAACACCTTACAATTAGTCGAGCGAAGCCGCGTAACATCGGCTTTTGCTAGTATTAGAGAGTTTGGATTATTTTTAGAAGGACGTTTTAGAACTGGTAAAGGGTCTTATCTAAAACCATATTTCGTATTAACAAATGGCGATGGTGGTAATGTGCTTCAAAAAGATTTTGGTGGCCTAAAAGTTGGCGGGAGACTAGATTATTTGCCATTTGGTTTATTTACAAACTTTGGTCAATTTAGACAAGCAGATATGGTTAGAGAGCGTACACCAAAACTAGTTATTGGTGCTAATTTTAGCCATAATAATGGTATGAGTAGCAGACGTGGTCGCGAAAGTGGCACCATTCTTTATTTAGACGCCAATGATGAAGAATCGCTGCCTAACTATACAAAATACGGTGTAGATTTTCTCTTTAAATATCAAGGGTTTTCAGCGCTTGGCGAATTTGTTAAAACCAATGCAAGCGTTCCAAATGACATAACACAGCGTGTTAGAAATGATGGCACAACATCAACGTCATTTGATGTTAACGGTATTCAAGATGTAGAAAATTATGTAAGAGGACGCATGATGTTGGGCGAGGCTTATAACATTCAGGCAGGCTATTTATTTAAAAGTGGTATATCGATTGATGCGCGTTACACACATTTAAAAGCAGACGAACATTCCTTTTTAAACAATGCTACGTTTTATAACAGACCTAATTACTATACTCTTGGAATTAGCAAATATGTATCTCGAAATTATGGAGCTAAAATTCAAGCCGATTGGACCTATATTGATGGTGGCTTAGGTATTAATAATAACGATGGAATCGCTATTCCGGGTAACGAACATTTAGCCAGAATCATGCTAACAATTGCATTTTAAGGATGACCAATAAATTAATTATCATAGTAGCCCTCTTTTGTTCTTCTGCAACTTTTGCGCAATTAAATCCGCAATCTAAAAAGGTTACTGAAAAATTCTTCCCAGAATTTGAAGTGTTAGAAAACATAACGCCAGCATTACAGAAAAAGAAAGGATTTACGGATTATGATGAGTTGATGTTGTTCCTAAATAATTTAGTAGAACAACACCCTGAAACCATTAAATTAAGTTTTATTGGAGAAAGTCAAAAAGGACATCAAATTCCGTTAGTTCTATTAACAACACAAAATACTAACGAGAAAATAAAAGTTTGGATGCAAGGTGGATTGCATGGTAATGAGCCAGCAAGTACTGAAGGAATGTTATATCTCTTAGACAAACTATTAAATGATTCACAATACACTTATTTGTTAGATAATGTTGTTTTGGCTGTAGTGCCAATGGCAAATATTGATGGCTATATAAAACAAGATCGATATGCAGCAAACGGTCTGGATTTAAATCGGGATCAAACCAAATTAATGGCACCGGAAAGTGTGTCTTTAAAACAAGCATTTTCAGATTTTAATCCAGAAATAGGATTGGATTTTCATGAATACAGACCATATCGAAAAGATTTTACTCAGTTAAGCGATTTCGGAATTACATCATTGTTTGATGCCATGTTTTTATACAGTGGAAATTTGAATGTACCTGAAAATATTCGAACATTAACAGATACATTATTTGTTGAAAATGCGAGACGAATACTAGATAAGAATGAGTTAAAACACCATGACTATATTTCTACTGGTAAATATGGTGGCGAAATTCATTTTAATCAAGGATCAACGAATGTACGATCAAGCGCAACAAACTATGCCTTAACCAACACAATTTCGACTTTGTTTGAAATTAGAGGGGTTGGCATTGGCAGAACGTCTTTTAAAAGACGAATTAATACAGCATTTTTGATAGCAATATCATATTTGGAAACCGCTTATCATAATATTGAATTGGTTAAAAATGAAATAAAAAAAGCAACAGAATCGCAAACTGATATTGTGGTAACAAGTGCAAAAACAATAGAAAAAGATTCCATAAAAACAATCGATTTAAATACCAATGAAATCATCAATCTAGAAATTACTGTTAGGGATGGGATGCGTTCAAAACCTAAACTCATTAGGAAAAGACCAACCGCTTATCTCATAGATGCAAATCAAACTGAAATTATAGAAAAATTGAAAATACTTGGTGTTGTTGTTGAAATTTTAGCTGAAGACCAAGAACAAGAAGTTGAAACCTATATAGTTTCAGAATATGATAGAGATTCTAATAAATACGAAAAAATGAATCTTCAAACCATTGAAACATCTATAGAAAGTAAAAAAATAGTATTTCCAAAAGGAACTTTCAAAATTTCAACAAATCAAAAAAGAACAAATATCATAATCGAAGTTTTAGAGCCCGAAGCACTAAACAGTTTTGTGTCTTTTGGAGTATTAACTACAAATAAAGACGAAACATTACCAATTTATAGAGTAATAAATTAAAATAAAAAGCATGAATAAAATAGCACCATTAATCGTATTTTTCTGTATCTCAATACTAGCTAACGCGCAAGAAATCGAAGATAAAAATGTATCCAGTTTTGAACTTGGTAGCGGATTGAATTTTTCTTTTAACGAAGGAAATTATCAATTTAATTTAGGTGGATTCATCCGGCCAGCTTTTAATTATAGCAAAACCGAAGGAATGGATGCTCAAAACAAATTTAATGCAAAAAATGCATTTCTTATTATTAGTGGAAAAGCTTTAAAAGAAAAAGTTAGCTTTCTCGTTCAAACAGATTATAGCCAATCACAACCTCTGTTAGATGCATGGATAGCTTATCATGCTACAAATAACATTACTATTTCTTTTGGTCAGAAACAAACCTTTGTAAATAACCGAGAGATGATTTACAGAGAAGATAGATTGCAGTTTACAGACCGTAGTCTATTGAGCCAAACCTTAAGTGATACAGGTCGTGAGTTTGGTGTGTTTATAGAAACACGATTTGGTGAAAAATTTGGAATAGCACCAATGTTTGCAATTACATCTGGAGATGGAAGAAACTCATTTGGAACTGATTCTCGCGATACAGATTTAGGAGGCTTAAAAATTGGAGGAAGATTAGACATTTATCCTTTAGGTTATTTTAAAGAAGGGAATGATTTATTTAGTGCAGATTTAGCACATGAAGAAAGTTTAAAACTTGTTATTGGTGTAGCTGCAAGTAAAAATTCTGGAGTGAGTAATGCTAACGGAGAAGGTCATGGAGACTTCCTTTTATTTGATGCAAATGGAGGTGATAATCTTCCTGATTACTCACAAGCCTACATAGATTTAATGTTAAAATATAAAGGTTTTTCATTATTAGCTGAATATGCCAATGCAAGTGCAGAAGGTTTAGATTTAGTTTACACAGATGAAGCTGCAACACAAATTTTAGCGCCTCAACAAATAAGTGAATTTTTAGTGTTAGGTGATAGCTACAATGTCCAAGCAGGCTATGTTACTAAAAAGGGTTTTGGTTTTGATTTGAGATATGAAAGTGCTACACCAGAATTTGAATCTAACCTCAATTCTTTATTAACAGATTACAGTGGTTTTACATTGGGTTTAACCAAATATTTTGATAACAACAATTTAAAAATGCAAGCCTCATTAAGCAGTATAGATATTAAAAATGGTGGAAATCAAACTGTTGGTGAGTTCTTAATTCAAATTGTTTTCTAGAATGAAAAACCATCTTTTTTTATTTTCCTTTTTGCTTTTTTCGGGTTTAATTTATACTCAAAATTTAAATTCAAATACAACAGGGTCTTTTGTTTTTACGCCTCAATCGCCTGTAAACAGGCCACCTATTGAGGTATTCTATCATATTCCATCTGGTAATATCACAACTATGCCTATATTGATGTCCTTTCATGGTGCCAATAGAGATGGAGCCAATTACAGAGATTATTGGATAAGTATGGCAAATGCAAATGGATTTATGGTTTTTGCGCCTGAATTTACTAATGTTAATTATCCTGGTCTAGGAGATAATTACCTTATGGGAAATGTTTTTGTTGATGGTGATAACCCAACACAATTAGAGTTTAACGATCCCAATGAATGGACATTTTCTGTAATAGAACCTCTGTTTGAATATATTAAGAATGATATTTCTGGAGTACAAGAAACCTATAGTGCTTGGGGTCATTCTGGTGGTGCTCAATTTTTGCATCGTTTTGCACTTTTTGTGCCAGATAGTAAGTTGGGAATAGGTGTATGTTCAAATTCAGGCTGGTACACTGTACCAGAATCAGGTGTTGATTATCCTTTGGGTACAGGACTTCCATTTGGACCAACAAATGAGGATTTATTTGATTTTTTTCAAAATTTAACTACACCACTAAATGTTACTTTTGAGCAATTCTTAGGTAAAGAGTTAATCATACATTTAGGAACAAATGATACAGACCCAAATTCTCCAGCTCTAAGGCATAATGCTATTTTAGATGCGCAACAAGGCTTGAATCGATATGTAAGAGGTCAGTATTTTTTTAATACAAGTCAAACAATTGCCTCCAGTATGAGTTTGCCATTTAACTGGGAAAAGTATGAAGTTCCCAACGTTGGGCATGATTCACAACTTATGGCAAACGATGCATTACAGTTTTTTTTACAAAATTTTCTTTCGGTTGATTCGGTTGAAGAAAATAAATTTATTAAAATTTATCCGAACCCTATATACTCAAGTTATATCAATTTTAGTACAAACTTAAACACTCCAATTTCTGTTTCTATTTATGATATGATGGGAATAGAGATATTCAAAAGAATAATTGAAGATCATGTTTTAAATGTTTCTAATCTTGATACTGGTATTTATTTTATAAAAATTGAATCAAATACATTTTCAACTACAAAAAAAATAATAAAAAAATAGAAATTCAATTTTTAATTATATGCATTACAAAAAAAATAGAACTATATCTTTGGATTATCTAGGTATTAAAAACTCAAAAATTAACTACCAACTATCAGCTGATCAATTACATAATGAAACGTTTAATTTTACTTCTTTTTGTTGTCAATCTTAGTTTTAGCCAAACTTACAGAGTAAAAACTGAATATGACCCTTGGTTGGATGTTTATAATTCAACAGTGACAAAAGAAAACAATAGTACTCCTTATGGTAGACCAGCATACAAACCTGAAATAAAATCATTTGTACCTAATTATGAATTACTGAACAGTACCCTTAATAAAAGAGAAGAAAATTATGAAAATAATTGGAGATTAGTTAACAGCGCATACAGTCAAGTAATGAAGGAAAAACTAATAAGTAAAACTAATAAGGCTTATTTAGAAAGTTGGCAAAATCACATTGAAAAGTTTTTAAAAAACTTAAATGTTGATTGGTCTGTAAACAAAAACTATGCATTACAAACCAGAAAATGGATTTTGAGTATTTATGAATATGAAAATATTAAAAGTGAAATTATGCTTTTGAATGCTATTAATGAAAATTGGAATAGAATAAAAAAGAAATATCCAAATAGTTTTTATAAGAATGCAGCCTTTGCTCTTTTAGATAATTCTAATCCAGATTTAGAAAAAATATGGAAAAGAGCAGTGGACCCTTTGATGGAACTCGGTCAAATTGAGGACAATGGAATAATGTATTCAATTGACGGCG